>Ga0209500_10001983_pt1 | contig 14944 bp, 9 predicted proteins | sample S_140212_EF_Meta_FD_187323 | JGI IMG/M metagenome (GOLD analysis project Ga0209500, IMG submission 187323) | Freshwater microbial communities from Lake Simoncouche, Canada to study carbon cycling - S_140212_EF_MetaG (SPAdes) (version 2) | ecosystem: Environmental > Aquatic > Freshwater > Lake ... | reverse complement strand
GTTCACCTGCCCGGGCTCTGTCTCGCCGGACATATCGAGAAGGTCACGCGCGCCCTCAGCCAAGATGGCTTGGCGGTCCGCGGCTGGCTGGGCGAAGGCACCGAAGCCGCCGGCAATATCTTCCAGATTTCTAATCAGCAAACCTTGGGCTTATCGGAGGATGCGATTCTCCGTCACCTCGGCGGCTGGGTGAAGACCTTGGTCGATCAAGAATGGAATGCCCGTCGCAAGGTCGCCCAAGAAGAAGGGGAGCGCTTTGTCGACCGCCTCTCCCGGTCACTGGGCCTCCTGCGCCATGCACGCCTGCTGACCAGTGCTGAGTCGATGAATATGCTTTCGCACCTGCGCTTGGCTTGTGACATGGGTTGCTTGCCGGAGGAACGCCGCCATGTCGTCGACCGTTTGATGATCGAAGGCCAGCCAGCGCACGTGCAGGCACGGCAAGGCGCCGAACTAGATAGCGATGGTCGCGATCGTCGCCGGGCCACGGCCGTCCGTGAGGCACTCCGCGATTTTCCGGAAGTAGGGTCGCCGACGGCTTAAGCCTGTCGCGGTTTACTCGTCGGTATCCGTTGCCGCCGCCGGCTTGTCCTTGCGTGACATCTCGTCGAGCAGGGCCTGGACGCGCGCGACGCCGCCCGTGACGTCGTCCTCCGCGAGGATGAGCTCGGGGGCGTTCTTCATTTGCAAAATACCACTGACCGCTGCGCGGAGTTCGCGGCGGATACGTTTAAGGAAGGTGCGAGCGGCCTTCTTCTCGGGGTCTCCGCCCGAAACCGCATACCCGACGCGCACTTGGCGGAGGTCGGGCGAAATGGTTGCACGGGTGATCGTGATCAACGCCGATTCGGTAATCCAATTGCGCCGGAGCGCGACGGAAACCTCGCGCTGGATCAATTCGGCTACCCGGAGCTGGCGCTGCGACATAGCTTAGAGGCTAGGGCGAACCTGGAGCATCTCAACGACTTCGATGATGTCGCCTGGCAGGTATTCATCGTAGCCACCCAGCTTGATACCACACTCGAAGCCCGCCTTGACCTCGGAGGCATCGTCCTTGAAGCGTCGTAGCGTCTCGACTGGGCCTTGGTGGATAATCTGGCCCTTGCGGACGAGGCGAGCCTTGGCTTGGCGACGGACCAGGCCTTCGGTGACCATGCAACCAGCCACCTTGTGTTCCTTGCCCAACGGGAAGACCGCGCGGACCTCGGCGCCGCCGAGCTTGTTCTCGCGGACTTCGGGGTCGAGCAGTTCGGACATGGCATCCTTCACCAGGGTGATGAGCTCGTAGATGATGTCATGCGTCACGATGCGGACACCCGTGCGCTTGAGGTGGGCTTGGACACCATTCTCAATCTTGGTGTCGAAACCGACGATCATGGATTTAGCCGCTTCGGCCAACTGGACATCGCTCTGCGTGACTGGACCGACGGAGCCGCCGACGATGTCGAGGCGGACCTTGGTGGATTTGATTTCGCGGAGGCAACCTTCGAGGGCTTCGAGCGTGCCGTTGACGTCGGCCTTGAGCAGGACGCGGAGAATCTTCTCCTTGTCCTGAGCGAGGGCGGCCATGAGGCGTTCGAGGTCCGTCATGCCAGGGCGGGCACCGGTGTTTGGCGCCTGCTGTTGGGCTTCAGCTGCCTTGCGGCCAGCGAGCGCGGCCTCTTCGGCCAGTTCGCGGGCTTCGCGGTCGTTCTTGAGCGTCTGGAACTTCGTGCCCGGAGCCGGGACGGCGTCCCAGCCGAGGACGAGGGCAGGGGTGCCCGGTGAGGAGTTTTGGATACGGCCACCGCGTTCATCCATGAGCGCGCGGACCTTGCACCACGTTTCACCACAGACGAAGGAGTCGCCGGGCTTGAGGGTGCCCTTTTGGACGATGACGGTCGCAGTCGGGCCGCGCCCAGTCTCCATTTGGGATTCGATGACGACGCCTTGGGCGGCACACTTCGGGTTGGCCTTGAGGTCGAGGATTTCAGCCTGCAGGAGAATCGACTCGAGGAGCTCGTTCATGCCGGTGCCCTTGAGTGCGGAGACGGCGTTGGTGATGGTTTCGCCACCCCAATCTTCTGGGGTGATACCACGCTGTTGCATCTGCTGCTTCACGCGGTCGATGTTGGCACCCTTAGCGTCCACTTTATTCACGGCGCAGACGATTGCGCTGGCGTGCTTCTGGGCGAACTTGAGGGCTTCCTCGGTCTGCGGCATGAAACCGTCGTCCGCAGCCACCACGAGGACAGCGATGTCAGTGACGGAGGCGCCGCGTTCGCGCATCTTGGCGAAGGCCGCGTGACCGGGGGTGTCGAGGAAGGTGACGGTCCGTCCATTGTACTCGGGCTTTTCGCCCTGATACTTAACGGAGTAGGCACCGATGTGCTGGGTGATACCGCCGGCTTCGCCGGACACCACGTTAGTCTTACGGAAGTAGTCGAGGAGGGTGGTCTTGCCGTGGTCGACGTGGCCGAGCACGCAGACGACGGGTGGGCGCAGGGCGAGCAGGGCGGGATCGTCGTCCGTATTCTTCTCAACCTTCTTGACGGGCTGGGCGCCTTCACCGCGGTGGCGGATTTCGAGGACGTAGCCATGTTTCTCAGCGACCTTTCGGGCGTCGGCTTCTTCGATGACGGAGGTGATGCTGACTACCTTATTGAGCTCCATCAGGCTACCGATGACCTGGAAGGGCTTGAGGTTGAGTGCGATCGCGAAGTCGCGGACCACGATGGGCGGGCGAATCGTGACTGCCCCCTTGCTGCCTGGGGCGATTTGACCGCCACCACCGACGGTACGCGTGACCACGGGTGCGGCCGGCGGACGAACGGTTGGCGGTAGCGGGCTGGGCCGGCTGGTCGGTGCCGGCGGCTGCGAAGGGGTGATGACGATCGGAGGCAGTTCGTTGCGCGGCGCATTCGTCGGGACGACGACACGCGGAGGCACGACGGGCGTGGGGCCTGCGGCCGGGCGGGGCGGAGCAATCGGCGCTGGACGGGGAGGCAGGACGGTAGGAGGGACGTTAGCCTTGGGGGCGGTCTGAATTACTGGGGCCGCTGGCTTCGCGGCTTCGACCAAGGGCTTAGCAGGTGCGGCAGGTGCGACCACGGGGGCGGGCACTGGGGCCGGCACTGGGGCCGGCTCTTCCTTTTTAGGCAGTTTGTCCTCCGCAAACTTCATGAAGTCGTCGCGGTAGAACTTGCTGAAGTTACTGGAGGCAGCTGGCTTTTTTCCTTCGGCGTAGACGAGATCCTTGAAGTCCGGATGGGCCTCTACGAACTGGTCCGCCAAGGCGAGCAATGCCTTGACCTCGAGGCCGAGTTCCTTGGCCACGTCGCTGTAACGCTGGGTGGTCGAGGCCTTCTTTGCTTCGGGTTTCTTCTTCTTCTCGGTCATGTGCAGGTGCTGGGTGGACGGTAGAGGGAGCGGAGTCGGCGACGGACTTAGGCCTGGCCAGCGGTCTTGGCCTTGGCAACGGCAGCGAGGACGGTGTTGAATTCGTCCTCGGTGATCGAGGTGCCAACCAAGTCTTCGGCGGTCACATCACTGAAGGCAGCGAGCTCGGAGATGCCGAGGCCCACGAACTTTGCAATGAGGTCAGGCGAAAGTTGGAGCAGGGCGGCGAGGCGCAGGGCCTTTTCGCCGAGCTGGGCGTCCACGCTTTCCGGTGCACGCGTCGACTTCGTGATGTCGAGGCGCCAGCCCATGAGTTTGGAAGTGAGGCGGGCATTGCGGCCCTTGGAGCCGATGGCGATGCGCATGTCATCTTCGTCGACTTCGAAATGGATGAGGCGGTTGCGCTCGTCGATGTGCACGTTGCGGGGCTTGGCCGGACGAATGGCTTCTTCCAGTAACTGGAGGGGCTCGGGGCGCCAGCGGATGATATCAATCTTCTCGCCGTTGAGTTCCTTAACGATGTTTCGGACGCGGGCACCACGGGCACCGACGCAAGCGCCGACGGGGTCGACCTTGGGGTCGGAGGAGTCGACGGCGATTTTGGTGCGGTAGCCTGGGTCACGCGCCATGGCGGCGATTTTGACCGTTTTATCAGCGATTTCAGCAACTTCGAGCTCCAGGAGGCGCCGAACGAAATTCGGGTGGGCGCGGGAAAGGATGAATTCACGCCCGCGTTGGGTGTCTTCGCGGATTTCGAGGAGCAGGCAGCGGATGCGGTCGCCGGTGCGGAAGATTTCGCCTTGGCAGCTTTCAGCACGGGTAAGGACGGCTTCGGCCGAGCCGAGTTCAACGACCACGTTGCCGCGGTCGTTGCGGCGGACGGTGCCGGTGACGATGTCACCGATCTTGTCCTTATACTCCTTAAAGACTTGGTCCTTCTCAATCTTGCGGAAACGCTGGTTAAGGAGCTGCTTCGTGCTCATGGCCGCGATGCGACCGAGGTCTGAGACGGCGATGGGGCGACGGACTTCTTCGCCAATCTTGGCGTCGGCCTTCAGGGCGGTGGCGGCGACGGGATTGATTTCCTTGAGGGGGTCAGACGGGGAGTCGCTGACGATGTAGACCGCGTAGGCGTCGAGCTTGCCCGTGGCGGGGTCGGCGATGACCTCGATATTCTGTCCGGCGAGGACGGACTTTTCGACCGAAGACTTGATGGCTTCGGCGATGAGCGCGCAGGCTTCATCCTTGGGGATATTCTTTTCCTTTTCGAGGTATTGCAGGTAGGGCTTAATGTCTACGCTCATGGGTATACGGGTGGTGTGGTGAGAAAATGGGCGACAAAAAAGGCGGGTCCGGCTGGACCCACCTTATGGAAAGGTGACTAGGACTTCGGGTATGCCCCCTATAATAAGGCCTGTCAAGGCGGGACGCCTTGGCGGGGAGGGGGGTGGGTTCCGCTTGCCCCCGGGGGGTCTTCGGTAAACCTCTAGCACCATGGCTGACGAAAAGGTGATTTTTACCATGTCGGGAGTAACCAAGCACTTCGAGAAGAAGCCGATCTTCCGCGATATCTCCTTGTCCTACTTCTTCGGCGCCAAAATCGGCGTCCTTGGCCTCAATGGTTCGGGAAAGTCGACCTTACTCAAAATTATGGCCGGTGAAGATAAGGAGTTCGATGGCGAGATCAGTGCGGTCCCGGGCTATACGTTGGGTTACCTCGCCCAAGAGCCACGGCTCGACGAAGCCAAAACGGTGGCCGAATGCGTGAAGGAAGCGGTCTCTGAGATGAAGGCGTTACTCGAAGAGTACGATGACACTTTTGTGAAGGTCTCCGAGACCGATGATGTCAAGGAGCAGGAAAAGATCCTGGCTCGCCAAGGGGAAATTCAGTCGATCCTCGATGCCCGTGGTGGCTGGGATCTAGACGCCCGTATCGAGATGGCCCTCGACGCACTCCGCTGCCCTGCACCCGACGCGGTGGTTTCGACGCTTTCTGGCGGCGAAAAACGGCGGGTGGCTTTGTGTCGCCTGCTCTTGATGGAGCCAGACATCCTCTTGCTCGACGAACCGACTAATCACCTCGACGCGGATACGGTGGCCTGGTTGGAGCGCCACCTCCAGAACTATAAGGGCACGGTCATCGCCATCACGCACGACCGCTACTTCCTCGACAATGTGGCGGGCTGGATCTTGGAACTCGATCGCGGCCGGGGAGTGCCGTGGAAGGGTAACTATTCTTCTTGGCTCGAGCAGAAGCAAAAGCGGATCGAGACCGAAGAAAAGCAGTCGGTGGCCCGCTCTCGCTCGATGGAGCGCGAACGCGCCTGGGCCGGCTCCTCGCCTAAGGCTCGGGTGGCCAAGAACAAGGCCCGCTTACGTTCCTATGAGCAGATGCTCACGCAGGACCAGGCCCAGACGGAGAGTAAGGCGGAGATTTGGATTCCGCCCGGTCCCCGATTGGGTGGCGCAGTCATTGAAGCTAAGGGTATGATGAAGGCCTATGGTGACCGCGTGTTGATGGAGGACGTGAACTTCTCCCTCCCCGCCGGTGGCATTGTCGGAATCATTGGACCGAATGGCGCTGGTAAGACGACGCTCTTCCGGATGATCACGGGCCAAGAGAAGCCCGATAAGGGGACCCTCACGTTGGGCGAGTCGGTCAAGATTGCCCACGTCGATCAGTCCCGCGATTCCTTGCCGGCCGATAAGGCCCTCTGGGAAGCGATCTCTGATGGTCAGGACATGGTGCACCTCGGTAAGGTCGTCGTCCCCGCGCGCGCTTACGCGGCCCGCTTCGGCTTCACGGGTGACGTGCAGCAGCGTAAGGTCGGGCTGATGTCCGGGGGTGAACGTAACCGCATCCATTTAGCCCGTTTGATCAAGGCTGGGGCAAATGTCTTGCTGCTCGACGAACCGACGAACGACCTCGACGTGAACACGATTCGTGCGCTCGAAGATGCCTTGGAGTCTTTTGCGGGTTGTGCCGTGGTGATTTCGCACGACCGCTGGTTCCTCGACCGCGTCGCGACCCATATCTTGGCCTTCGAGGACGACGGCAAACTCGTTTGGCACGAGGGCAACTACGGCGACTACCTCGAAGCGCGTCGTCGTCGCTTGGGGGAGGACTCCGATACGCCGCGGCGACCAAAGTACCGCCGGCTTACGCGTTAAGGCGTTGGCTCTGCGCCAAGCGCGGACGCCAGGTCGGCAGGGTGCGGGTGAGTTCCGCAAACTCAGCGTCCGTTAGGCGCCACGTCCAGTTGCCCTGCGGGTGGCCGGGGGTATTGAAGCGGGCCGCTGAACCGAGGCCGAGTAGGTCTTGCGCCGGCAGGATGGCACAGACCGCTGGCGTCCGCAGTACCGCGGTAGTCAAAGCGGCGGCCACGTCTTCCACCGCCCCGAGGAGTTCTTTCAAGTTAGCTTGTTCCTCCGGCGTGGTGGTCGCGAGCCAACCGCAGAGGGTGTCGTTGTCGTGCGTGCCCGTATAGACGACCCGGTCCGCCGTGACGTTGTCCGGGTGATGTGGGTTATCAGCCGACCCTCCGAAGCCGAATTGCATGACTGCCATGCCGGGAAGCCCGGAGGCGTGGCGCAGGATGTCCACGCCAGGGGAGAGTAAACCGAGGTCTTCCGCGACCAGTGGTAGGTCGCCCATCGCCTGGGTGAAGGCCAGGCCCGGACCGTCGTGCCAAGCGCCACCACGGGCATTGGGCGCGCCTGCGGGGACGCTCCAGTAGTCGCAGAGGCCGCGGAAATGGTCGATGCGCACGGCATCAAAAAGCTGCAGGTCGTGCAAGACGCGCGCCCGCCACCACGCGAAGCCATCGGCTGCATGCGCAGTCCAGTCGTAGAGCGGATTACCCCATAGCTGCCCGTCCTCAGCAAAGTAGTCGGGCGGTACGCCCGCGACGGCCGTGGGTCGGCCGTGGGCGTCGAGCTGAAAGAGCTGCGGGTGGGCTCGCACGTCGCAACCATCGGCGGAGACGTAGATCGGTTCGTCACCCAGCAAGCGAATGCCGTGCCGTTGGGCGTGGGCGCGTAAGGCCTGCCATTGCTCAGCGAAGAGAAATTGTAGGGCAGCGGCTTCGGCGCAGAGCGCCGGATCGGCCACCGTTACCGTCCAAGTCGAAGGGGCAGCGAAGCTATTCTGCTCGCGGAGCGCGGAGAACTGACACCAAGCCTTGAGCCAAGGGGCTTGCTCAGCTTGGTATTTCAGGAAGTTCGCTGCATGCGGCAGAGCCTGCGCAGCACGGGCTCCAGCCAACTTGAGTAAGGGCCGGAGTTCATGCCAGAGCCGTCCGTAATCCGTGTGGTGGTCCGCCCCGCGTTGGACCTGGGCTGTTTCCGCCGACGTGAGGAAGCCGCGGTGCTCCAGGTCAACGAGGTCGAGAAGGTAGGGATTACCTGCGAAGATAGATAAAGCTTGGTAAGGCGAGTCGCCGTAACCAGTTGGGCCGAGCGGGCAGACCTGCCACCAAGTGAAACCACCAGCGGCCAAGGCTTCGACGAAGCGGTGCGCTTCTGCTCCGAGCGTCCCGATGGGGCCCGGGCCTGGCAGGGCGGTCGGGTGCAGTAGAACGCCCGCGGACCGTTGCGGGAAGGCGCGGCAACGGAAGGCGGAAGGCGCTATCGGCATTTCAGCGGTATTGGACGTAGTGCTTGGCCCGGAGTTCAGTTAACCACTTCTCAACTGCCTCTTTCATTGCCTGGGAGCGCACGCGCTCTTCAACCAGCGAGCGAACCTGAGGGTCGTCCAAGGTGTCGGTACCGGCAGCCTTTAAGCCCTCTCGCTTCAGGATGAACCAATAGGTCGGACTGCCGGGGATGTCGAACTGCTGGGCTTCCGAAACTTCGCCATCTTTCAGCTGGCGCAGCACCCCGATGATTCGCTCATTGCTCTCTTCCAGCGGTTTCCAGCCCGTATCGCCGCCTTGCTTGGCGTAGTCGTCGGTGCTGATTATTTCGGCGATTTCGGCAAAGCCGAGTTCGGGGGTCTTTTTCGGCTGGGATACCTTGTAGCGCACCATGGTCGCGGGGAGCTTGACCGGGTCGCGGAGCGCGGCCGCCCAAGCCTCGGCCCGAGCCTTGCCTTCAGCGACAGTCTCGCTGGCGCCTTGCATCAGGGTAATTTGGCGGACATGCACGCTTTCCTTCCGCGTAAAATCCGCTTGATGCGTATCGTAATAGGCTTTCACCTTGCCTGGACCAACCTCGAGTGCCGTGCGGCGAATCTGGTTGAGCATGTAGTCAAAGATGATGCGGTCCTCGATCTCCTTACGGTAGGACATGGGCGTGGTTCCTTTTGCGCGGAGGGAAGCGACAAAGCGGTTTCGGTCGCCGCCGAAGTCACGGCGGATGGTCTCTTCGATGTCACTATCAATGTAGGAACCAGGGACTTTCCCGCTGGTCTTGAACTCAGCAATGGCCAGTTGGCGGTTGATGATATTCTCGAGTGCATTACGGCCCAGGGTCTCAATCGCCTCGTCGTACTCGGCCGTGCTCTTAACGCTCTGCCTAATTTCCGCCAAAAAGGGTTCTACCTGACGGCGTAAGTCGGAAAGGGTAATCGCTTGCCCGTTGGCGTTGCCTTGGATTCGGTCGGCGTTGAGTTCTAAAATGCGCTCAGCGAGTATACGCTCGGGAGTCTTCGGAAGGGCCTGCGCCAGCATCAAGGAGGAGGTGCCGAGGAGGAGGCAGAAAATTGAAAGTGCGTTCATGAGCCAGGTGGTGCGGACAGGCGTGACAGGAAGCCACGGATTTCCGTGAGTTTCCGCAGGGGGTCCTTGACGGTCAAGCGGGGAAACCGATTTCCGACTAAGATGGGCTCGGCCGGCCGTCCGGGGCTGATTTGTAGGCAGCGCAGGGTCGTCCCGTCGGTGGAAATCGAGGTGATGCCCTTGGCTTCCCCTAGGCAGCGAATCTCGGCAAGTTGCAGAAAGGCCGCCGCTTCCGGTGGCAGGCGACCGTAGCGATCCGTCAGGTTGGCGCGGAGTTCGGCGACTTCAGCTGCATCCGTCGCCAGTGCGACCTTGCGGAAGGCCTCGATCCGCAGGCGGGTTTCCGGAATCCAATCGGAGGGTAACGTCGCGGTGAGCAAGGGCCCGTCGCCATCGCTGGAGTGGGTCTGCTCAACGCCGAGGGCGGCTTGGGTGTGGTCGATGAAATCGAGGTTCACCTCGCACCGGTCGACGCCCGCCCCACGGTCTCCGCGGAGTTTGGCGACGCTGCGTCGAAGTAATTGACAGTAAAGGTCGAAGCCGACGTTGGCGACGTGGCCGCTCTGGGCCGCGCCGAGAATATTACCCGCGCCGCGGAGCTCGAGGTCGCGCATAGCGATACGGAAGCCGGCACCCAGTTGATTGTATTGGCGAATGGCGGAGAGGCGGCGATGGGCGGTGCCGACTAAAGCGGCGTGCCGATGCAGAAAGAGGTAGGCGTAGGCTTGGCGATTGAACCGTCCGACGCGGCCACGGAGTTGATAAAGCTGTGCGAGGCCAAACCGATCGGCGCCTTCGATGATCAGCGTATTGCAGTTGGGGATATCGAGGCCGGTCTCGATGATGGTCGTGCAGACGAGGACGTCGTACTCACCCGCGACGAAGGCGGACATGGTTTCCTCCAGTTCGCCAGCCCCCATCTGTCCGTGGCCAACAACGATGCGCGCTTTGGGCACCAAGGCGGCCAGCCGTTCGGCAACGGCCCGGATGGTCTCCACGCGATTGTGCAGGTAGAAGACTTGGCCGCCGCGGGCCAGCTCGGCCTTCACGGCATCGCGCACGAGTTTCTCATCGTAGCTGCGGACGACGGTGCGGATAGGGAGGCGTTCGCGCGGCGGCGTCTCAATGACACTCAGGTCGCGGGCGCCGACGAGGGCGAGGTAAAGCGTCCGTGGAATCGGGGTCGCACTCATCGCAAGCACATCGACCTCTGTGCGCATCTCCTTCAGGCGTTCCTTGTGGCGGACGCCAAAACGATGCTCTTCATCGATGATGACGAGGCCGAGTTTTCCGAAGGAGGTGCCATCGGAGAGGAGGGCATGCGTGCCGACCACAATGTCGACCGTCCCCGCGGCGGCGCGGGCGCGAACGTTAGCTTTTTGCTTGGCGGTACGGAAGCCGCTCAGCAGTTCGACGGAAATGGGCCAGCGCGCCAAGCGTTCCCGGAAACTTTCGTAGTGCTGCTGCGCCAGCACCGTCGTCGGCGCGAGGATCGCAACTTGGCGGCCGCCGAGGACGCACTTGAACGTGGCACGCAAGGCAACCTCGGTCTTGCCGAAACCCACGTCGCCGCTGACGAGGCGATCCATCGGAGCGGCCCGTTCCATGTCGCCCTTGACGTCCGCGATGGCGCGCGTCTGGTCGGGGGTCTCGCGGTGCGGGAAGGAGCGCTCGAACTCGCCCATCCAGGCATTGTCGGCGTCTTTCGGGTGGGCGATACCCGGCTTAGTGGAGCGGGATGCTTGCATGGCGAGCAACTGCGCCGCGAGGTCAGCGGTGGCTTTCTCCGCGGCTTTTCGCGAGCGTTCCCAGCCGCCGCCACCGAGCTTAGAAAGTTTGGGCGTGGCGCGGCCAATACCGATGTAACGCGAGAGTAGGTGCGACTCCCGGACGGGGAGGTGCAGCATTGATTTCTCGGCAAACTCCAGTCCGATGAAGTCTTCGGTGCGTCCGTTGTGTTCGTGGGCCTTGATGCCGCGGAAGAGGCAAATGCCTTGAGTCACGTGGACCAAGGCATCGCCGTCGGCGAGCTCACCGAAGTCGAGTGCCCGCCCGATAGCGGCCCGGACGGCGGTGCGCCGACGCGGCAACGAAGCGAGCGGGCGTTTCCGGCGGCCGAAGAGCTCGCGCTCCGTGAGCAGGACGAGGCCAGTCTTGAGTAAGCCCGATAGTTTTCCGGGTGCCAGCAAGAGCCCGCCGCCAAAGCGTCCGGCGCAGACCCGCGGTTTGAATCCGCGGATGGCACCGGCTTTAACTTCGGCGTTCAGGCGGTCGACCGATCCGTCCGTATCGCCGGTGAGCAGGCAAGGCCGGCCGTCCTTGGCGAGGGCGGCCGCGGCGCGAAGCAGGGCAGGGCGGTGTTCGCTGCCTTCGGTGGCCGAGCCGATGAGGAGCGTTTCCGCTGGTTGGCATTCGAGCCCCTGCGCGTCGTAGCCTACCGGAGTTTCATCTGATTCTTCCAGAATAAGCTGCGGTAGTTTCGTGGCGTGCAGTTCGACGCACAAGATATCTTCGTGTGCGCGGTCGACGGAGATGATGAGGGCGCCCGCCGGGAGGTGTTTGAAAAAGGGGGCTTCCGCGGCCTGGCCGGAGTCATCGCGCGGGGCGCAGATCACCAGCCCGTCGACTTCGCCTTCGCTCCGTTGTGTGGCGGGGTCGAACGGTCGAATGGATTCAACCTTATCGCCAAAGAGGTCGATGCGCACAGGCATCTGGGCATTGAGCGGGTAGACGTCGAGGATGCCGCCGCGCAGGGCGTATTCGCCGGGCTGTTCGCAGAGCGCTTCGTGGTCGTAACTAAAATCGACGGCGAGGCGTTGGGCGAAGGCCCGTAGCTCGAGGGTGTCGCCTTTGCGGATGACCATCTCCGCGCGCGCGGCGGTTTCAGGCGCGGGCGATCGCCGGGCCAAGGAGCCCGGTGTGCACGCGATGAGTAATGGCCGTTGGGCATTGTGGCTGCCATGGCGCAGCAGGGAGAGCACGCCGAGTAGGTCGCAGTCCGCCTCAAAGGCGGGGACGGCGGCGTCGGCCTCGGTCAACGTCCGGGCGACGGGCTGCGCACCGTTTAGCAAGGTCAAGAGTTGCGCGGTCTCCTCCGCCAGCGTTTCCGCCGCGCCGAGGTTGGAGGCGAGTAGGACGATGACACTGTGCGCGGCCCCTTCCGAACAGGCTACGGGTGCCCAAGCGTGCGCGGGCACGCCGGTCAGGGCACGGCGTGACTGAACGGACATCCCGCTATCGAGTGCGGACGGAGCCGTTCGTCAAACCTGCTCGGCCAAAACCACGATTTCATCCCAGAGTTCGACGTAGCCTTGATTACGGCTGGTCCGCAGGCATGGGTATTTCTATGATCAGCCTCACGCGCTTTCTCGCCCTGTTGGCCTGCCTGCAGTCATTTGCCCAGGATAACCGCCACACCCTCGGCCACGGCCCCGCCCGCTATTCCCTCGACCTCCAATGGGCCAAGGCTGATCCGGCCGTCGCTCCGGTGGTGAACTCGCATGCGCTCGCCGAGGATAAGGCCGGCCGCATCTATCTCGTCACCGATCACCCGAAGAACGACTTCATCGTCTTCGAGAAAGACGGTCGTTATGTCCGTTCGATCAGTGCCGGCCTCGGTGGTGGGCATGGCCTGGAGATCTTCGAGAAAGATGGCGTGGAGTATCTCGTACATGTCGACTCCGGCTGGCACATGGCCGCCGAGGGCTGGAATCCCTCCGCAGTCGAAGGTCGGATCACCTTGCTGACGACCGACGGAAAGGTCGTGCGTAAGTTCCCCACGCCGAAGGAGCTCGGCCTGAGCGACGGCAAGTTCATGCCGTGCGATGTCGCCTGGACTCCCGCCGGTACCCTGCTCGTCGCCGACGGCTACGGCACCAATCTCATCTACGAATTCTCGCTCGAAGGGAAGCTGCTCAAGAAGTGGGGCGGGCCCACGAAGGACGCCGCGAGTCTCAGCAACGCCCACGGTATCTCGATTGACGCCGCGGATTCGCGCGGTCCGCTCGTGTGGGTGCCTTCACGCAGCCAGAATCAGGTCAAGGCGTTCACTTTGGACGGCAAGCATGTCGACACCCTTGATCTGCCGGGCGCTTTCGCCGGACAGCTCTTCTTCCGTGGCGACAAGATTTACACTGCCGTGTGCTGGAGTAAGGATGCCTCGGGCAAGCGCCTTGCGCAGTCGGGTTTCCTGCTCGTACTGGATCGGGCCACGAAGAAGGTTCTCAGCGCCCCCGGCGGCAACGAACCTAAGTATGTCGACGGCAAGCTGCAGCCGCTCAGCCAAGCCCAACCGGTCTTCAAGCACGGCCACGACCTCTTTGTGGATTCCGTCGGCGACATCTATCTCGGCGAATGGAACGCCGACCGCCGCTACCCATCCAAGCTGACCTTGGTGAAGTAACTCAGCTAATCAGCAGCAGTCGCGGTGAGCCCGGATAGTTCTCGGGGGCCCGATGGATACACGGCAGAACGGGGCTACCCGGCCACAGCGTCGCGATCCGCCAGAGCGCGAAGGTTCCGAAGGGGTAGGGCGTCGCTCCCGGCATCGGGGCGTAGTGCGAGTCGTAGCTATGCTCGTGCAGGAACTCGGCAAAGCTGCTGTCGTCTGTTCCTCCGTATTCTTTTAGCAACGCCGCCCGAACCTCGAGTTGGTCCACCTTGCGCGCGGCCATTTCGTTGGCGAGGCCTTCGCTGCAGGCGCCGTGGTAGGTGCAGAGCCAGGTGTCGACCTCGACGGGCGCGCTATCGACATGAAAGGACATCACGTCCGTCGGCACCGGGCCGGCATCGGTGCCGCGAACGCAGTCGTACACGCAATTCAGTGACGGGGCTAGCTCGTGGTCGCGCAGGAGTTGCTGGTCGGCGAGCATCGCCTCGGCGGCCCGTTGGCCGGCTGGGCTGAGGTCGAGTGCGCGGAGGCGTTCGTCGTCGATTGGCACGATGCCTTCGCCGGGGCCAAGCTTGGCAATGACCTCGGCGTAGTCTCCCGGGAGCGTGCGTTCCCAGCAGAGGGCATTAACATCACCTGCAAAGGGCGTGGTGAGGAGTTCCGCAAAGCTCCCTACCTGGCGGACACGCGCTTGGCTGCCCTCACTCACTTAAGCCCAAACCGCTTGATGAATTCTTTGGCGAGCGCCGCGTAGGCGACGGCACCAGGAGAATGGACGTCGTACTGGAAAATCGTCTGGCCGTGGCTCGGGCACTCCGACAGGCGGATGGTGCGTGGAATCATGGTTTCCATGACGAGCGTAGGGAAGTGGGTCTTCACTTCTTCGACGACCTGACGGGAGAGCTTCGTGCGTACGTCATACATCGTCATCACGATGCCACCGAGCGCGAGTTTATCGGTGGCTCCAGCGTCCTTGAGCTGGTCGACCACGCCGACGATCTGCCCGAGGCCTTCCATCGCGAGGTATTCCGTCTGTAGCGTCACGAACAAGTAGTCTGAGGCGCTGAGTGCGTTCATCGAGAGCATGCCAAGGGCCGGCGGGCAATCGATGAGGATGGCCCCGTAGGTCTTAGCGTCGATAATGGGTGCGAGGCTGGCGCGAAGACGACCGAGGTAATTTTCGGCTTGGGCGAGTTCGGACTCCACGGCCGCGAGGTCGACCTCGGAAGGGATGAGGTCGAGTTTTTCGGTCGAGGTCACTACAATCATGTCAGCGGCCGTGGCTTCGCCGTGCAGGACTTTGTAGAGGGATTTGCCTTCGGTCTTCTCGATACCGAGTGCACTGGTCGCGTTCGCCTGGGCGTCGAGGTCGACGAGCAGGGTGCGGATACCTTGGCGGGCGAGGCCCGCTGCCAGATTGACGGCGGTGGTCGTCTTGCCGACGCCGCCTTTTTGGTTC
>Ga0209500_10001980_pt1 | contig 14963 bp, 16 predicted proteins | sample S_140212_EF_Meta_FD_187323 | JGI IMG/M metagenome (GOLD analysis project Ga0209500, IMG submission 187323) | Freshwater microbial communities from Lake Simoncouche, Canada to study carbon cycling - S_140212_EF_MetaG (SPAdes) (version 2) | ecosystem: Environmental > Aquatic > Freshwater > Lake ... | reverse complement strand
TGTTTTACGAAATGATTATGGAATTCATCCATTTTAATCATGCCGTTATTTGGGAATAATGAATTGAATGTCATTATTATCTCCTTTGTTAAGCAAGTTAATAGGTCCACCCACGTGATGCAACCTGCGGTATATATAATGATTAATTTTCTGATTTCAAGAAGCTTATCTTATGTAATTCCTTTAAATCGTGTTCACGATCTAAAAATTTGTATTCTATTTTTGTTGTATTAAAATCTTTCTTTATCTTTTCACATATTGTTTCAGGATCAAATTCACCACATGAATAAACATCAAACTGAAGCAAGGCGGGGTCAGGTTCATCCCAAACGTGCATTACTATATGAGATGTTTCTATAATAGCAGCGCCTGTAATTCCGCGATTCCCGATCATATGAGAATACTTTACGTATGGTCCCATCATAACCTTCATACCTATTTCTTCTATAAATTTCTTAAACCATTCTGTAAGAATAGTTTCATCCATTGGAGGATTTTTGGCTTCTGCTCGGACTATTAAATGTTTATGTACTAAAACTTTATTTTCCATTCCGCGTCATACAACTTTTTGAAGTTAATGCAAGAAATTGTTTTACACTAATGGAGAATAAATTATCTTGCCATCTTGTCTAGATGCCTTAAGATACTGTCGTCTATTTTTAGCTGCGGAGTAACTGCAGTGAATCCATCCGGAGTTAGGTTCATCAGGAGTCCAAAACTCTAATATACATTGATCGTAGTCAAGATTTTTAACTATCCAATCACTTACATCCTTATTAGAAAGACCAAATACCTCAAAATCTGCGGCTTCACCACGAGTATGTTGACTCTTTGAAGATGATCCTATTCTTTCACAAAGTTCCGCTGAACGATACCCAGAACTAACTGTCATAGGTAAATTAAAATTATCTCTTACTGGCTGTAGTATGTATTGGCAAAGTAATTGTAGATTAAAGATGTGATCTTCATTTGGTTCGTTTGGTATTCCGAGTCTTATTGCTTCTTGTGATTTAGTTAATTCTTCTAACGTGAAGTTGTTAGTTAGTTTCATTTCATTTTTAAAACGATAGCTATAAGCGCTACGATTACTGCTCCCATACCTGTCATCATAGCCCAAAGAATTTTATCTACTTTCTTTTCTATTTTGTAGATAGCACAACTCATGTGTTTGAGATGATTGTTTTTAATTATAGATATATCTTTTTTAAGATTATCTACTCTATTGTATAAATCTACCATATGTTCATCTAACCGTGATTTAATAATTCTTTTCATACCGTTCTTTGTCGTTGTCTTATTAATTTATCGGCTGGAGATAATAACTGTTCTTCAGTTTGTGTCAACTTTGTTACGGGATTTATTTGATTTCCTACAACAGTTCCTGAAAGATTAACTTGTCCATATCCTTGTATTTGTGTTGGATTTGGTAATTCTGGTAATCCTTGTATTGGAGCTAATGTAGGTTCTTCTAAATTTCTAAATGGATTTTCTATTTCAGGTATTTTTTCTTGCGTTAATGGTGTTCTAGATAAGATTCTTTGAATATTTCCAATAACTTGATTAGCACTTTGTAATGGATTAGGTTGTCCTAGTTTAGCTGCATTTTCAGCAAATGCTTGTTGAATATCATCAGATATATTTAATGGTGTGAATAAACCTAGATTAATATTTCCAAATTCTTTTTTTGAAATTCTTTCAGCTGCTTTACTTATTATTTGATTAGAAGTACCTAAAGTTTCGGCTGCCTTTATATCTTTATATAAATCTTTTTTAACACCAAACAAAGCTCTATTAGCATTTAAATAAGAATCAATTACTTCTTCAGGAGTTACTGGTCCGCCTTTTAAAGTATTTCTTGTAAATAATTGTCTAGATTCCCTAACTCCTTTTTGAAATTCAGCAACTTTAAAATCTAATCCACGTTCAACGTTTAAACTAACAGGTCTAAATCCTGTAAATCCAGCTAATTCATTTCCAAGTTCAAAAGTTTGTCCATACTTATCATATTTACCTTTCTGTAATACATCTATTGGTTCAATAGCTAAATCTAATCTTTTAAATTGTTGGTAAGAAAGAGGAGCTTGTGTTTCTACTAAATGACCAATAGCTGCTTTTATTTTATTACCAGGAGTATCTTCTGGATTAAATACTTGATTTCCTTCTCTAGTTCTTCCACCTCTTACAAATAAATCTGTAAGTGCTTCTGTCCATATAGCTTCTTCAACAAATGGTTTTCCGAGTTCACTTGATGCTGTAATTAAACCTTTAAAAAAATCATCCATAATTCCATCTTTATCAGTTCTACCTTCAGTGACTGAATTAATTACAGTTTGTATTGGTCTATATAAAAGGTCGTAAGCATTAGCATGACTAAAATCTACATATTTTAAATCACCTGTTTCTTTATCTCTAATTGGTATTAAAGTTGAATTTTTAGACCATTGTGGAACATATCTTCTTAATGATTGTAATTCATCTTCTGTAACATCGTATAATACTTTTGCTGCTTCTACTACAGCAGTAGGTACAGCTATAGATGTAGTAGCCATTCCAATTAATCTTTGATACCCAATACCTGCTAAAGGTTTAACAAGTTCACCTTTATCATTTTTAACTTGCATTGTTATTTCATCTAAACCTCTTCTAATTATATTTGTAGATGTTCTTAATATTTCTGCTGGAAAAGATACGAAATTACCAAAAGGTAATTTTCTTAATCCTTTTATAAAATCACCTACATAATCATAATTAGGTATATTATTTCTAATAATATCTGCCGCTTCCTCTTCTACTTCTTTTACAGTTCTAGTTATACCTGATTTAGAATAAGCATTGCCTAATCTTTGTTTTTCCATAGCCCAAGATGTAATTTTCCAAAAATCATCTTCTGCTGTATAGAAATCTTCTGAAACTTTTTTAAGTTTTGAAAGAGGTCTTAACATTAATCTCATAAATTTATCTGAATTTACAGTTTCACCAAAACTAATGTCTTTTAATAAATTATTTAAATCACCAAGAGCAACGTTTTTATTAACAACACCTAGTTCTAGTAATCTTCTATACAATTCATTATTTTGTCTTGTTCCAGGTAAAGCTGTTTGTAATGCTGAATAAGCTTCTTTCATTGCTTTTCCATTTGGTATAATTCCATTTGCTGTGGCAAAGGCACCAGCGCTTATAAAATTTCTTACGTGAGTAACTGGGGATAGAACTGTTTTAGCTAATTGAGAAGTTGCTTTTGGATAAAGTATTAAATTTTCATAAATTTTACCAATCATACTATCACTTCTTGTTTGCGCTGATGTTTGTTCTAATGCATCAGCTATTTCATTGATAGCAAATTTACCATTAACAGGATTTGTAATACCTGCTTCTAATGATTTATTAGGATCAATATTAATTTTTCTAAAATCAGCCCCTAAATTTTGTAAAGCTTCTTCTTCAGTTTCATAAAAGATACCTTTACCTTTTGTTTTTAATTCATCTGATTTAGAAACAAGATCTTGAAAAAATTCATTACGCCTTGTTATTAAAGATAATCTTGCAGTTCCACCTAATACAGTTTGCATTGGATTTTTACTTTTACCTAATAATTCTTCTATAATTTGTCTATTTTCTTTTGGTAAACTGCTTAAAGAAGCAAATCCTTTATCTGTAACTGCGTCGTCTAATACTGTTTTACCTACAAAGAAATCAGGTATTTGAAATATAGGATCCGATGGTTTATCCATTCTAAATCCTTTTGGAAGTCTTGCTGTTTTAACCAAACGATCTACAAAATAATTTGCTTGTTCATCAGTAAGCTCTTTACCATTTTGTAAAGCAACTTGTTTAAACATATTTTTAGTTTTATTAATTGCTTCTTCTGCTGGTTTAAAATTAAAGAAAGGTATTAAAGATTTATTTTGAAATATGTCATAAGTAGATCCAAGATAATTTTTAAATTTATTTCCAAATAATTGTTTAAAATCTGCTATATTTTCAGGATCTATTTTTCCACCAATAGCACTAAACATATCTCCCCAACCTGTTCGTATTACACTTAAATTACCTAATATATTAGAAATTGTATCATCATTTGCACCAGCTTTTTTTAAATCATTTATAACTAAATTTTTAAGATTTTCATCTAAATTTCCAAAAGCAACTTTCCCAGCATCATTTAAAACAGGTTCTCCTGATAATAATAAATCATTTATTTTTCCTAAACTTTCAGTTCTTTGCTTTGCTGTTAATTTATTCGCAATTGTTTTCCATGCAGGGAAAATTGAATCAATGTCTTTATCTAAACTTCTTGATACTTCTTGAGCTAAATTAATATCTACAGATCTTCTTCCTATTTGTTGTCTTTCAATATCAAAATATTCTTGTGTCTTACCACCTCTAGCTCTAACAAAAGAACCAATTTTATCTAATGTTCTATCTATTTGATTATTACTAAATCTTAAATCTTTACCGCGTTGAGCTAATTTTTTAATACTTGTCCCTGCACCAGCTATTACACCACTAAATAAAGAACTTTCAGTACCAAATTTAACTCTATTAATTAATTCTCTTGTAGGATCATAATCATCTTCACCTTGACCCCTATCCAATTCTGTTGGACCACCTAATAGATCTCCAATGGTTCCCATTTTTTCTACATCACCAACAAACACTGCATCCGATATACCTCCCCCAACTGCTCCAGCAGCAAATTGTGCAAGTTTTCCTTTTGTATTTAATTCTATTGCTTTATCTGCAGCCCCTCTTAAAGCTGGATTACTTAATGTAAAATAATTTCCTGCTTTTTTAGCTTGTATTGCACTTTTAGCTAAATTAGATCCTAATTTAAAACCGTAAGCTCCTGGTACTCCAAGATTAACTAATGCTTGTGTTATTTTACCTGCTGTAGTTGCTTCAGCTTTTTCATCTAATTCTGTAAGATCATCAAACCACTGTTCTATTTCAGCTGCTTTATTTGTTCCTGCACCTAAATCATAAAGAGTTGCACCTAATGAAAACGCACCTTTTGGTATTTGAATTAATCCAGATCCTATTCCTGATAATATAGATTGAAATGTACTTACTGTGCTGTCATTTTCAGCTGGTAATGTTTTATTTAATGAGCTGAAATCTATTGATTCCATAATAACTTATTTATTAAAGTTTTTGTAAACCCACTACACCTGGCTTTTTCTTACCGGAAGAATCTACTATATCTCCAGGAACAGCATAAAATTTTTCATTTCCTACAGAATATATTCCGCCTGGTCTTAATAAATTAGTATTTTCTTTAAATCCTTCAGGTAAAGGACCAGCTATAAAACTTCCTGGAATATTTTTAAGTGTTTCAGATAATGTTTCTTGATTTTTAGCTCCATATATAGCTAATCTTGATTTTTCTTCTGCTACTGCTTTATCTTTTAACATAGCTCTTTGTATTGCTAATTGAGCAGCAGCTTGTTTAATATCTCTTGGTTTATCAAATGCTCCTGATTTATTTATAGCTGTTAATACTTCTGGAGCAGCTTCTTTTAAATTTTTACCTTTAAAGAACGCAGGTGAAGCAGCAAGTAATGCATCATATACAGCTTGTGATTTAGCTTCATCACCACCTAATAATTTTTGATAAAGTTTTGCTTGTTTTGTAAGTTCATCGTCTTCAGTTAATTCAGTTGGAATATTATTATTATTAATATTTTCAACAATAGATTTTCTTGGTGTAATAGATTCATCTGATATTTCAAAAGGTTTAGATCTTGTCATTCTTAAAGTTTCTTGATTTGGTTCAAATCTACTTGAAAGAAATTCTCTTCTTTCAGTTTCTTTTCCAAAATAAGGATCTGTTTGTCTAGGCCCAGCCATTAAAGAATAACCACCTTGTTTATCTAATATTTCTTGTAGACGTTGTTTTGGAGTAATATTACTTGGAGAAAAAGAAGTATAAGGATTATATATACCCACTTGAGATAAATCATTTATTCCTGAAATAGTTGAATAACCACCTCTTTGAAATTCTACTCTACCACCGTCCGCGTATCCTGAATCATCAAGTCCAGATGTAATCCCCGTTCCGCGACTATTTACGGATCCACCACGAAACATTGGTCTTCTTAAAGTTTTACTCATTATCCAAATATTCCCCCTTTACCAACTACTTTACCGGCTAGACCTCCCAATCCAGTAAGTGTTCCTAAAAAGCTTTGTAATGGGCTTGCAGATTGTTGTGCATTATAAGTTTGTACTTGAGTTGGGAATCCACCAGCAAGTCCTGTTAACTGTTGTCCAACTAAACCGTATCTTGTGTAAGGTTCAAATGCGGCTTCTTTAGCAGCACCTGCTTGAGCATCTAATATAGCTTGTTGTTGAGCTTGTTGTTGTTGACCAAGTGCACTCATAGCTCCAATTTGTGATCCTAATAGTTGTGGTTGTAAACTAGCTAAACCTTGTTGATATTGACCTTGACCTTGTTGAGCTTGTGCTAAACCTAATTGTTGTTGATAAGCTTGCGATGCTTGTTGTTGTGCTTGACCAAATCCTTGTTGTAATAATTGAGCTTGTAATGCAGACCTATCTTGTAAAGTTTGAGCACCATATTCTGCTCTTTGAACTCCTTCTCTAGCTCCACCAAAAGCACCACCAGCAACAGCTTGCGCTTGTTGTTGTGCTAAAGCTTGTTGTCTTTGTTTATCAAATTCAGTTAAAGTTGTATCAATAACTTGTTGTTGATATGGCGACATGAATTGTTGATATGCTTGTGGACCCATATATTGAGTAGCACCACCTAAAGTAGTTTGTGCTTGTTGTCCTAATTGTTCAGCACCTGTTAAATATTGTTGATAACCACCCAATCCACCAGCTAATCCTCTAGCTTGTTGTTGTAATTGAGATTCAGGAGCAACTTGTTGTGCATAAGAAGCTGTGTTAATTGCATTTTTAGGATCTAGTAAAGGTAATAATCTTTCTCCTAATGCAGTAAATGCACCAGTTAAATAAGGTGAAGGTAAATTTTGTGTGACCTGTGTAGGTGTAGGTACATCTGCCATATTAAGCCATAGCCTCTAGTTCATTCATAATTTGATACATTTTTTTTGCGCCTTTTCTAATATCTCCGTTACCTGCATTTCTAACAGCTTTTGCAGTAAATACAAATTCATTCTTACTTAATCTAGCAGGAACATCATCTGCTCTTTCTTTTTTACCTATAGGAACAAATCCACCTTTAGCTCTATAATCCATTTCATTTCCACCTAAATCCATAATACCACCTTTAGCAAAACCTACATAACCACCTTGATTAAATCCAGATCTTCTTAAAGCATCATTTGTTTCATCTTCTGTGAACCCAGCTGATTTCATAGCTGATCTGATATAATTTATTTGTTCTTGTTTATTTGAAGCTATTGTAGATCCAATTGCAGCTTGTTGTTTTTTATAATCTTCGTTAGCTTTCCATGCAGCATTATATGCTAAATCACCAGCTGCTCCAATTTGTCCAGGTGCAGCAGCAGTTAAAAATTCTTTACTAAATATGCTATCAGCTTCTTGCCCTGCTTTAAAAACATCAGCTCCTCTTGCAGCTGTTTCAGTTGCTAAATTTTGAGCTGAATCTAAAAACGAAGTAGGCGCCTGTGTTACTGGCAATCCATATTGAGCCCCTTGACCAGTTAAGTTAGTTGTTGAAAAATCTAATCCAGGATAATTTGATTCTAAATAAGGCATTGCTTGAGATCTTGTTACTGCTTGTCCAAGTTCATCTACCCCTAAAACTTGTCCACCTCTTAATGCTTCTCCTGCTCCTGGTGCGGATAAAGCTCCACCTACAGCAGATAAGCCTAAACTTAAAGGATTAATTCCGCGTTCCGCTGCTCCTTCTTGAGCTGCTTGTGTTCCTAAATTAATTAATCCACCACCAATTGCTCCTTGTAATGTTGAATTAGTTATTAATCCACCAAGACTTCCTAAACTTGATAAAAAAGCAGGAGCCATAAAAGGTAATGCTGCTGCTATAAAAGGTAATGCTGGTTTAATTTCGTTTGGTACAATTTTGTCTAAAACTTTAGCTACTGGTTTAAATATCTTTTTTAAAAATCCGTATGATTTAATTCCTGATTCGTTAGCAACTTCTCCAGAACCACCTCTACTTTTTAATAAAGCAGCTTCATCGGAATTAATGTATGCTAAAAATTCACCTGTTGGTGCATGTCTTTCAAGTACAGTTCTAGCTTCTCTTAAAGAAGTTAATCCACCATTTCCGTACATTTCTCGAGGTAATTGCATTCTGCTAATCATAATTTACACTATATTATATTAAATTTAGCAAGATTGCTAGTCTTGGAGTTAAGCGAAAACGGTGATTTTACTACGGTTTTTTCTTTTCGTCAACTAAAGATTCACCATGTATTTTAGCTTCCTCTTTCTTTTGAAACATCATTGCTAAATTACCATGGAAAGAATGCGCTCCAAAGTGAGTTAATGGAGTTGCAGCATCAGCGTATATTTGACCACCTGCTTTAACCCATAAATTACAGAAAGCTATATCTTCTCCAAGATATCCGTTTACCGGATCTTGAGCTGTTTCAAAGAAAGTATACCAACCTTTAGACATTGTTTCTACTTTGTTACCAACTAATTGTTTATTAACTGTTTTCTTTTCAGGATATTTTTCTGCTAATTTTTCAAACACTTCTCTTTTAATCATCATAAATCCTGTTGGTCCTGCAGTGATTTCCACAAACCCATCTTTATCCATCTTAACATTATCCTTATCTTTAAAATGAACTATGAATTGTAACTGATGATTTTCTCCATAACCTTTAACTGGATATGGTGTTAATGCAAGTGGTACATCTTTTTCAATTAATCTATGTATTGCATCTGGTTCAAATCCAATATCCGCGTCTATAAATAACATATGCGTACAATCTGAATTTAAAAAATATGATACACAATTATTTCTAGCTTGTGTAACTAATGCCATCCCCGATTGAAGATGCATTGCTGTTGATACATTTAATCTTGGATGAGTTGTTGATATAAACTTTAGCATACTATTCATATAGTTTGTTGTAACCATATGACCAAATGCTGGTGTTGCTACGAATAATTTAACGTTCTTCTTTGTTACTTCTTTAATGTTTTTGTTTGTTATTTCTGACATAATTTAAGAATCCTTTCCATTCTTCTATTCTTGTTTTCCAAGAATAAAACTTTTTATAAAATTGAGTTTGTAATTGTGTATCTTCTTTGTACACTCCTGCCTTATAGTTATCCATCACATTGCTTAATGCATCTGCATAGCTATTAATTAAATCTAATGTAGGATTAAATTCAATCATAGTTGCAAATTCAGAGCAAGTTTCTGGCAACGCTCCGTAATTCGTTGTCACTACATGACATCCTGCCATCATCGCTTCAATGGCCGCGATACATGAAGTTTCTTCAAATATAGACGGATACGCTAATATATCAGTTGTCTCTAATGCTTTTCTTATTTCCTCATTAGTACCATAGCCGATATAATTCACATTCTTTGTGTTCTTACACATATCAAATAAAGGTTTAAATTTATCACCTTCTAATTCTTCAAATTGCTTTCCATATATTTTAGTTGATGAATAAACATCTAACGTAAAATCATCTCTAGTTTTATTTAATTTCTCTATTGCTTTAATAAGAACACCTAATCCTCTCCATGGAGTTGATGTATAAATTAATTTAAGGCGCTCGTTATTCTTTTCTATTTTATCAAATGTATGTGTAGAATTTTTAATAACGAACGACTTGTACTCCGGAATCTTAAAATAAGATCTGAATTTCTCAAATACCCAATGGCTATTATATACAAAGTAATCAACTGAATCTACAAATTTACGATCTTTCATGTATTGAACATTAGGTTGATCGTAACTTAATTGTTGCCAAATTATATTGATTTTATCTTTTTGAATTAAACTTGGATGACAGATAGATGTAATTAAATTAATTCCATCTAATGATCCTTCTGGTAATAAACTTACCAATTGATCTTTTATAATCTCACTACCGCCTTTTGGTAACATACTCTTCTCTTTTTATCCTTTTTTTATTTGCAAATAACGCATCTATTTGTACTAGATATGTATCATCTGAATGAGTAAAGTCAAGTATATCCATCATTACAAAATCTAACTTATTTAATTCTTCTATAACTTTTCCTATTAATGGGGAACCTTGATTATATTCTAATATACTTAATTCTAATATTAAAAATGTTGTATCTTTAATTATAGGTAAAGCTCCTTTTATAATATCAAGTTCAGATCCTTGAACATCCATTTTAATAAGATCATAGCCTTTATTAGATCCAAGTAATGTTGGTAAAGTTATTGTCTTTGCTTTTTCAGAAATAAAATTAGATGCGATATTATTTTCTTTATATATAGTATTTCCAGTTGTGCATTCATCTGTTGATTTATAGTAATCAACTTCTTTACCGTCTGTATCTCCAAGTAATGCTATTTTATAATTACCTAATTGTTTTAATTTTTCTTCTTTATCTTTATCTGCTTCTATCATTAAGATATCAGCATCTGGAAAGTAATGTTGAAATAATCTTGACCAATTACCTTCATGTGCACCTATATCAAGAACGCTTTTAATACCCACGTTCCGCGTTGATAGGAACGCGATTCTCTTCTCTAGGTTGGTCATTATGATTTATTGAATAGGGGAATATCAGGAACTAATATTTTAACGTCACGTCTAATATCTTCAGGTTTAGCATTTAGATCCGCTTGAACCTCTGCTTCATCCTTATAGATGTATCCGGTCTTTATATTCTTAATTGTGATTTCTGAATCACAAATTATTTTTATTTCTTTCATTACGTCGTTAATGATCCTCTGTTCACTTCCATTATTGATATAGTACCACTTACACTAGTTGTCACACTGCTGTCAAGTAATAGAGCATCGCCTTCTTGTAATATGATTGGGCCATTAGCTAAATTACAAGTTGTTGGTCCTGTAATAGCTGCATATGAAACGATGTAAGTTGTAGCTGCTGATGAATCGTAAACTCTAGCTCTAACCGTTTTAGAACCTGATTCGTTTGCAATTTGAATGTTTTGAATAATTGCTCTTGCAGTTGCATTACAAGTATACACAGTAGTTTGTGCAGTTGTTGTTGGAAGATAAAATGCGTTTCTATAAATATTGCTCATAATATTATTGTGTTAAATCATAAAAAGTTAAAAGTCCAATTCCACCACCTGTAGCACTAACTGTTCTAGCACAAAGTGAATAAACATCACTAACTCCTGCAAGAGAAGCACCTAATTGTAAGTCAAAATTAAATGAAGAGGTAGCCCCTGACAAAGAAGACCTTCCAGATTTAGAAGTTAAAAATTCACTATATACTAAAGTACCTCCAGTTATAGCAGTAGCTGCGATATCAAATTCTACATTTGCATCTGATGCAACAGCTGAATAAGAAGCACTTGTTAATGTACCATTTTTAAATAAAGCTATTTGATAGTTGTCAGAAGTTGTTGGTAAAAAATTTACATTATATGGAATAACTACAGCTCCTAATGCAGTTGATGCAAGTCTAATAGAAACAAGTGGTTTATAAGTTGTAGTTAAATAAGTACCTGTTGTAGCAGATGTCATTGTAGCAACATGTTCAATAGATGTTTGTTCATAACCACCTTCTGATAGTACAGTTGAACAAATTTGTTTTAAATAAGAAGCTGATGCAGTTGCTGCAGTATTTGTTATTTCATATCTTACAGGTAATATTGCTGTTGTCATATAAACAGAAGTTCCAGTAACATTTGCAGTTTGATAAGTATGACAAACTATGTATTGACCATTAATAATAAAACCACATCTAACGTTACCAACACCTAACCATTCAAAATCAAACCATAAAATTTGAGGTTTAGTTAAATCTAAAGTTAAACCACTAGCGCCGGTTCCATCTAATTTATCTCCATTCCAAGCAGATTGTTCAACTCTTCTTGTTGTATTATCTACAGAACCACCAACATAAGTTCTCATTACAAAAGCTTTAGTTCCAGGTGCAGCACCAGTTACTTCAAAGTAAAGTCCATTTTCAGTTCCAAAATAACCCACACGTTGTCTTAAATTTGCTTTAGCAGTATTCATTACAAAAGTCGCAAGAACTAATAAACCTTTACCTGGTTGATAAGGAAAAGATCTAAATGTTTGTCTAACAACTTCAGCACCAGAAGCTGTGGTTACGTCCATTCTAACAGATGATTCATTTGGTAAATACGTTGTAGATCCCCCTGTTACAGTAGAAGTGTCAAATTGACTGTCTATTGCATATCTATTTTGAGAGTCAAATAACGTATAAGGTTGTGATACTCTTAATCTTCCAAATGCATCTAAATTAGTTCCACCAAGACTTACAGGTTGAGTAGTTACATTTACATTATCACAACTCATTAGCAGCCATTCTTTCCAGACATAAACCAAGTTTGAGCTTCAGCTATATCTTGAGTATCTTGTGTAAAAGTATTGTTTAATTGTAGAACCATTTGCTCTAGTGTTCTAATAATCTGGTCCATCTGTTGTTGATTATATTCTGGTGTAGCGTTTGCAAGTCTTGGTTGATCTAGTTTAGCCATTACCTTAAACCATCCTGTTGTCCATCAATCCTTAATGTTCCGTATCTCCATTTAGTATCAACTTCTGTGCTTATAATTTTAATTGCAACTTGTCGTCCACGCGCGCGCATGTCGACTTTAGTTGTTGTTGAATTTACAAGAGTGCTTGATGCAACAGTTTGAGTTGCTCCTGGATATTGTCTTACTAAAAATTGCATATTAAGATTACCAGATTGATTTTTAAAATCAGGAATGTATCGTTTAATAAACATTGAATTATCTCCGTCTACAATGTCCACGTCTCCTGAAGTAATGAACGCGGTAATTGCGCTTGTATCATCATTCGTTCCTTTTTCTTGATCATAAAGTGTTGACACACCTGCTGTTAAACCAATAACTGTCGGTTGAGCAAGTGCTGTAGAATTTGGCATATATTTAGTTGCGAGTGGATTTGCAAATACATCTTTAGAAGCCCAAGTTGTTCTAGCTAAAGTTCCAATAGTCCATACTTTTTCAAGATAATTATAAGTAACTATTCTATCAATTGATGTAGAATTTTCTGATGTATAGAACCAATTAACTTCTGAAAATTCAAGATTAACTCCTGCATAAATTGTAGAGTGTTCATCTGTATTTATATCTTGGAATACATAATCTTGTACTGAACATGGAATTTCTTTTACAACCCCGTCAAATAAATAGAATGCACCATCTGATATCCAATAGACAACGTTTTCTGCTTCTACTGCAGAATGAATTCCTAAAGCTCCGCAGTTCGTACCAATTTGTTTAAATGAGAATGTAAATGGTGGTCCTACAAACTGCATAGAATGAGCTGATGTATTAGTTAATATTAATATATCCCCTCTTGTTGGAACTGCAGTTACAATTCTATTACCTGATGATAATCTTTGAAATCCAGCTGTGTTAGTTGCATTCGGTATAAAGTCTGTAATAGATTCTTGTGAACCGAAGAGCACGGCCATTGGGTCTACTGTAGAAGTTGATCCAGGTGTTGTTTGTGTACCAAAAAATATTACATGTCTATCTCTTGGTGATACGGTCATATAATTAGATTGTGTTGGAGCATTAGCTAATAATGTAGCTCTTGTATTTCTTGGAATTAAAAATGCAGAAGTATCAAAGTAATATGTTTTACCACCAACGATTGTAGCTAATATATCTTCACCAAAGTTATCTATTTTCCAAATTCTAGGATTTGCTGTAATAACTCCTGATGGTCTTGGTGTGTTCCAAGTAGAAAAACCCCATGTCGCGGCACCCCATCCACTACCAATTGTTGTAAGATCGGATCCTATATTTATTTGAAATGCTGCACTTGATGCTGATCCAGAAGTAGTAACTGCTCCTGGTGTTGCAATGCTAGCTACATCTATTTTAAAATTATTAGCATCAGTAATTGATTGAATTTCAAATTCTTGACTCATATTAGTGTTAGTAATATTAACAACGCTTACTCCAGTAACTCCTGAAAATGTAACAAAGTCTCCAGCGATTGCACCATTAGATGTTGCAAGAACGTTTACAATGGTTGTTGCTGATGTAAATGTAAATACTGCGGGAATGGTTGTTGATAAAGGTGTAATGTCGTAAAAGTTGTTATCGTAATATAAATATAATTTTCTATCAGTACCAATGGCCGCTAATGAGTCACCGGCTAAATCTGTATAAGTGTGAATGTCTCGCGCAGCGCCTATTAAATTGTTACTAACTGCAGGTGACCATCCACCTATTTTTTCAGGAACGCCATATCTAAAACGAACGTTATCACAGTCTACCCAACCACCTTCAGCACCGTATTGAGTGTTTTGCTTATCTATTCCTGGTTTAAATTGTAATTTGTTTATTGGCATAAAACCCCTAGTAAAGCGGATTTATACCATAAATCTATTAAAATTAAACTACTTTAATGTTTTAAAATACTCTAGGCATTCAGCTATAGTTTGCTGTCTAATGTACTCATCTCTAATTTCTTGTGATGTAGGTTGAGGTAATGGTGAATCCCATCTGTCTATTATAAATTGACCTGCAGAGGTTAAGTCATAACTAGCACCTGGTGCTAAAGATTTCATTGCTGTATCAATACCCCAAGCAAAACCATTTTCGTTAGTGTATGCTTTTATAGTTTCTTCTATAGATAGTTTAGGCATTACTTAAATTGTTTTCCTGTTACCCAAGTTACTAATGAATTTCTTGTCCCTTTAGTTACTGGCATAACTTCATGCAATACATAAGAAGGGAATAATATTAATGTTCCTTGTGTTTTATCCATTAAAGTTCCTTTGTCATCATCATAAAGATAAAGTTCTCCACCTTCATATTCTTCAGGATTTGTAAGTTGAATAGA
>Ga0209500_10001977_pt1 | contig 14985 bp, 28 predicted proteins | sample S_140212_EF_Meta_FD_187323 | JGI IMG/M metagenome (GOLD analysis project Ga0209500, IMG submission 187323) | Freshwater microbial communities from Lake Simoncouche, Canada to study carbon cycling - S_140212_EF_MetaG (SPAdes) (version 2) | ecosystem: Environmental > Aquatic > Freshwater > Lake ... | reverse complement strand
TGCACAAAAACACGATAAGTGTGCAGTAGCAATTGCTCATGTTGATAAGTGGGTAAACCTACAAGTAGTTAAAGACTATGAGCAGGTAGCTCCAATTATTATTGTTGATGCTGTTGTGTGGTGGGAGCCAAAGGTTGAAGGCCCAGTAAACCTTTCTGAGGTTAAGCAGTGGATTCAAAATCTTCGCAGACAAGGATTTAATCTTGGCATGGTTACTTTTGACCGATGGCAGTCATTTGATATCCAACAAGAGCTACAAGCGGTTGGAATAAGAACAGATACTGTTTCTGTTGGTAAAAAGCATTACGAAGACTTAGCAATGATGATCTATGAAGAGCGTGTTGCAATGCCACATATCCCATTACTACTTGACGAAATGTCAGAACTTAAGATTATTAATGATAAAAAAGTAGATCACCCCCGTAAAAAATCTAAAGATTTATCTGATGCAGTAACTGGTGCAGTATTTGGCGCCTTATCTCATACCCCAAAGAATACTAATATAGAGATTGATATCCACACTTGGTCACGCTCAAATCAGCAACTTGCAGAGAAACAACAAGGTATGGTAGAATTAGACAACAAGAAAATTCCTGAAGAAATTAAGGATTATCTTGATAACTTCAATTTATTATAAAACTAACAAGGAGAAAAATGAATTCATTTAAGAAAATTGCCCTAGGACTTGCTGCAGCTATGTCCTTTGGCGTACTATCGGCACTTCCGACAAGTGCTGCTGTAATCGCACCAACGCTAACAATTGACTCTGCTACAGATGCAATCACCGCTGGTGAGACTGCTACAGCAGTAGTTACATTGTCATTTATTTCAGAAACAGCAGCAGATACAGCAACTGTGTTGTCTGCTATGTTTTCACAGCCAGTAGGCGCATCAAAGAATGCAACAATCACTTTGCTTGAAACAACAACTTCAACAGTAGCAATTGCTGCAGGAAATCTTTCAGCAGACGTTAACTCAACAGTTGGCACACCAGGATATGTAACTGCAAAGTTCACAGTATCTTTGGTTGCTCCATCAGTTGCAGGTACATACGAGTCACGAATTATTACAACTCGCCCAGCAACAGGTCCATCCGTTGCATGGACAGTTACAGTAAAGGCAGCAGATATTACACCTTCTGCAGCAACAACAACCTCAATTCTAAATGCTGGAGAAGTTACAACTGCAACAGCAGATGCTTCAGTATATGCACCAAAGGCTACTTCAACAGATGCAGCAGCGGTTATCGTTGTTACACCTAAGAATGCTGCAGGCGGATCAGCAACTGAATCAATTCTTGCAACAGTATCAGGTTCAGGACTTATCGGTTATGGAACAAATGCTACAACAATTTCAGCAACTGGTCGCGCTCTTGTAATTCCATCAGGAAATCACATTGGCGTATTTGCTGACGGTACAGCAGGAGTATCAACAATTACTCTTACAACATTAGCTGGTGCAGTGATTGCAACAGAGAAGGTAACATTCTATGGAGATATTGCTACAATCGTAGCAACGACAGTTAAATCTGTTATCACAACAGGTTCAAATGTTTCAACAGTTAAGGCAGTTGCATATGATGCAGCAGGTGTTACAGTTGGAGCAGGAACACTTAATGCGTACTCAAGTAATATTTCTGTAGTGTCTGATTCAGGTACAGCAGCAAGCATCGTAAATGGTGAGGCTATCTTTACACTTACAGGTGTAAAGGCAGGCGGAGTTACAGTTACAGTTAAGTCTGGAACAATTGCATCTGCTCTAGTTTCTACTCGTGTAGAAGCAGCAGCAGCAACTGCTAAGTTGTCATTTGATAAAGATTCATATCTTCCAGGTGAAGCAGCAACAATTACAGTTTCTGTAGTTGATGCAGCAGGTCTTCCAGTTTCTGGCAAGACACACTCTAACCTATTTGCAGCAGGTGGAATTACTTCTACCTATGCATTTGGCACAGGATCAGATGTTCTTACATCAGTATCAATTACAACTGACACATCAACAGTAAAAACATATAAGGTATTTATGCCTTTGACTGAAAATACTATTACAATATCTGCAGTAGGAGGAACTTCACTTCCAGCAGCAGGTCAGATTGCAGTTACAGCAACATCAAAGGTAGAAAACTCAGCAATTAACTCTGCTAAAGATGCTGCTAATGAGGCAACAGATGCAGCTAACGCCGCAACTGATGCAGCACTTGCAGCAGCAGATGCAGCAGATGCCGCAACAGCAGCAGCAGAAGATGCTTCAGCAGCCGTTGCAGCTCTATCTAAGTCAGTAACAACTGCACTTAACAACCTCAAGAAGCAGATTACAGCGTTGACTGCTCTTGTCAATAAGTTACTTAATAAGTAATATATTAATCCAACAATTAAGGGGGTCATTAACTTGGCCCTCTTTTTTGTTGCATAAAATGATATAATAGGGTTATCAAACATCTTGGAAAGGGTGTGACCCAACATTAAATCTTTCCTACTAAAGAGTAGTTTGGTGGGACTATTAGTGGTTTTGTGGCTTATACTAGCCCCCGCTGACCATGCCCGTGCAATAGAAGAAGTAACTTCTCAAGTTTCTACATCAGATACCGCAACAGCAACAATTTCTGCAGGATCAACAGTAACAATTGAAAGCGCAACAGCCATAATAGAGGTAGCACAGGCTACAATAACTCAGGATGAATCTGCCACGGCAGTCATACAAACCCAAGCAACAGCCATTACAAGCCCTACAGAGACCATTACAGCCACTATCACACAGGCACAGGACTCTATCATACAGGCTCAAGCAGTAGTAGATAGTGCTACTGTGGCTGTCAATAATGTTACATCTGCTCAGAATTTCCTGGCTCAAGCGGTAGAAACCCAGACTGCAAGATCACAGGCAGTAGCCACAGAATCAGCAACAGTACTATCTTTGACAGATAGTATGACAGTTCTTAGTAGCCAGATTGATAGCCAGACCGTACTAGTAAATATAGACAGTGCGACTGTCCTTGCTCGTCAAGGAGATGTTACATTAGTTCAAAACCAAATAAGATTAGAAAATGCTGGCAATCCACAAACCACAAACCTTCCTAAAGATGATGATCAGTCGTTTAGAATACAACTGCCATATGCCCTTAGACATGGAGATCAAACATATACAGATGTTTATGTTGCTACAAATGGTTTGATATCTTTTGGTACCCCTCAAGGTTGGGGTGGCAATGCCCCAGCAGTTTATATTAATTTCCGTGATTGGTGGAATATTGATTCAGATACATATGTTAGATATTCAACAACCATCAATAGTCTTTTAGTTGAATGGAATGTTGTTCCATATGCAACAAGATCATCAAACACATCAAAAACATATATGACATTTGACGCTGAAGTAAATCCCCTTGATGGATCTTGGAAAGCAGATGTTTCTTCTGTTGGTATGAATGGAAACAACTATAATAATCCAGTTCAGATAGTTGAGTATGTAAATAATCAAATGCAAAGTGTACAAATACCACTAACATCTGGAACAAACTCTACTAATTTTACAGCACATATTAATAGGACTGGGTATACACCTTATACTCCTGCGCCAGCAAATACAAATCTTGCTGAAGCATTAATAACTGCACAAAATAATTTAACTACTGCACAACAGAATTTGACTGCAGCGCAAGCAGTTCTGTCTGGCTTGCAATCAAATAAAAATGCATTGCAATCAGAAATTAATGCAGCACAACAGGCATTGCAAACTGCTCAGGCTAATTTAAATACAGCCAACCAACAAGTAGTGTACTGGCAAGGCCAAGTTCAAACTGCTAAATCACAATTAGACTCAGCAATTATGCTTGTTACACAATCAATTGAAGCAATGGGATCATCAGTTAACGCAGCAGATGCTTTAGTAGACGCTACACTTGCTGCAGAAGAATCAGTTAGACAGGCTGCAATTAGAGCAGAAGCAGAAAGACAAGCAGCAGTAGCATCAGAAAATGCAAGAGCAGCAGAGGCTGCAGCAGCGCAAGCAGAAGCAGCAGCAGAGGCAGCCCAAGCAGCAGCAGAAAAAGCAGAGGCTGATAGGATAGCAGCAGAAGAGGCTGCAGCACAAGCAGAGGCTGAAGCGCAGCAGGCAGAAGAAGATAGAATTGCTGCAGAAGAAGCAGCAGCCCAGGCTGAGGAAGAGGCTAAAGCAGCAGAAGAAGCAGAGGCTAAAGCAGAGGCTGAAAGATTAGAAGCAGAAGCAGAGGCAGCACGACAGGCTGAAGAAAATGCAAAGGCAGAAGCAGAGGCTGCAGAAGCAGAGGCTGAGGCTGCCAGACAAGCAGAAGAGGATGCTAAGGCAGAGGCTGAAGCAAAAGAAAAAGAATTAGAAGAAGCAAAGGCTAAAGAAGAAGAAGCACAAGAAAAAGAAAAAGAATTAAAAGAAATACTTGAAGACGCAAAAGATGGAAAGAAGTTAACAGAAGAACAAAAAGAGGTTCTTGTTGAAGCGCTACTTGAAAATCTAAAGCCAGGGGAGTCAATTTCTGCAGCAGAGATAAAAGCATCTGGAGTCTCATATGCAGATCTTCCACCAGAAACACCAGTTGCTCTTAGAACATCTGAATCTGGAGAAGTTCTTGTCATCACTGCAGAAGTGGCAGCAAATGTAGAATTAGTTCAAGATCCAGGCGCATTACTACAAGCAGCATTTACAGATCCAGGAGCAGCACTAGCAGCACTTGGAAGCATTGGAGCAGATATGACTCCAGGTGAAAGAAAAGAAGCAACAAAGATGGTTGTGGCAACAGTTATTGCTGGAGGTGCTGCTATTAATGCAGCAGCCGTTGCAGCAGGTGGGGCAGCAGGAGGTTCTAGCGGTGGAGGAAGTTCTGGTGGAGGCTCAGGCAGCAATTCACCAGGTTCAAGAGGAGGAAGAAGATGGTAAGAATAATAAAAAATATCCTAAAGGATATGGTAGATCAGGCATGGACTCTTCTTGGAATGTTTATTGCCTGGGTTGTTTTGGACGGTAGTGCAAAGACTATTGTTGGTTATGGAATTATAGCCACCACTACACTTTGGATACTAACTAGTCCAATTAGAAATAAAGAATATGGAGATGAGTAATGGCAGTTAAAAAAATAGTAGAACCCACCACAAAAGAACATCCACAAAAAGCAATAACAAATGTTTTAATGAGGATTATAGCCGTCTTTGCCGCTTCTGGTCTATCAGTACTTGGTGCTGGAGCAGTAGTTGGAATTGATACCATTCAGGCAGTACTACTTGCAGGCTTACTTGGCGTAGCAAGTGTTATTGAAAGGTTGGCAAGGGCTTTTTTGGACGATGGAAAGCTATCATTGTCAGAAATCAATGATGCATTTAAATCTGTAGACAAAAAGGCTAATTAGTCATTATCTAGCCTTACTTGACACCCCTCCTAGCCAATGGTATACTTAAATATATCGGTTTGGGAGGGGTTTCTGCATGACTTGTATTGCAGTCGTTCGTGATGAAGTAAACAATAAAATATTTATGGCTGGAGATCGTGGTGCATCAGATGATGGCACTATTCTAGCACTGTCTAGTCCAAAGGTTTGGAAACTAGGACCTTACTTAATTGGGTATGCGGGTTCAATGGATGGTGAGCGTATTCGCTATAACTTTAATCCTTATGTTCCTGATATTAAAGATACAGACAAGTTTATGCAAACCAAGTTCATCAAACAGCTTCGTGCATTCTATAATGATTTCTGGGTAGACACTTCAAAAGACGGTGATCTTGGCTTAATTATTGCTGTACGTGGAAACGTTTATGAGCATAGTTCTGCAGATATGTCTCTATCTAAATATACATTGCCATATCTTGCAATGGGGTCAGGGGCTGAATATGCTTACGGCTATATGAATGCCACCGAAAAAGCAAGGGACGCAAGAAAACGTGTAGTAGGTGCAGTAAATGCAGCTATTAAATTTAACCCATCATGCATGGGCCCAGTTGACGTAGTAAGTGTTTAGGGGTATACTTTTAATATGCATATAGAAGATAGTGTGGAAGATGCAGAGTTTGGTATCTGGTTAACAAGCGGTATTGAACGTGGATGGATTTCTGATCCTTATTGTAATACTCACGATGGTGGGTATGAATATATGGGTGAAGATGAATTACAAGAATGGGATGACGGTGGTGATCCATGTTGCCATGTAGTCCGTCTAATGATATAAGGAGAAAAATGAAGTTCAAATCAATTATAGGTTCATTAGTATTAGTTGCAGCATCTTTTATATTTATTTCAGTTGTCCCAGCACAAGCAGGGGAGTGTTCGGCTGAAGATCCTTGCCAGACATGGGCTATGATAGATGCCACTGGTTTGGTAACAAACATTATTGTGTGCCAACCATCGGTATGTGGATCTGGAGAATTTGCTGGATCAAAGGTTGCTTTACAAGTGCCAGCAAATCCAGTAACACATGAATCTCAAGGAGGGTATTGGGGTGGACCTGATCCCCAATCACCGCAGGCCGTTCACTATGACAGTGAAGCAAAAGTCTTTACAAGAGGGTCTGAAGCATTTCCTGCTCCTTCAACAAAAGTGCAAACATTTGAAGACGGAACCTCAATCACTACTTTGCAAACAACGGTAAAATCTAAAATGCTTACCTTTGGTCCAGAGAACTTTGTAAACGGTGAAATGAAATTTACTCCTGTTATTGATGATCAAACTGGGGCAGAATTGTATGTTTATCAGTATGTAAGTGATGGTTTTGGATTTTCAGAGCCTAAAGTTGAAACTATTACATTTGATTCTCCAAAAACTAAGGATGAAATCACTACAGCTATTTTTGATAATAATTTAAATCTTTTGTTTACTTGGATTGATGAACTATTAATTATGCTTGATAAATGGGTTAAACTATAATATTAATAGTAGTAGGATAGGTTTTGGTCTGTAGCTCAGTTGGTAGAGCATCGCACTGTTAATGCGAATGTCGCAGGATCGTGACCTGCCAGACCAGCAATGCAAAAGTAGCTCAATTGGTAGAGTACTACCTTGCCAAGGTAGATGTTGCGAGTTCAAGTCTCGTCTTTTGCTCCAAATGTTTGATATAATAGTATTGTACTGCCTACGGGGGTACATTAACTTATTCGCTTGAAAGGGGAATAAAATGGTAACACAGTTTGCAATGGATCTATTCAATGATCCTTTTTTTATTGGCTTCAATAGGGAGCTAGGTCGTTTAAATACCGCACATAAAACCAATCTACAATCATATCCTCCATATGATCTTCTTAAGCTAGATGAAGATACATATAGATTATCTGTAGCAATTGCGGGATTTACAAAAACAGACATTGATATTTCGGTAGACAATGGAACTCTTATTATTAAGGGAGAAATTGCAGAAGTAACAGATGCTGAAGTTGTTCACAAGGGTATCGCTGGTCGTAAATTTGTACGATCATTTGCTCTTGGAGAATACATGGAAGTAACAGGTGCAGAATTAAAAGACGGTATGCTTAATGTTAATATTGATCGTATTGTTCCTGAAGAAAAGAAACCTAAGTCTATCAAAATCAAGTAGTACAATGTAGATGTTCCCACACAGGACCTTAGTGATGGCATAGTTACCCATTGAATAGAGACCGTGGCGCAAGTCAGACGGATTGCCTGTGTGGGGCACAACATTTAGGTGTATAATTATAATAATATGTCAGAAAAAGAATTGGCAGTTTATAATAAACAACAATTCAAAAGGCGTCTTAAAGAGATTAAAGAAGCCAGTGGGTGTGTGGACTGTGGAGAAAATAATCACATAGTTTTAGACTTTGATCATTTAAAAGATAAAAAATATAATATATCAAGAATGATTCACGATGGATTTTCTTGGGCAGCAATAAAAAAAGAGATAGCAAAATGTGAAGTAGTATGTGCAAACTGTCATAGAATAAGAACTTACTCCAGATTGACAGAAAAATCAGCATAGTGTATACTTAAGATGTAGCTAAACAGGAGGAAAAAATGGCAGTAAAGGGTTCAGTAGAAGCAATCATTGAAATTGCAAAAAAAGAATTAGGCACAATTGAAGGTCCAAAAGATAATGAAACTAAGTACGGTGCATGGATGAAGATAAACTTTCAACCTTGGTGCCAGTCATTTGTTTCGTGGTGTGCATTTACAGCGGGAGTTAAAAAGTTTCCAAAGTCTGCATCAACAATAGCAGCATCAGATGAGTTCAAGAAGCAAGGACGATGGTCAGATGCTCGTAATGATGATCCTACCCCTGGAGACTGGATTTATTTTGATTTTCCAGATGATGGTGTAAATCGTATTTCACATGTTGGTCTTTGCATTAAGAATAATGGAGATGGAACAATTCAAGTTATTGAAGGAAATACATCTGGAACTGCAAAGGGAGACCAGCGCAATGGTGGAATGTGTGTTGAGAAGACTCGTGCATATGTAAAGAACAAAAAGGGTATCCTTAACGCAGTTGTAGGTTGGGGTCGTCCTGTATATGCTGGAGAAGAGAACGCTCCACTATTATCTAAAGCTGGAGTCGTTGCAGAAACTACAAAACCTGCAGCAAAACCTGCATCAACAAAGCCAGCAGCATTTAAACCAATTAAAATTGGTGCTAAGGGTTCTGGAGTTAAAACAATTCAGAACATTCTTAACCTTAAGACTGACGGAGTATTTGGTCCAGGTACAGAAAAAGCTGTTAAAGATTTTCAAAATAAAGCAAAATTACCAGTAACGGGCGTAGTTGATCAAACTACATTTAAGGCTCTTAAGGATAAGTAATGCCAGTTTATGATTACAAGTGCACACTGTGCTCTTCTACTATTGAATACAAAAGAAATTTTGGAGATAGTACAGAGCCAGTGTGTTGTAATGAAAGTATGCAACGCCAATGGCAATCCCCTGGAGTACTTTTTCACGGTAATGGGTTTTATTCCACAGACAATAGAAAGCGGTAGTATAATATTAATACGATGATTGAGCAAGAAGAGCAAGTATGGCTTATGGATGCAACAGATCGTTGCGATAGATGTGCTGCACAAGCGTATGTTAAAGTCATTGGGCATTTAGGAGAACTTCTTTTTTGTTCACACCATTACAATAAAGTAGTTGACGATAAAGTTGGCTATGAAAAAATAATGAATTTTATGGTTGAAATAATTGATGAAAGAAAGAGACTTGAAAATGGGAAATAGTAAACATCCGTTTAATGCTACACAGATTAAAGATGGAAGGATTGTAAAATTAAGAAAAGATGGTCGTATTAAAGCAGACCTTGGTCCTTATTATGTTAATCACAATAAGCCAGTAATCACAAAACAGGGGGAAAAATAATGAAAAAAATTTTATTATTAACTATATTAGCATTAACATTAAACATAACACCAGCAACCGCTTCAGAAGTTGGCTTAATGCTACAAAGTACTACATTAATAGCAAAAGATCAAAAAACAGCTTTGAAGGTTTTAAGGGTTGCAGATGAAGTTCGTACAGGATACAAGCGTACACTTTTTAAACATTGGGTCGGCACTGGAAATGGATGCGATTCACGTAAATCTGTAATTATTTCAGAAGCAATTGTAAAACCAATTGTTGAAAAAGGTTGCGTAATTAAAGGCGGAGAATGGCTTAGCATTTATGACAACGTTAAAGTAACGGATGCTGGAAAACTTGATGTTGACCACATGGTTCCACTTGCTGAAGCTTGGGATTCTGGAGCATATGTATGGGATGCAAAGAAGAAAGAGATGTACGCAAATGATCAAATAGATGCACGTCATCTTATTGCTGTAACTGGTTCATCAAATAGATCTAAGAGTGATCAAGATCCTGCAAGCTGGATTCCAACAAATAAAAATTATGCCTGTGAATATATTAATAACTGGATTTCAATTAAACTTCGTTGGTCATTAGCAATTGATGCTAAAGAAAAAACAGCAATTGAATCAATCCTTATTGGGTGCAAGCCAGAAAAAATTACAGTTGATTTAATTAGATGAGACACATTCTTTATTTTACTGCAGAGTGGTGTGACCCTTGCAAACGAGTTCGCCCTATAGCAGAAGAATTGGATAGAGATAATGTCATTAAGTTTCAATTTATTGATGCTGACGATAACAGTGATTTATGTAGGAAGTTTGAGATCAAAGCGATACCAACATTTGTACTCATTGAAGACGGAAAAGAAATCAGGAGAATCAATGGAGCAAAGACAAAAAAACAGATTGAGGAGTTCATTCATGGATCCAATTGATGAGACTATTGAGGCATTGATTCTTAGCGGAGCAATTGAGGTATCTGGGATTGATTCAAAAACTCAGCAACCATTGTATAGATTTAACTCAAAAATAGAAAAAATAATGCCAGAGTTATATCGTGAGCATCTTAATGAGGTAAATCGTGACATAATGGGCCTTTGGGAAAAAGGATTTTTGTCCGTAGATTTGCTAGAAGAAGACCCATTGGTTACGCTGGCGGATAAAGCTTTTTATGACGATGAAATTGAAGGTCTTTCAAAAGAAGAACAAATGTCTCTTTTTGAGATAAAAAGACTTCTCATTAAGTAATCTGCTATAATCATAGTATAGATTCAGGAGAACTATGCCATACCATATTGAACGATCAGGCTCACAGTACGCCGTTGTAGATGACAAGGGTAAGACTGTCGGGACACACCCTACTAAGGGTAAAGCAACATCACAGGTAAGGGCTTTATACGCCAACGTGCCAGATGCTAGCAAAGATGATATTATTCGTTATGGAAGACGCAGAAGTGGTATTGGAGATTCCCATTCGGGAGTAAACACAGGAGGAGAAAGCATGTCAGCAGCAGACCAGATTAAAGAGTTAGCATCAGTTATTAAGCAGATGGTTGAGGAGATTCCTGGTGGAACACCTCAAGAGCAAGAAGTAACAACCGAGGGATACAAAGACTGCGGATGCGAAACATGCAAAGCAATGAATGTTGATTGCCCAGATTGTCCAGCCTGTTCTCCAAAGAACATTAATAATGGAAATGATGCAGAGTTTGAAGCAACAAAACCAAACACAGATGAATATGACAACTCTATGGGTAAGTCACATCATACAATTTGGGGCGGATCAGTTCTTGATCTAAGCCCATTTTATAAGTAATGCTAGTTAAAGGGGTAAACTATGAATGAACTAACTCTTGATGAGTTGAAGCAGCTTGTTGTTTTTTATAAAACAAAGGTTTCAGATCTTGAGTATGAGGTTTTACAGGGTCAACTTATTAGAAATAGAGTTCCTGCACCTCAAGATCAAACAGTTGTAAAAAATAAAAAGTCAGAATAAGTAATGAACTTAGCACAAATTATTCCCATCTTGGGCTTGACATTGTGCTTTACTTCTTATATACTTTATAGAGGGAGAAAGTTTAAAGCATTTAAGGGTATTTCGTATAGCCAAAGTAGTATCCATTTAATGATAAAAGATTTTCTTCCAAAAACTTTATATGAAAAACCAAGACAACCTTCTCAATCATTAATACATGTTGAAAGAAATAGTGTAAAGGTTATTTTTATAGAAGATAAAGCATATTGGGTTAGCAATAATATATTTTATTGTGCTAATGCAATTGGCGGTAGTGTCAATATAGATACTACTGAGCCAGTTGACACAGCCAACATGTCAAAAAAAGATATTGATAAGATGTTATTCATATTAGATAAACTAAAGAATGGGAACAACGATGATAGTAGCAGTGCAGGGAACGAAAGATTTTGATGATTATCAGGTCTTCCTTCGTGCAATGGGTGTTGCAATGTCTGCAATGCAAGACGAAGACAAAGAGCTGCTAATCTATTCTGCTGGACCAGCAAGGATTAACTCAATGGTGTCAGAGTTTTCAAACCTTTCTGAAAGAGGAATGAAGGCCAGGGGAAAGAAGATTAAGTTCTTTAAAGTTCCTGCATCTTATATTGAAGAAAATTTAGAGCATGTGAACTATTTGGCATTTTTAAGTAAGCCAAAAGAAACAGTCTCAAAGTTAGTAGCATCAGCCGAACTCAAAAATGTTGAAGTCGGAATTTATAGATACTGAGGTATAAAATGATCGTAAGCAAGTTGCAAGTTATGGAATCAATAGTTAAGAAGAATCGTAATCTTTGCTGGGATGGATGGAATGTACTTGATCTTAAAAAGTCAGACATTGCTCGTACATCTCCTTTAGGAATCAGAGTTAATGGTGAGTGGTATTTACATAAAGTTTATACAGTTGATCGCAACGGCTGGGATATTCCAAATAAGTATAAGGAGTAATCCTTGAAACAACATTTATGGAAAGATCAGGCTAAGTGTCTTGGACTAGATACAAATTTGTATTTTGATAAATACGAAGATGATATTGAGCTAAGACACAATATAGATAATTTTTGTTCAACCTGCCCTGTTGCAAAGACATGCTTTGCTAATGGTGTTTCTGGCAAAGAGTGGGGTATTTGGGGTGGTGTATACTTAGAAGGTGGAGAAATTTCAAGAGAATTTAATAAACACAAGAGTAAAGAACAATGGGGTGAAGTATGGCAATCTCTAACAACGGAGATGAATTAACATCATTTGATGATGCTTGTTCAATTCTTGCTGAATTATGGATAAACCATAAAGAAGAAAAGAAGTTTGAAGATTTTATAACATATAATGATTTAGGTCTGCCGCTTGCATTCTTAATTGATTCTGAACTTGTTACCCCATCAGAGATGGCTAAGCAATATATTCACGAAACCTGGATCATACTTCTTAAGTCTCTTGAAATCAATGAAGACATTGGATTCACCTGTCTTGAAGATTTGTTTAATCATGTGAGTGGTGAAGAGGAATAATGTATACAGATCAAATGCGTATAGCCTTTCACTCAATTGCTACTCCGAAAAATTTTGCTGTAAACATAATTGATAATGAAAGTTTTTTAACTATTAAACTTAATGAGAAAGATTTTATGCAAATGGTACACGATGAAAAAATAGAAGCCGTTCAATACGTTGCAAAGGTTAAGGATGCACTTGAACAAAATGGAGCAATTGTTTTAGTTACTAGAGAGGTAATAAAGTAATGATCATTACTATTATTGTTTTATCAACATGTTTATTTTCTGTCAGCGTTGCATACTTAACACTTGTATATAATTTTAATAAGCTTCGCACACAGTATAAACAATTATTTATTGACATGATGCTTCTTGAAAAATTAATTAATGAAGTTGAAGAATCAAAAATTAAATCAGATGAAAGCGTTCATAAAGAAAATTTTATTAAGTTCTTGTCTGATTCTCGTGATTGGGCTTATCAATACATTGAGGATGTTCAGGCTGGACTAAACAGTTTTATTGTTGAAACAGAACCAGAAATTAATTATTTTAAAGAGTATGGGGATCTATCGTCAATGACACCAAACTATTACTCTATGAAAAAAATAACAGAAGAATATGAAAAACTAAAAACATTATTGCCAACAGAGGAAATGAAATGAAAGATGTTTTATTATCAACACTAACAGGTTTTGGATGCGGAGTTGTGTTTGCTGCATTCAAATTGCCAGTACCAGCGCCACCAGTTTTTGCGGGAGTCGCAGGAATTATTGGTCTATGGATTGGCTTCACAATACTAACACGAATTATATCCTAGGAGGAATAATATGAATACAGAACAACTAAAGGCACTACTATCATCATATGGACGCTCAGTCCTTGGTGCAGGACTTGCACTATATATGTCTGGGGTTACAGACCCTAAGACTCTTGCATACTCACTACTAGCAGCACTTGCACCAGTAGCATTGAGAGCAATCAATCCTAACGACAAGGCATTTGGTATTCTTCCAAGTGCAGCTAGCGTTGCAGCAGCAGTAAAGACAGTAAAGGTAAAGAAGGCACCTGCACGTAAGAAGGCAGCACCAAAGAAGTAATTCTTTAGGGAGGGATACGACCATCTGGCCTATCCCTCTCTTTCTTTTATACTATGACATACCTATACGAAGATCAAATTAAAGCAAAGTCTAATACTGCACTAATTATGTGCACCTATATTAGGCTTACAAACATGCCCAAATTATTACAAAAAATAAAATTACAAAACAATAAAGATTTTGATTTCTATATTGTAAATAATGCAATTGAACAAGACTTTAAGCTGACTGGGTATTTTAGAAAATATGGAGAAGATCTTGGTGTAAATGTTTTTATAAAAAATTATGAAAATAAATATAAACAGTTTGCAAGGTTTTATCTTGCAAGAGAATTGGCCCAGCAAGGATATGAAAAAATAATATTTGTTGATGATGATGAGGTTTTGCCAAACTCATTTATACAAGAGTGTCATACTCAGTATGATGAAAAATATATCAAATCTTTTTATGCTCATACATTTGAAAAAGATTACTGGAAAAAGGTTAGACTAAAGCCAAGAGAGATAGGAAACTATGCTGGAACTGGTGGTTTAATCTGTTCATCTAAAATCTTCTTAGATAATAAGCTATTTGATTGCCCAGAAGAATACCATATTATTGATGACCTTTGGTTCTCACACTACATATTAAAATTTACTGACTATAAAATAACTTTATTAGAAACTCAGATTCAGTTTATGCACGATGATAAGGCAACTTTTGTTAATCTTGTTGATTTAAAACGTGAGTTTTCAACTGACTATATCATTAATTATACTTAAATACTTATCCTTTAATACATTAATATCAAAATGTTGCAATGCTATCTGATAGGCTTTTTTCTTTTCTTTTTCTTTATCTATATTACTAATGTAATCATCAATCCGTGTTGCAAGTTTTATAGGATCTGCACCGTAAACGTCAAGAGTCATTCTGGTTAGAAGCCTATCAATCTTCTCTGATTCTATTAACCATTCTCTTGGAAGTATAAAATTATTTGGGGATATGTCAGTCATAAAAACTGGAAGGGCACTCATAAGAGCCTCATTCATAGGCAAGCATAGCCCAGCATATCGTCTAGGAAGAACCATTGCGTCATAGCC
>Ga0209500_10001976_pt1 | contig 14986 bp, 12 predicted proteins | sample S_140212_EF_Meta_FD_187323 | JGI IMG/M metagenome (GOLD analysis project Ga0209500, IMG submission 187323) | Freshwater microbial communities from Lake Simoncouche, Canada to study carbon cycling - S_140212_EF_MetaG (SPAdes) (version 2) | ecosystem: Environmental > Aquatic > Freshwater > Lake ... | reverse complement strand
CTTTATAAAGGAATAAATATGTATGCAAAAATTGATAATGACAATATTGTCAGATATCCTTACACCACATCACAATTAAGAAATAGTAATAAAAACGTTAGCTTCCCATTTGAGCTTTCTAATGATTTATTAGCTGAATTTAATGTGGTTAGGGTTATTGTTACTGGTCAGCCTGATTACGATGCAATGACTGAAACTGTTGTAGAAGGTACTCCTGTTTACAGTTCTGAACGAAATCGTTGGGAACAACAATGGTCAGTTGTAAGTTTAAGTGCTGAAGATATTGCACAAAAACTAGCGGGTCAAACCTCAACAGTTAGGAAACAAAGAAACGAACTTTTAAAAAGTACTGACTGGACTCAAGTAGATGACTCACCTTTGAGCAACATTCAAAAAGCAGAATGGGCTATTTATCGTCAGGCTCTACGTGATGTAACTACGCAAACAAACTTTCCTTGGAGCGTAATATGGCCAACAGAACCTTAAGGACTTTAAATGAATGAAGAAGTAACTCATACCCAAATCTACGAACGACTTCTTGCAGTAGAAATCAAAGTAGACAAACTAGATAAGAATACTGAAGAAGTAGTTAAAGCTTTTAATGCAGCTCAAGGTGCATTTATAATTCTTGAATGGATTGCAAGAGCAGTTAAACCAATTATTATCGTGGGTGCTTTCTTTGGTGCTATTTGGTTAGCATTAGATAACAAACTAAATAAGTAATGTTTATATCTGCTATTAGTCTTATTATAGCACTTAATCTACCTATTAAAGAAGAATACAGATGTATTAGATGGTCTTGGTCAGGTGACGTATACAATCGAAAAATTGTTTGTTTAGAATGGAAAAGGAAAGATAAGAAATGATTGATCCTCTAACAGCCCTAGCGGGTATACAGTCAGCAATTAACATGGTTAAGAAGGCTAGTAAAGTAGCTAATGACCTAGGCTCTCTTGCTCCTATGATTGGTAAGATGTTTGATGCCAAGAGTGTAGCTACAAAAGCTATGCTTCAAGCTAAACAGTCTGGTAAGGGTTCCAACATGGGAACTGCATTACAAATTGAAATGGCATTAGATCAGGCTAAAGTTTTTGAAGAAGAACTTAAGATGCTCTTTATGCAAACAGGTAAGATTGATGTATGGAATAAAATTAAAGCTAGACAAGCTGAGATGGATTTAGCTGATGCCAGAGAAATGAGTGCTCTTAAGGCTGCTGATAAAAAAGCTAAAGAAAAAGAACAAGAGATGAATGAACTAGCCATGATTATAGGTGGCTCATTTTTTATTTTGTTCTTATTCTTTGTTGGTGTTAATGAGCTAATTGACTTTTGTCAAACAACTCGAAGGTGTGGTAGATGAACGAATACCAAAAGACATTTGACTTAGCCTTAAAAATATTTGTTTATGGTTGTGTAGCTTTGTACTTTTTAGGATTCCTTAAATTTCTCCCTGACGATCTTTCTAATAAGATTGTTGCTTTATTGTTAAGTAAAATAGGATTATAATATATGTTAGATATTTTAAGTGGTGGTATTCTAGGATCACTATTCGGTGGTATCTTTAGACTAGCCCCTGAAGTACTCAAGTGGTTAGATAAAAAGAATGAACGTAGTCATGAACTTAACATGTTTAAGTTTCAATGTGAACTAGAAGCTCAACGTGGTCAACAAAAGTTAGCTGAGATTGGTGCTCAACGTGAAGCCGCTATTGATGTTGGTGTTATGGGTGCTTTCCAGTCAGCTATTGAACAACAAGCTGAGATGGTTAAGTCTGCTGGTGGATGGGTAGCTTCGTTGTCTGCCTCAGTACGACCTGTAGTAACATACTGGATTTTAGCCCTATGGTCTTTTGTTCATATTTGGTTGGCTTACAACTCATGGGTTAGCGGTATGCCTCCAGTGGAAGTATTCAAAGTAATGATGTCAGCAGACTTTGCGGCTCTTGTCTCTGGTACTCTTAACTATTGGTTCCTTGATCGTACACTCTCTAAACGTGGACTATGAACTTAACATTAGCCGCAGACTTATGTAAACATTTTGAGGGCTTCAGAGCTAAGCCCTACTTATGTCCTGCTAATGTAGCTACTATTGGTTACGGCAGTACATACTATGCTGATGGCAGGAAAGTAACACTTCAGGATCCTCCTATGAGTGAACCTGAAGCTTACGAATTACTCCTCAGAGAATTACACCATACTTATTTACCCGGAACACTTAAGTATTGTCCTGTGCTAGCCACAGATGAAAAGAAATTAAATGCCATTGTTGACTTCTGTTACAATTTAGGCGTAGGTAGGTTACAGACAAGTACATTAAGACGTAAGATTAATGAGCAAGACTGGGAAGCCGCCAAGACAGAACTAATGAAATGGAACAAAGGTGGGGGAAAAGTACTAGCTGGTCTTGACAAAAGACGAAAAGCTGAATGTGCTTTACTTGGTACCTAATAGTAATAAAAAGGATATCTCATGGCAACTCCAGTTGAAAAACTAGGTAGAGGCGGTTTAAATACTGATGTACCACCTATGATTCTACCACCAAATACATTTACAGATGTATTAAACGTTCGCTTCGATGATGAAGCTGTACAAACAATTACAGGTGAAACAACATCAAGAACCGTATCTATTGCACCTGAATTTGGAATTCACTGGAGACGACCTGACCAAAGCTACAATATTTTTGCTAATGATGGCAAAATTGTTAGGGTTGATTCTGCAGGTAATTCTTCTTTTATGTTGAATAGTGTAGATGCAGTATACGATAATAGTGATTGGCAAGCAACAAAGTTTAATGGTGGATATGCTATTGTAATGAACAATGGTCAAACAACACCATTGTATTGTTTGTTTGGAAGTGCTTCTGCTGGTAGTACTTTTCAACCACTTCCTAATTGGAATTATATTACAGGTCTTACTGTTACTGCTAAGGTAATACGAGCTTTAAATTACTCTTTAGTTGCGGCTAACCTTACATTAACACAAGATGGTATTGTAACTTATGCCCCAGGAACTATTCGTGTATCAGTACAAGCAGCTACAGGTAATATACCAAACATTTGGCAACCCGGATTAACAACAGATACAGCAGATGAATTTGAATTAAGTACTACTTCACCCGTATTAGATATGGCTGAACTTAGAGGAAACATGTTTGTGTATTCTTCGGATAGTATTAGTTTACTTACTATTGGAGCACAAACAAGGGTATCATTTTATTCAAAGTCTTATGGTATTCTTAACACAGATTGTGTAGTAGAATTTGATGGTAATCACTTTGTTCTTGATCGAAACGATATATACACACATAATGGCTCTGGTGCTATTGAATCAGTAGGCACATACCGTGTCAAAAAATATTTATTTAGTAATTTAAACAGAAATGCTGTTGATAAAGTACACGTAGTTAAAAATCCTTTTAATAAAGAGATTTGGATTAACTACCCTAAAGGTAATTCAACATTTTGTAATGAAGCTTTGATCTTTAATTATAATAATAATACATGGACAAAAAGAACTTTACCTTCAGTGTCTTATGCTTTTAATGGACCAGCAAACGTATCTAACACATTTGACTATAGCACAGAAGTAATTTATATGTGTACTAATAATAATCAAACTTTAGTTACAGATAGCAACTATTTAATGTGGAATGGTTCAGCACTAGTTTCTTATACATCTTATATTGAAAGAATTTATTTTAATAGCGGGGATGTTACAGGTAGTGTTTTGTTATCTAGTATATTTCCTATATTTGATAAAGTACCTAATGATGCTAGTATTACTATTAGAGTTACTGGGCAAAACAATTATACAGAAGTACCTAACTTAGCAGTTGATGATCCCGATTTAAAAGATACTTTTACTTTTTTACCTAACAACACAAAATCACAAGGATATAAAGTAGATCCCCGAGTAAATGGTCGTTTAATTAATTATAGAATTACAACAAGCAATTACTGGCGTTTATCTACTTTCTTGTTTGATGCAAAACCAGCTGATCGGAGATAATCAATGTTAAGCCCACCAATTACAGGCAATGAAGACCTTGATACTTATTTGTTTGATTTACATAATCAAGCTTTAGAGACAGGCGCTTCTGCCTCTGGTATGATTGTACCTAGTGATGGTAATCCTATTGTATATACTTATCAATATATTCATGTTAAGTATGGTAACGATAATGTTGGTAGTGGTTTTTCTGATTTACCAACTAACAAAAGTTATTATGGCATTTTAAATGATTCATTGCTTACTGAATCTACAAACCCTGCTGACTATACTTGGTATAAAGCTGCTCAAAATTTTGGAACTACTTACTTTTTGTATTACCAAACTATTGGTGGTAGGCAAATTAAATTTAGTATTAGTACTGTTTCTCCGGGTGTTGGTTGGTTTCAAGATTCTAATACACCTATTGACCTTGATCAGGTTACTTCAAGTACTAGCCTATCTAGCGCTTTCTCTACTTATTTTTCTCCCGGTTCATTACAAGTACCTACTACTGGAGGTGTTCCTTCTTTTACAAATGTTGTAATGAGTTTATATGGAACAGCTGCTAATGCGGCAGTGCCTTTTGTAACTGCACAATCTGATTCTGATGCATCATTTGTAGCTAATTCATGGAGAATTGGTAATTCAAGTACTACAGGTAATGCAGATATTTCTTATACTAATATTACAGTTGGTAGTCCTGCTTTAGTATCGGGTATTGCACAGTGGCCAATACCAACGGCTATGCCAAATAGTCCGGCAATTGTAATTGTACCTGTTCGCTACAAAAATGTTTACGGTGTTGTTACTCAATCCGGTTCGGCAATACAACAATTAATTTTTTCTTCTTCAGGAACTGATGGACAAAAAGCAGCTACTGCTTACTTATATCAATGGACGACTGTAGCAATACCTAATAACCCAACAGGCACATCTACTTTTACTTGGTCTTCGTTAATTAACTCTGGATACACGGGTGTTGATGGATGGTCAACAACCTTAACTGCTAACCCAGGAACTCCGGGTGTTAAGCTATGGGTAGTAACTAAACAGATAATTGCTACTGCTGGTGTAACTTCTACCACAGTAGATTATTCTACAGGGATAACTAAAAGAGAAGCAGAATATGCTGATGGAATAAAAACAGCTACTGTCAGGGCGTATCGCTGGGAAGCAACTATACCTACTATTTCAGGATCATCTGTTTATACTTGGTCTACAAATTTATACACACCTAATGCAGGTGGAGGTTGGACATCAACTATTTCTTCGCCTCCTTCAGTTGGTTATACTTTGTATGAAGCAACTGTTGAGTTAACTGAACCTTTTACAACAGCTACTAGCAACGTTAATTGGACAACTGCTTTAATTAGCCCAATTAGTTATTCAGGAAACAATAATTCTTCAGGTCTTTCAGGTAATAGAACAGCTATACTTGATATGTATATTTGGTCTTTATCACAACCAACTTTATTTCCTTCAGGTACATCAAACTATACTTGGTCAACAGGAGAGTTTACAGATCCAACACTTAATGGTTGGTCTAGAACTCCGGGTTCTCCAACTGCTGGTTATACTTTATGGATTTGTAGGCAGATATACGCAGATTTTGATACAACACCAACAACACTTGTTACTTCTGTTACTTGGAATACTAAGACAGCTGTTGCTACAAAAGCAGCTACAACAGGTACTCGATGTGCTGTAATGGAAGTATACCAGTGGGGACTTACGCCTCCAACAACATTTCCTGTGGGTACATCGACTTATACTTGGTCAACAGGTTCTTTTACTAATCCTGCTACTTTAAATGGTTGGTCTCGTATTGCACCAGCTCCGATAGCTGGACAAAACTTGTATGTTTGTTCAACAATATATAATGATTCTCTTACAACATCAACTACTGTTATTACTTGGAACGCTACTGTTGCTTCTGTAATTAACTTTGGTAATTCTGCTGGATCATCTTCTAGGATTTCTTACTCAAGGATTGCTAACAATCCACAACCTGTAGCAGGTTTTGTAACTACTACAGGTAATTCATCATTTCCGCCAGCAGGATCTTGGGGTTTATCTTCTTCATTCCTTTGGTATGACACAGACCCTAATACAGCAAGTACAAATTCATTATATCAAACAGATGGTATTTTTGATCCTAATACTAACAATACAGTGTGGTCAACACCTTATATTAGTAGTTTAAAAGTTGGTAATTTGTCAGCTATTACGGTTAACACTGGTGCTTTAACTGTTCAAGATACTCTAACTATGAGTACTGCAGGAAAGATTATTGGTGGACAAACAGACTATAATACAGGCACAGGTTATTTTCTTGGATACAATACTACTGGTACTAGTGCATATAAATTTTCTATTGGATCAATTAAAAGCGGTACAGCAGATGTAATTACAAATACTATTACATGTGCGGGTCATGGATACGCTCTTTATTCTCAATTAGTTTTTACTAGCATAGGTTCTATTACTAATATTTCTACAACTAAAGTTTATTCAGTAATTAATGTAACCACAGATACTTTTCAAATTTCTCAATTTTATCCTGGTTCTGCTTTAGATTTAACAGGCACAACCTCAACAGTTACATTTACAACTCAATCAATGTATTGGAATGGTTCTGTTCTTAATATTAATGGAAATTTATTAGGTGGGACAATTGGATTAGGAAGTGGTAATTCTATTGGTGGATATGCTTTTGCTGTAACTGCTGGTGGTGTAGTTAGTTGTGATAATTTATTTGGTGGTATTAGTTTATTTGATAATTCAGGTTCAGCAGGTAGTAATGCTGTTTATGGTGTTACTTGGAATACTCAAGTAGGAATGATGGGTGTTGTTGCTGGCGGAAATGCAACTGGTGCTCATGGTATTAGAGGTATAAACAATAATATTGGTACTGCAGGATTAATTGGAGCAGGTAATGGATACGACTTCTATGCTGATGGCTCAGGTACTAACTATGGACCGTTTACAGGTAACCACGATTTCTTAATACCCGTTGGGCAGACATTAACACCCGGAGATTTAGTTGTAGATGTTACTTGTATAGCCCGTAATGGATGGTCTAATGCTATATTCCAAGTAGAAAAATCATCTCAGCCTAATCAAACAGGAGTTAGAGGTATTTTTATTGGTGAATTGAGACCGTTATCTACTGTACAACCCACTGTGTTTATTGATCATTGGGAAGAACAAAAAAATAATTCAGTAGCTGTTATGACTGCTCAATACGAAGAAATTAAAGACAATTATTTAATTGGCTCTATGAGTTCACTTGGTGAAGGTCAAATGCAAGTATGCGGAGAAAACGGTAATATAGCTATTGACACCTTGTTAGTGTCTTCTAGTATAGCTGGAATTGCAATGGCTCAATCAGATGATATTATTAGAGGAAAAACTATTGCTAAAGCTCGTGAGCCTATTGTGTTTAACTCTCCAACAGAGATTAAAACAGTAGCTTGTATTTACATATCAGGTTAATTATGAAAATTATTTTACTATCACCCGACCAGACAGTACAACACTGGTCAACACTCTCTGTATTATTACAGAAAGTAATTGAGCATGGACAAGGAGAATCTACATTAACAGACTATCTTAAGAAGATTCTCAATGAGTACGTTCAGTGTTGGGCGGTAGTAGATGATGATCTAAATATCATTGGTGCTGGTTTAACTCAATACTTACAATACTCTCAACATAAAACACTTCATATAATTGCTTTCTCTGGAAGCAACTTTGAAGAACAATCTAAGGTGTTCCCTACAGTGGAACAATTTGCCCGTGATTCTGGCTGTAAAGCTATTGAACAATGGGGTCGTCCAGGATGGGCAAAGGTACTACCAAAGTATGTATCTGGATTTAAAGAAGCTTACGTAGTAATGCGAAAGGATTTAGAATGAAATATAAAATTAATGGTTCTATTAAGAAGAACTACGGTGGTGGAGGTGGTAGTACTGTAAGTAGTATTCCTGCATGGGCGCAACCATACATGGAGAATGTAGGTAAAGCAGCTGAAACAGGTTATGCCTCAGGTGATCTTGGTAAAGTAGCGGGTGCTTCTACACTACAACAACAAGCGTTTGGTCAAGGTGCTGATTTATTAGGTGGAACTACATCAGGTACTTTATCTTCTTTACAATCACAAAATCAGAGGCTAAGCAATTTAGCTACAATGCCTTCTGCAGAAGTATTAGCCGCACAAAAAGCAGGTATTGTTCAGGATGCACAGAAACGTGTTGCTGGACTTACTACTGGTTTTGGTCAAACAGGAACATTAGGTTCTGCACGACAGGCTGTTATGCAAGGCGCTCAAAATGCAGAGACTACAGGTCAACTTGCCAAAGTAGATGCTGACTATGAATCCCAAATGTTTAAGAACCGCCTTGCAGCTGAACAAGCTATTCAATCAGGTGCTCAAACAGCTTCGGGTATTGCTAACCAAGGTGTATCAAGTATTGCTAATCTTGGTAATCAACAACGTGGTATTGATCAACAAGGTCTTGACGCAGGTTGGCAAGGTCTTCAACGTTATGCTTCTACTATTTATGGTAATCCTGCACGACAACAAGCGACTGGAGGCAAATAATGGCTGGAGAAGCTGGAACGCCTACACAAGGTAATGCAGGATCTAATGTATTTAGTGTACCAACACAAATGCAAAATCAACAGATGGGTACATTGCTTGGTGGTAATAATTCACAAACAAATAATGTTGCTAATTTAAATCAAGCTACTAACCAAACACCAAGCCAAGGTGGTTTTGGTGATCTTAGTGGTTTAAATTCTTTTGCTTCATTTAATCCGCAAGCAGGTGGTAAAGGTGGTGGTATGATGAAACCACAACAGACTGCTATGGGTACACCTATTATTTATGGTAATACTTATCTACCACAAAGTCAAACAGTAGCCAACACTCCAGCACCTGTAGCAGAAACATCATATGGTAATTATGAAGGTGGTGGTGGAGGTGGTTTTGCGGATGGTGCTATGTCTGTTCCCGGTTATGCTTATGGTACTGATTCAGTTGCAGGTTATGCACGAGGTACAATGGATGTTGATGATGACCCTTGGAGTTGGACTAACCAACAAGAAGTAGCACCATTGTCTGTTAATATTAAACCTTCTAATGAGCAAGCAATGGCTCGTATACCTGATAAAACAGAACAACAACTAGGTGGTTTAGCAATGAGCAAAGGTATTGATGCCGCTACTAATGGTATTAACACTGCATATAAAGCTTACGGTGCGCCATTAACTACTAATGCTGTTCGTACTATGGGTACTACTGCTAGTGGCGCTCCTGTTGCTTTGGCTCCTGTTGCACCTGCTAGTGGAAGTATGCTTACCTTGTCAGCTCCTGCCGTTACAACTGCAGGTTATGGTGTACCCGCTTCTTCAGCAATATTACCAACAGTAGTTGGTGCAGGTGAAGTTGCCGCCCCTTTGGGTAGTTCATTAGCAGGGCTAAGCACTGGAGTTGCAGCCGCTGAAGGTACTGCATTAGCTACTGGTGGAGCCGCTGCTACAGGAGCTACTGCTGGTATGGGTGCTCTTGCAGGTGTAGGCGGTGAAGCCGCATTAGCCGCTATGGGACCCGTAGGTATGGTCATTGGTGGAGCATTGTTAGCTAAAAAGCTAGGAATATTTTAAGGAAATACTATGGCACCTTTATCAGGTAAGCAACAGAGAGAATATCTCAAGTTCCAAAACAAAGAAGTTCGTGAAGCTTCTAAGATGGGACTTGATGAGATGCGTAAACAACAATTACATGAGATTAAACTTCAAGAAGCAGCTGCAAAAGCTAATCAAGGTTTAGGTCATAAAGAACAAGTTAACAATGTTAAACTTAAAGACATGGGTATTCCTCCTGCTAGGATGAACAAACAAAAGTTAGGTATCCCAACTCAAAACCCTTTAGCTGGTACTGGTATGTTCAAACAAGGTCAACGTAGCCTTGCTCAAGCTCCTATCTTTCAAGCACAAGGTACTGATACAGTTCCTGCTATGCTAACTCCCGGAGAAGCTGTTATTCCTAGAGCTGCTGCACAGAATCCTAAGAATAAAAAAGCTATTAAACGTATGGTGCAAGAGGGTCGTAAGGCTAACATGCGTGACGGTGCAGTAGATGTACGTAACTCTGATGCCCCTATGTATAATGCAGATGGTACTAGTAGTGTACCTTCATTAGCATATCGTCATCCAGACGAACCCGGATCATCATTCATGCATGGTACAATGAGTGTACCTGACTTTAGCCGTGGCTCATCTGCTCAAGCTAATTATGCTAATGGGTCTTATGGTGTAGTACCTCAACAAGTACAGTCTGCTGTAGGTTATTATGATGGTGATACTAATATTGAAAACGATCCTGTAAATCAAACTGAAAATGATAAGCGTTTACTTGCTTCAATGGCTAACATCCCTTATGCGTTACCCGCATTAGTTTCGCCAGTAGTAACAGCGCCTATCAAAGCGGCAACTGACGCTACTTCTTATTTAGCTAATGCTGTTGGTGTTCCACGTTTAGGTCGTGCTTTAGGTATATATGACAACGATGTTACTAGAGTTGAAATACCAAGTACAGAATCATACACCCCAGGATGGGATGCTTTCAAAAGTAATGTAAAACAACTTACACCAAAAGTAGATATTACAGGTACTAACAAGGAAACAGATAGATTACTAGCTCGTTATCCTGTAGGCGGTGCTTTAAATGTAAATCAACCATTACGAGGTAATATTACTTCGGTACAAAAACCATTAAGTTCTCTTGATGACTATGACACATATAACTTGTTTGTTAATGCAGAATCAGGTGGCTATGACAAAGCTAAAAACCCTTTGTCAACTGCTCGTGGTCTTGTTCAATTTACAGAAGGCACTTGGGAGGGAGATCCTAAGAAAAAAGGTACTGGTATTCGTAATCAAGTACCTGAGCTAGCTAATATTAAATTTGGTTCACCAGAATTTTATGATGAGAAAACTCAAAAGATTGCTTTTGATCATTTGAATAAACAAAATGAAGCTGTACTTATTAAAAATAAAGTTCCTGTAGATAACGTTAGTAGATATGTTATGTGGGGTCTTGGATCTTCAGATGGTTCTAAAATTCTTTCTAATCCAAAAGGTAATTTTAAAGAATCATTAACTAATTCTGAAGAAGTATTAAAAGCTAATCCTCAGTTTGCTAAATTTAAAACTAATCAAGATTATATTAACTGGGCTGAAGGTTACCTTAATAAAAAGGCTGGTGTTGGTGCTGGTGCTGGTCGAGGTCAAATTGATCCTCCTATTATTACTCAGGCTACTCAAACTAACGTTGCTCCTGATGCAGTACCACAACAATCTGTTGCTGTACCTGAAAAACAACTTGATATACCTCCTGTTGAAGGTACTGGTTTCTTTCAGAAACAAAGTCAAGATAAGTTTAATATGCTTGGTGTTGAATCAAAGAAAGAACTTGACAAAATTAGCGAAGAAGTTAAACGAGTAACACAAATGCAGGGAACACCTGAAGAAAAACAAGGATTCCTTGCTAAAGCTTTAGAAGGTATCTTTGGTCCTAAAGGTTTGTTTGGTGATAAAGAGCTTGTTCGATTTGGTTTGTTAGCCGCTGGTGGTATGCTTACAGGCGGTTCTGTTGGTGGGTCACTTAAGTTTGCTGGATTAAATACACTTCAATCAGCTGATAGACGTCAAGCTGAAGAAGCAGCTGCAATTAAACAACAGAAACAATTAGATGCTTATGATGCACGATTAGATAAACAATTAGCTCAAACTCGTGATTTAAATACTATTAACAAAGCAACTACTGCTGCAAATAACTTCCGTAAAGAACAACAATCATTGTACAATGGTCTTATTAAAAGTGCAGTAGAGACTGGTCAAATAACTCCTGAAGTTGCTGGACAACTTTCTCGAGCAAATTTTGCTGGTAATTTTTCTGATATTGAAGGTGTCTTAAACGATTACCAAAGGTTTGCTACACCTCAATATCAAGCTGGATTAAAACCAACGGATAAACCCGCAACGTTTATTCAAGAAGGCTATACTACTCCTCAAGAAATGTATAGAGATCCTAAAGATCCTAATTCATTAATTGCAGTTAGTAGAAATCCAGAAGGTAAGCCTGTTATTTCCAGAGTACCTGCTAAAGGCTATCGTGAAGTAACATCTACTGAAGATATTCCTTCAGCTAAAGAAAGACAATTTAAAGATACCTTATTGAGTAGTCGTTTGTTTAGTGTAGATGAAAAGAAAAATAAAGGTGTTTATTTTGATTTGTCTAAACAAGATGCTATTGGGCAATTAAAAACATGGCAGAATCAACAAAAGAAATTAGGTTTACCTGATGATTATACTCAGTTTTCAGAACAAATTAATCATGCTTTAGATATTTCAGCTAAGACTGGTGAACGTAAACCTCACGTTGGCAAAATGTTAGATATGCTTGTTATTAATAGCACAGCATTAACTAATAACGATATCATAATTGATACTACTACTAAAAAGATGATTGAGCCGGGTAAACTTGGTAAATTAACTGAAGATGTTAAATCATTTAATGAAAAGAAATTAGGTAAAGAAGCGGATACTAAGAAAATTTTATCTGCTTCAAATGCCTTTATTACTAAAGCTTCAGAAGGTTATAATGCTCCCGGAGATAAGCTATCTCAGCTTCAACTAGCTGAAAAAGTTGGTAGAGAAAACCCAATGTTCAATAAAATTAAAGAAGCACCAAACCCTTATTGGGGTTATGTGTATTATCAGATGGCTATTGACAAACCTAAAAAGGAATAAATATGGATCTAAGACCATTATCTGAAATTCCAGATGACAAACTTCTTATTACAAATGAGAAAGGACAAAATGTTTCTGTGACACCACATGATGCAGATACATACTATACGGATACTGGTCTTGGAAAACGTATTGTAGGTTTTGATGCTGCAGAGGTCCCCAAAATAACTGAGACAGGGGGATTCTCTGTAGGATCTTCTTTGGGTTTAGCCCAGAGTGCTGCTACTAAACAAGTGTTAAAAGACTACGGCTTCAATCGTGAAGTTGTTGTTGGTAAAGACGAATATAAACGTGATTTAGTTAAGCTAGTTAACCCACAAGGTGAAACAGCAGAAAACTTTCTGTTAAGAAATCGTATTGTACAACCAACAAAGTATACATCAGACAAAGATATGATTGATCGTTCATTTCAAATCTTTCAAGATGCTATGATTCAACATGATCAAAAGACTCCAGTTCAAAAAGCAAGAGAGTTAGTTGAATCTACTTTGTCTAGTGGTACTATGGTACCAAGAGTACAAGCTAATACTGTAGAAGAGTTTCAGGACTATACTAAAGCTACAAGCAATAAAGGTTTAGCTCAACAAGAGCAGATGATTAAAGATCTTGAAAAGAGAATACAATCACCTAAAATTAATGAATTACAAAAACAACAATATATTAATCAATTAAATACTCTTAAACAAAGTTACCAAACTAACCTTAATATACCTAAGAACATGTATGTAGATTCCCTAGAAGGATTCCGACAGAAAGGTGCTTATGGTACTATGGCTGAGTTTGGTAGGGCTTTAGATTTAGGTTGGATAGCTGTTGACGATAGTGCTGCAAACTTTTTACAATGGTCTGGTGACTTAGTTAAGTCTAAACCATTAATGGAGTACGGTAAAGATTGGGAGTTTGATAACAAGAGAGCTAGACGTCTGGTAGACATTTCTGCTGGTGATAGAGATATTACTGGTGGTACTGTTACTTCTCTTGATGATGTTGAAAAGGATTTTAGTAAAGTATTCAAGTTCCTTGGTACTTCTGTATTACAGTATGGACCTCAAATGGCTGTGATGATTGGTGGATCTATTGCTGGTGGTTTAGCAGGAGGTCCAGCAGGAGCATTTATTGTTCCTATGGCTATGGGTATTGCCGATGTATATGGTGAAATGCCTGATAACGAAAAGAATCCTGAAATGGCGGCTGCTATTGGTAGTGCTGTTGGTCTTGTTGATCGCTTTGGTTTTGCTAAAGGTGCTATTAAAGGTTCAGATCTGTTAACTAAAAAAGGTTTAGCTGAAGTATCTTCCAAGATAGCGGCATCTAAAGGTATTTCTGTTCCTGAAGCAACAAATCTTTTACATAAAGAAATGATTAGTCTTACTACAGATTATGCGTTAATTGCAAGGACTGTTGCAGCAGATCAATTAGCTAGTAAACAAAACTTGTTAGACTTGATGCTACAAATAAATAAATCTGCAGGTAAAGAAGCATTAACAGAAGCAATTCAAGAATCAATTCAATATGCAGGTATTAGAGGTACATCAACATTAGACTTTGATTGGTCAGAGTTATATAAGCGTACTAAAGAAGCAGCTATTGTTGGTGGTATATTAGGTGGTACATTCAGTGCTCCCGGAGCAATGATGGATAGGTCTAACTTTAATCAGCAACTTAATATGTTGGCTGGTATTGAGACAAGACCTTTAACTAGCAACACTGCTATGGAGCAGGAAGAGATTGCTCGTAATGGAACAAAGCTTGATGATGTTCAACTTGCAAACAAGTTAAGAAATTATAGTAAGTCAGGTGGTAAACCTGTTAACACGTTAGCAGACTTAATTACTCCCGGAACTACTCCTAATACATTGTGGCAAGACTTCACTAGCTTATTAACTAATGGCGGTTTGTTTAGCCAAACAAGAGATAATAACTTAGCACAATACGCTCAATACGAAGGTGGCAGAGAGATTGCTGGATTGTTTGATGCTAATAGTGTTCGTGGTGTGTACTCAGGTATGTCACCATTTAAGCGTATACATTCTATTGCTAACAGTGTTATGTCTTTGTTTCCTAATAGTGCAGAGAAAAGAAAATTATTTAACACAGATAACAACAAAGACATTGGTGAAATACTTTTAGAGTCTTACAACAACGGTTTTCAACACCAAGGTGCTTTAGATTATAGA
>Ga0209500_10001972_pt1 | contig 15003 bp, 6 predicted proteins | sample S_140212_EF_Meta_FD_187323 | JGI IMG/M metagenome (GOLD analysis project Ga0209500, IMG submission 187323) | Freshwater microbial communities from Lake Simoncouche, Canada to study carbon cycling - S_140212_EF_MetaG (SPAdes) (version 2) | ecosystem: Environmental > Aquatic > Freshwater > Lake ... | reverse complement strand
CCAATCGCTTGATGTCGTTTTGCAAGCCTTCAACCACGGCCACCGGCGCAGGAATCTCTTCCAATAACAGCGGCTCCTGCGACATGCCGTGAGCGGCAAACGCGATCAGGCAGGCCGCAGCCATGGGCCGCAGCCATGGCGGGGCCCAGACCGATGCGATCGCTCGATTTGTTGGAATCGAAAGGAAAGGAGCACAGCACCTCTACGGGAAAGCATTCCAAACAGGCGGACCGCTGGCCTTGTGTCATTTAGGTCATCAAACAAGCAGGGCATTCTATTTTATCGTCATATTCACCCCTACCCTTGATATCGCCGCAGCCGACAAGGCTTGCCGCTCGTCAGAGTTAAGGAAATGGGTCGTATAGGAAAAATAGATAGGCCCGACAACCTCAGGCTTTGGAAAGGTAGAAGGTCGGCGCCCTTGGGAGGAGATTTCGGTAGGCCTTGTCAATGAGACACGATGAGACAAAAGGGTCTTGATAGACGAACGGCGCAGGGGAGTTGCCGGCCTTGTGTCTGGGCAGCGCGTGAACTGGTGGTGACCCATCGCAACTTAAACGACGGCACCATCGAGGGGGTGCGGCATACGACGGCCCAGGCAGCGAGCGCGCAAGTATCACCCAAAGGCAGCGGCCAGCCCGCGCGACTCGTCGTATTTCTTCGGCCGGTTTCGCCAGATGATGGCGTGAGCGTGTGTCAGGGCCGTTATTTAGGAACCCCGATCTTCGGATTCCCGCGGTTTTCTTTGTGGGGCATCGACAGCCGGAACAACTGCTCGCCGGAAGAGTGACTGAAGAACTCGTCGCGATTCCAGCGGGGCTGCTCGCGGTCGGGTGGCGAAGGCAGGTCGAAGATGGCGGTGAGCGTGTAGGTGTCGTCGGCCGTACGCTCGTATCGATACGCCGTCCCGGTCACCGGATCGTTCGTGCGGTCCAGGAAGGTCATCGGGTGTTCGGCGAGCGCCTCGAGCGTGGCAGGCAGGATCCCCTGTCGTTCGTAATACGTTTCAACTTTCTGCTGGATCGAACGCAGGTCGCTGACGCGGCTGGCATCGAACTGCAGGAGCCGCTGTCGGAATGGACTGCCGACGGTGTAGAGGGCGGCCACGAGCGAGACGACGGCGAGGGCGGCTCCGATGCGCTGGAGCCAGTCGCGCCATCGGGGCGCCGGCGGGATCGTCGCCAGCCCGGTAGCCGAGCCGATCATCTCCTCGCGACGCACGTCGCTTGAAAACCAGAGATAGATGCCGCCCGCGAGCATGAGAATGGTCGCGGCCTTGAGGATGAAGCGGGCCGTCAGATCGCCCGAGAGAAAACAGACGATCGCGGAGATCAGATCGCCGGCCATGATCAGTGCCGTGATCAGCAGCGTGAGATAGGCAAGCGTGCGATAGATCGGAGTCAGCCGCACGGCGGGATCACGGCTCGCATCGCGGCCGATCGTGCGATGCACCAGCCCGAGGATGGGTAGCGAGACGAGCAGTGCCGCGGCGGCTGCCCGCAGCGAGCCCGCGTAGAAGGCAGCGGCATTGTCTGTGGCTGCGGGCATCCAGCGTTCGATGAATTGAAACAAGATCACGCCGGTGGCGAAGGCGGCCGTGTAGAGCATGGCCATACCGAGCAGATGGAGAAAGGCATCGCGAGGCGAACCCGACACCCGCTTCTTTGGCACGGGCACGGGCAGCGCCACGTCGGCGAATGCATCGAGGGCGTTCCTGGCCTCGCGCGGCGACCAGCCGCCCGATTCGGCAGCCTGGGCGATGTCGGCTCGCGTCATGCCGCGTTCCAGACAGGCCTTCACGAATTCGACGAGCACTTCGGGAACGGATGCCATGAGCGGGTTCTCCATCTGTACGTGGGGAAAGTCATCCATGCACTTTTCCCACTTAAAAACCTCCGATTTTTTTCAAGGATAGCCCGGTCAACGGCACGTCGGCAAGCGTTGGACGGTTGACGAACTGCCGATTGGATGAAGGTTGAGGCCGTTCACGGCACGTCGGGCTGTTTGGCGGCTGCAACGCTCCCCCCAAACCACCGCTGTGTGAGCAGTTTTTCACCGTCGGCGCAGACCTTCCCTGAGTCCGGCTTGCGGGCGGCGGATCACGGTGGCCCTCAAAGCGAGTGAATATCGATCGCTGGCAGTTCGTCGGGCGACGCTTGAATCGTGTCGCGACCGTCCCGGGCCGACCCAGGATTACGCGCGGAGCATCAGAATCCGCATGGCGGTTTTTTTCTTAGTATCGAATTTGTTCAACTTTCCAGGCTTCGTTGAAGAAGCCGGAGTTGAGTACTTTTTCTGCGACCGTTGAAGCGGGCGCGTCGGCGCGATTCTCACCGGCCTTCAGGATCGCCCAGTCGCCCAGGCGTGGGAATACCATATAGCTGAAACGAAGTTCCTGGTCGTGATACGTGTGACCGCTGTTCAGGACGATGTATCGACCCGCGGCGCCGGGCAGGGGATTGGGGTGAATCAACTGGATGCCGTGATCGTGGGACGAGTGAATCTCTTTGCCGAGTTGCAACGTATCGCTGTTCCACTTGATTGGAAGTTGCGGCAGGATCTTGTTGATCCAGGAATTGCTGCCAGGGTCGCCGAACAGAATCAGATTCTTTCGGCTCACGTCATCGTCAGTCACTTCAGTGTCGTTCTTGAGGGGCAAGTCGCCACGGTAGTGACGACGCCATTCATCGGCGAACCGTTTCATGTTCGCGTCGGCCCAGGCGCCAATGGCCGGGTTCCATGGCTTGCCCGTTCCACGGACGCACAGGAAGGGGCGTGCAAAGGCGTCATCAATCGGGCCTTGAAGTCCTGGGCGCTTCCCGATGAGCGTCACCGCGTCGAGCGTGCCTTGAACGCGCCATGTTCCCGCGTGTTGTTCGATGACGATCGGACGATTTGTTCTGGATGAGAACTTGGGCAGGACGATCTTGACCCCGCGAATCGTGAGCGACGCTCCAGCGGCCTGAAGAGCGGGGGGATGGATTGCGAAGCGGGTGATGTTATTGAGTTCTGTTACGTTGATCGAATCATTGGCTTCGACGCGGGCTTCGATTTTCGCTCGCTCGTAGTGCGACTTTAGACCAAGAATCTCAATCCAGTTGCAGCGGCTGAATTTGAGTGTCCAGGTGACGAAGTGGATCTGTTTGGGAAACGGGTCACGGCCCTTGGCGGCGTATTCACCCAAGAACCTCAGTTGTTCTTCCATCACCTTGGGCGTAATCCCGTGACCGGCGCCGACATCGACCAGGCCGACAAACGGAATCCCTTCCTTCGCGAATTCCTTTTCGATCAACTGGTGTGAATCATAGTACGGATCTTGGTCACCCATCGCCGCGACCACGGGCACCATGCGGGCATTGGCGGTGTAATCAATTGCGTCGACCATGTGCAGCATTGTCTTCTGCCACGAGGTTAACGGTTCGAGACGCACGAAGTGCTTCCACGCCGAGTTCGCGAACACAAATGTATCGACGGGTCCTGCGGCGGGACCGACGGCGACGTAACGATCCGGCCGCTTGAGGCCGAGTTGCCATGCACCGACTCCTCCGAGTGAACTGCCACGCAACACGATCCGTGAGCGATCAATTTGATAGTCGCGGCAGACGGCCTCAATCGCTTCGTCGACATCCGTTTCACCCTCGAAACGGTAGGCGTTTTCACCGAGTCGACCCATGGGACGCAGTTCGATGAAGTTGTTTGCAAAAACCGTTGGCTCTTCTTCGTCTCCTCCATCAAAGCCGTTGATGAATCGAAGTTCGCCAATCCCGGTTGCTGCGGTGCTGCCGTGAAGGACGACATCCAGCCGCATTGGTTTGGCCGGATCGTAGCTCGAGGGGACGATCAGGTGATAAGGCTGTACCGATCCGTCCACTTCCGAAATAAAGCCGCGAACGCTACGCCCCCGTTTTTCTGCCCACGGGTGTCGACCTGCGGCGAGGGCGTCGATTCGTTGTTTCGCGCGCCCCAGTCCCTTTTGGACCTGTTCGCGCGCGTTCGCATCGGAGATCGGTCCGAAGTCGAGTGCCCAGACGACCGCTTTGACAAACAATTGGGCATCGGCCCAGCGATCTAGGTTCAGATTCCCCACGGCGCGCAGCGCCGTCAGGCGTTCCTGCAGCGGTTTCAGTTCGGCAAGGAATGCGGTCCGCTCAGCATCGGTGAGGGGATCTGGTTCCGCGGGTTTGGCGACCGTTGCCGGCTGTTGTGCCCGCGCGATGGAAATCGGTGAGGTCAGCGTCAGGATGATGGCGAACAGAGTAAATGCCTGTCGCCAGGCAGAGGGGAACGTTCTGGTGATGTTCACGATGCACTTTCAGAGGGACGGGCGTTCGACCAATACGAGGCTCAAACGACGAACGATTATTCGAGCTGAAACAATCTTGCCAGTGCTGCGTCACACCTGAAAAGTCGGGTGTCAAAGAAAAGGATAGTCCGGTCAACGGCACTTCCACAAGCATCGAACCCGCGATGAGCGATCGACGCGGCGCACTCGAGAACTCGAGGCATTTCTTTGCTCCTCGAGCCCAGATCAACCTAGCATAAATTGCCGCCAAACCACCGCTGTGTAAGCAGTTTTTCACCGTCGGCGCAGCCCTTCCCTGAGTCTGGCTTGCGTGCGGCGGATCACGGCGGCCCTCAAAGTGAGTTGATGTCGATCGCGGGCAGTTCATCGGGCGCGATCTGGACGATCTCTACGTCGTCGTGCACCTGGACGAGTTCGCCCCAGTCGGTCGGCGGGCCGCGAGCGGGAGAAAGCGGAGGAGGCTCGAGCGGCTCGCCAAGATGTGTGAGAATCTTACGGACGGGCCCTGGAGCGGTGATGAAGGAGATAAGCCGAATATCGCCGCCGCAGTTGGATCACAGAAGTGGAAACTCCTCCCCGACTCGGGCCATGAGTTTCGCCCACACAATCCGCGACGTGTCGTGTGAGCGGAGCTTTTCTCCAGAATCGCAGCAGTCACCAGCGGCATGTGAGTCGCTCTGCTTCCCGATGTTCCCGATCGCCAACGCCGTGACGGTACGCCGCAGCGGGTGATTCGGCGCGAAGACGCCGTGGTACCTGTGCCGGTGTTTTCGTGGCGGCGGCACGAGGTCCGCCAAACGATCTAGAAACTCAAACGGCGAGAGATCCACGACGCCATTCGCGCTCGGCCGCGTGGACGTGTTGCAACCGTCCCGGGCCGACCCAGTTGCCGGCCTTGTGTCTGGGCAGCACGTAGCGAACTCTAGCGATGCGGCCGTCTTCACCGCGGTTCACGGAGAGTCGCTCGAGTCAACGGAAACCCCACTGTTCTCCCAGGCGCGCATGTCTCCGGCGGCAGCGGCGTCGAGCAGGCCTCGAAGCCTGAACCACCTCACGACGCGGCGCCGAGCCGAAGCGGTGGATGAAGGAGACGGCGCCGAGTCTCGCGCGAGAAGTCGCAGGTGCGTCGGCGTCACATATCGCGCCCGCCGTCGCGATCAGCAGTCGCTCTCCCGCGCCGACTGCACCGCCGGCAAGAGCAAACCCACGAGCACGCCAATGATGGCGATCACAACGAGCAATTCCACCAGCCTAAAGCCATGTAGGGGGCGAGGTGGGCTCACTCTGTGAGCGTCAGCATCCTACCCGGTGGAGTCGCATCTCTTTTGCACACACATGGCCGACCTCTCGCGTTTTCGTTTTTGGAGAACCCGGCGTGGATCAATGGCTTTTGGTCGAGATTGACTCGTTCGACGTGCCGGCAAGTCCCAGCAGCGTCTCCTCGATCACTCGAACCGTGCCTGAGCCAACGTCGTACATCATCCCGACAATGCCGATCTGCGTGCCAGCCAGCAACTCGCCGATCGCCGGGCTCATGGCGATCACCTCTGCGACGGTGCGCACGACGTTACGGCTTGCCACTTGATCGATGATGGCCAAGCGATCGGACTCGGATGAACTTTCTAAAGTGCGGCAGTCTGTTGCATGAACCGATCGGGCGATGCTCTGCAGAATCGGCTCGACGTGGTTGCAGCCGGGGGCTGCAACGCGGTCTGGATGGCACGTGGCCTGCGTGCCGGCGGTGACCGCACCGCAGCGGGTGTGTCCGAGGACGACGATGAGCTTTGCGCCGGCAACCACGCAGGCGTATTCAATGCTGCCCAGCACCTCGCGGGTGGCAATGTTGCCGGCGACTCGCACGCTGAAGATGTCGCCGAGCCCGAGGTCGAAGAGCAGTTCAGCCGGAGAACGCGAGTCGATGCAGCTCAGCACGACCGCAATGGGATGCTGCCCGGCAGCCGTGGCGGTGAGCTGTTGGCTCAAGTCTCGCTTCATCCGTCGCCCTTCGCGAAAGCGATCGTTGCCTTCGAGTAAGATCTCGAACGCCCGTTGCGGGGTCATGTCGGATTGGATTTCGAGACTCGAATAGTTCAAAAAGTGGGTGTCATCGCCGAGTTGCGGATACTTTTCCCGAAACCCGATTGCCCCAAACTCAACGCCTCGCGCCGGAGCGGAGGTTTTTTTAAAGTCAGTCAAGAGATCCAGGACGTCGGGATCGATGTAGTCGGTGTTGGTGGCATCCACAAGCACTTTCCCTCCCGCAGGTACATCAAAGAGCACCTTTTGGATCGCTGCGCGGTTGAAGAAGCTCACCTGATTGCCGAGTTCCATTCGCAGTACGTTCCCAGAGAGATGCTGTTCGATGACACGCCGGATCGGGTGTTGAAAATTACTGCGGAGCGTGAAGAGCAGGCTGATTCCCAGGCCAATTGCAATGCCAACCATCAGGTCGGTGAACAGGATCGCCACCACCGTGCCTGCAAACGGCAAAAATTGATACGGGCCGTTATGCCACATGCGCTTCACTATTTTTGGGCTCGTGAGCCTGTAGCCTGTGGCGATGAGAATGGCCGCCAGAGAGGCCAGCGGAATCTGGTTGAGGAGCGAGGGCCCCAGCGAGACGCACCCCAATAACAACACGCCGTGAACCATCGTCGCCGCTTTGGTCTGGGCACCGGCGTTGATGTTGGCGCTGCTCCGCAGGATCACGCTGGCGACAGGCAAGCCCCCGATGGCACCGCAGAGCATGTTGCCAATTCCCTGCGCCAAAAGTTCGCGGTCGGGAGGCGTTTTGCGTCGCTGCGAATCGAGTTTGTCGACAGCTTCGATCGTCACGAGTGATTCAAGGCTGGCAATCAATCCGAGCGTGAGTGCGGCCGGATAGATCGCCGGATTGGCAAAGGAGGCGAGGTCTGGAGTCGAAAAAAAAGTGCAAAAGTTGGCAAAGTTTTCGGCCACCGGCACCTGCACCAGGTGAGAAGGTCCCACCGCGAGTTCCGGCGCATAGATCCAGAGCAGTTGATTCACTCCCACACCTGAGAGCACCGCTGCCAGCGGCGACAGCATCGGCACGCGAAAGCACCCGGGGAGCTTGGACCACACGGTCAGGATTCCGAGCGAAAGCCCGCCGATCAACGCGGCTCCAGGGAGAAAGAACCGCAGCGATTTCGGAATCTCAGAGAGCGTTGTTTCGTGATCCGGCTGGCTGAAAGCCATATCGCCAAACGGATCCAGGTCGTAGCCGATGAGGTGCGGCACCTGTTTGAGAATAATAATCAGACCGATGGCCGCGAGCAGACCCTTGATCACGCTCGTTGGAAAAAATGACGTGAGGAAGCCCACCCGGCACAACCCCAGACCGATCTGAAATGCGCCAGCCAGAAGGAGAGCCGTCAGGAAGGCTTCAAAACTTCCAAGGGACACAATGAGCAAGGCCACGATGGCGGATTGACCGGCCGTGGGCCCCGATACGCTTGTGGCCGAACCGCTCAGCGCCCCCACAACGATGCCGCCCACGATGCCGGCAATCAGACCCGAAAAGAGCGACGCCCCAGAGGCCAGCGAAATCCCCAAGCACAGCGGCAATGCCACCAGAGCCACCACGGCGCCGGCAGCAAAATCTTGAAAAAAGACATTTTTCCAGCTGTTTTGCATCGGAATGCCCTTTGAAAAGGCTCTTGTCTCATATTCCTTACGAAATCGACAGAATTATATATCGACACAATTATATCCCGGTCAACGGCACGTCGGCAAGCGTTGGACGGTCGACGAACTGCCGATTGGGTGAAGGTTGAGGCCGTTCACGGCACGTCGGGCTTTTTGGCGGCTGCAACGCTCCCGCCAAACCACCGCTGTGTGAGCAGTTTTTCACCGTCGGTGCAGCCCTTCCCCGAGTCCGGCTTGCGGGCGGCGGATTACGGCGGAACTCAAAGCGGTAAGATGTCGGACGGTGCTTGTCCCTGCCTACCATCAGCCAGATATCAGCCAAAGCGAACTGTTCGTGAACCCGTTGTAATTTCCCTACGTTTTCAACATCGTGGTCCTCGTACCTATTGGCCTGATGACGCTGCTCGGCGGAGAGCGTGGAGGACAACTGGCTTGCCAAGGGAAGTTCCCGGAGAGCGAGGGCTTCCGAACGATCCTTGGATCGTTGTGGACAGCGATTCTGCTGGGTTCGATCCTCGGCTTGATCTTTCTCGTGCAGATGTCGCCACTGCTGCTGATTCAGGTGATTTACAAATCGCTTTGGTTGTTGTTGTTTGTGATGCCACGGTTGCTGACAGGAAAAATCAGCGAAGTACCTTCCGGGATTGCGTTGGTATTCCTTGTGATCGTAGTGAGCTACCCGTTGGTGATTCCTTGGGGGCAGTTGTTTGGAATTTGATTGGTCTGGCTTCGTGGTGGAGCGAAGTCGTCACGGAATCGCAAAGCTGAGACGGAGTTCGGCCCATCGGTGGCGGCGGCGAATGCAGGCCATCGTGATCTGATTGGCCTGGCAACTGTGAGCAAAGGTCAGCGTGGCCACAGCACACATCCAGCCAGAGGGCAAGAAAACCCAACTCCGGATGTTGTGCCGAGCCGATCGAAGGCCTACACCGCGACGCCGTTGAACTTCCTCTTCAACGGTAGTTCTCCGACGACTCCATCGGCTTGGAACCCGAACGACACCTCAGCACCGGCAGCGATCGTGCCATTCCAGTCGGCATTCTTGATCACGTAGCGCGTACCAACGTGGCTGACGATCACGGCATTCCAGATATTGACGATGTTGGCGTTCATGTCGAATTCCATCGTCCAACCGTTGATCGCCGTCGTGCCCGTGTTTTTGATCTTCATGTCGCCGTTGAACCCGGTCGCCCAGCTACTGGTCTGCGTATAGGTCAACGCAACACCACCGGCTGTCGCGGCATCGTCGTTGACGATCGTGCCGGTGCCGGTGCCCGTGAGGATCGTTGCCCCCAGAGCCGTGCCGAGTTTCACAACGAACTTCTCGTTCGATTCCACCGTTGTGTCGCCGATAACGGCGACAGAAATTGTCTTTGTGAGTTCGCCGGGAGCGAATGTGAGCGAACCGCTGGCGGAAGTGTAATCGCTGCCAGCCTTTGCGGTGCCGTCGGCCGTCGCATACTGCACCGACACCGACTGCATTGAGGCTGCAGAGAGCGTGACCATGAACTGCCGTAACGCTGTGCCGGTGTTTCCCTCCTTCGCCTGTCTGCTCGAGATGCTCAGCGTCGGGAGCGTCGGTGTCGGTGTCGGTGTCGGTGGCGGTGTCACGGGCGTGACCGCGCCGACGATGACGGGATCGCTGCCGTAGTCGCCCCAGGCGAGGCTGAAGCCACCAGCGGACATCGACGGAATGCCTGTGTGGAAGTTGGAAAGCTGGCCCGCGGGCCCAGGGTTGTCGCGGTTGATCGACCACATGGAGAGCATCCCCAGTCCCTTGGCCCGGGCGAATGTCTCGAGGCGATCGGCATCCTGCAGGGTGAACACTTCGCTGGTGACATCGTTGACGCCGAGCATCGGCGTCACGCCCAACTGGTTCCAGCCAAACGTCTGCCCCTGGCTCGTGAACAGGGTGGTCATCTGCGCAAACGTGGCGTTGGCGGCATCGATGGCATATTCGCCCATCGACTTGAGTGCCGGCGGCGCGGCGCTGTCGCCGTAGTCCATCGCCATCACATTGACGCCGTCAACTTTCACACCAGAAGTAAGGGCGATTCTGACGGCGTTCACGCCGTCCTGTGTGAGCCCCTGCGGCAGCACTGGCAGCGTGAGCCAGACTCCCAGACTAGGCCGGCTCTTCTGCACAATTGCGATGGCATCCATCTGGAGCTTGAGGATTTGGGGTTGGGCGACGGCAACCCCTTCGATATCGAAGTCAACCTTGTTGAGCTTCAGTATGTCGACCATCTCTGCATAGGCCATTGCCAAGGCTGGGGCGGCCAGTCCCCGTTGGGCGTAGGACTGCGCTAGGCTTTGCCCCGCGGCCCCGCCCAACGACACCATCACATCGCCCCCCACCAGTCGCAGGGCATTGATTTCATTACGGATCGCCACAGCCTGCTCGTTGCTGCTGTCGAGCGTCAAGACATCGTAACCGGCCCAGGCGAGCTTGCCGCTGGGGCTGGCTTGCATGAAGCCGAGCGTCAATAAACCCACTCCATATTTCTTTGCCAGCCCATCGAGATCGGGCACGGGATACTGCCCCATGTCCACGTAGGGGGCGAAAAACTGCTCCTTCCACAGGTCGCCATTGGTCGGCGTTATGGGAGTCGTGACAGGAGTCGGCGTGGGAGTCGGCATCGTGCCGTGATCATGGCCACCGGGCACGGTCTGACCGATTGATGTCTGGTAGCCGTCGGTGACCTGACCTACCGGAGCGGTCGGCGTCAGCAGCGATGTCCGGCTGACGAGCGTGAAGTGCTCGGCTGGGTGGCCGAACGGCACCTCCAACTGATCCTCCACGATCTGGTCGTTGTGGAATTCAATGTTTACCGGCATGAGCTGTGCCTTTGTCACGCCCACGAGCAGGATCGTCTGGTTGGTGGGCAGGACGGAGATCGACAGGCCCGCGGCCGTGTCTGTCAACGAGAGCCGCTCGCGGGTGCCGAAGTAGAGAAAGCTCAACTTCATCGTGGCCGGATTGAAGCCATCAATCCGCTGCTGGACTCCATATTCGTGCGACCGCACGTAAACTGTGCTGCCGTCCCGGGGGCCGATGCCCTGCTCCCAGGAGACCACGCCGCCGATGTCCTGACGCAGGTGCTCGTTCTGGACGACGCCGAAGTTGGCCATCGTGATATCGCGGTAGCTGATGCCGCGCAGCACTTGGAACTCGGGTGTCGATGCCCACGGATTGACGATCGCCACCTCGCCGGTCTCCGTCTTGGCGATGATCATGTTGTGAACCGACACGTTACCGAAGTCGAGGCGGTCGCGGGAAGGATCGAACCCCACGATGTCGTCGGCCGCCGGATTGACCAGAAACACGCGGCCTGTGGTGCTATCGATTGGGGTCGGCGTTATGGGATTTGGCGTAATGGGAGTCGGCATGGGATTCGGAGTCGGCGTGGGCGTGTTGATGCCCGAGAGCACGAATCCCGATGGTGTGTCGGTGCCGGTGGTGGCATTGAAGCCGACTCCCTGTGTCGCTCCCGCGGTGAGCGTGCGATCCCAGTCAAAACCCTTGATCACATACTGCGATCCAGTGTGGCTGACGATCTGCGCATTCCAGATGCTGGTGATGGAGCGGTTGTAGTTGAATGCCAACTGCCAGTCGGTCATGGTCGCGCTGGTGTCGTTGGTGAGCGTCAACTGCCCCTGCAGCCCCGACCCCCAATCGTTGACGGTGGCGTAGCCCACCGAGAAGGCGAGCCGCTCCTCGAGCTTGTCGAAGGGGGCAAGCATGGGACGAACGCGCCGGCGGCCCGCGGTGGCGGTGCGGCGGGAAAACAGGGCGGCAATACTGAGTGGAAAGCGGGCCAGAAACCAGTTGCGCGACTTCATGGGGGCACCTCGTAGGGGGAGTGGCTCAAGCGAAAGCCAGTGGAACGGTCGGGTAGACAACGTGCGGGGCGGGCGAGGCCACGCAAGACACTACTGTCCCAGCGGCGACGATGTTCCCGCACGTTCACGAAAAGATGCCGACGGCAATCTGCACGACGTGCATATGCCTCAGCGTTCACCCGGCGATCTGCCCCTGAAAGACCGACGTGGAGCGTGTGTGAAAACCTCCTTGCTCCGTACTGCATTCTTTCGCAGTCGTGCGCAAGAGGCAAGCAATCGGTAGCAAAATATTTTTCAATTCTATCAAGGATAGCCCGGTCAACGGCACTTCGGCGAGCGCAGGACGGTTGACGAGCTGCCGATTGGGTGAAGGTTGAGGCCATTCACGGCACGTCGGTCTGTGCCGTGACTTCAAAGCTCCCCTCAAACCACCGCTGGGCAAGAATTTTTTCACCGTCGGCGCAGCCCTTCCATGAGTCCGGCTTGCGGGCGGCTGGTTGCGGCGGCCCTCAAAGCGAGTTGATGTCGATCGCGGGCAGTTCGTCGGGTGACGCTTGAATCGTGTCGCGGTCGTCATGCACTTGGACGAGTTCGCCCTAGTCGGTCGGTGGGCCGCGAGCGGGAGAGACGGGCGGAGTTTCGAGCGGTTTGCCGAGGTGTGTCAGGATCTTCCGAATCGGCCCCGGTTCCGTGATGGACGCAATCAGCTGGATGTCGCCGCCGCAGGAAAGGGCACAGAAGGGGAAAATCCTTCCCGACTCGGACCATGAGTTTTGCCCACGTGATCCGTGATGTGTCGTGGGAGCGGGGCTTGTCAACGCAATCGCAGCAGCCTCCCGTGGCGTGCCCACTTAACTGCCCACTTGTGTGCGCAATGTGCTGGAAACATCGAGAAAATGAAGAATCAGTACCCCCGGCAAGGATCGAACAAACGCGGTATTGCTCGGGAAAAACATGAAAAGAGGAAACCACCCGGCACAAAATCCGTCACCCAGAAACGGACCCGGCGTCGCGGGCAGGTGAAGAAGGCCACGAATGCCACGAAGGCCAAGGTCGCCAAGGTCGCCAAAAAAGCCAACGGCCGGAAGCGAGGTGCACGATGATGCACCTCCGACAGCCCATCATCCTGCCGGCGAACCGGCCGCTCACAGTTTTGATTCAAGCTCGTTTCTCGAGCGAAGAGCAGCGGCAGGCGAGCATCGACGACCAGATCGCGTCCTGCCAATCATTCCTAACCACCTGTCTGCCGAAGGGCCACGACCCGAGCCAGGTGCAATTCGATTTCATTCGCGAGCCGGAGATCTCCGGCGAACTGGCCTCCCGGCCCGGGATCAACGAGGTCTGGGCGGGCATCGCGGCCCGTCGCTGGGACCTGATCATCGCCGAGGAGTCGAGCCGTCTGTACCGCCACCACACGAAGGCGGGCGAGCTGTTTGAGTCGGCCGTCGATGCCGACATCCGGATCATCTGCCCGTCGGACTATATAGACACGGCCGATGACGACTGGCCCGATCGGCTGAACCTGTGCCAGATGCAGCACGCCCGGTCGAACTTTTACACCCGGCTACGAATTCGTCGTGCTCACGACGGCCTCTGGGCGATCGGGGCGGCCGTGGGCAACACGGTGATCGGCTACAAGCGGCGGTCGACGGTGCCGTCTACTGAAAAGGAGCCGGCGAGGGGACCCTTTTACGACGAGATCAACGAGGCGACGGCGACGGTGATTCGCGAGGTCTTCGAGCGGATCGCGAATGGCGAGCCGTCGTGGGCGGTGGCACAGTGGCTGGATTCCATCGCGTTTACGAAGGCGTCCTGGGCTAGGCAGGCCAAGTGGACGGCCGCCAACGTCAACGCGATCATCCGCCGGACGATCTTCCGGGGCTTTGAGACCAACCGCAAGAAGATCGCGAAGCGGAAGCTCCGCACCGGCAAGTCGGAGCAAGTCTGGAACGACGAAGACAAAATCCAGACCCGCGTCAGCGAGCACCTGCGGATCGTTCCTGATTGGCTCTGGCACAAGGCCAACGAGGTGGTCGACGATCGGCGGGTGTTCAAGCAGCCCATCCGAGGCGCCGGTCATCCGCTCCGGGGCACCACCCGCGATCGCAAGGGGCTCTTCTCGCAGATCCTCGTCTGCGGGATCTGCGGTGCGCCGATGTATTCCTTCGGTGCGAAGGACGGCAGCTACCGCTGCGCTGATTCCGCCAAGGGGAAATGCTGGAACCGGGTCTACTGCATGCGGGAGCGGATGCAGCCGGAATTGCTCGCAACGGTCGTGGATGCAGTGCTCTCGCTCGACGGGGCCCGCGCGGCTCTCCTGGCCCGTGTCGCGCAGCTGCACAAGCAGGGTGGGCCGTCGGCAGCCGAACTCAAGGCCCTAGAGAAGGAGCAGCGAAAGCTCGAGGCCGCCATCGAGCGACTGGGGGCGGCGATCGAGGGTGGCGAGGGTGCCGTCGCATCACTGTCCACCCGGCTGGCGGTCCGCGAAAAAGACCTAGCGGTCGTGCTGTCACGTTTCGAGGAGCTTTCCAAGCGTGCTGGCCGCGATGAAAAGCTACCGGGGCCAGCGGAGTTGCTGCGGCATCTGGAGAGCGTAAAGGACGGGCTTGGTAGCAACGATGGCCGCGCTGCGGTGATTCTCCGCAGCCTGTTGGACGGCCCGATTCGCGTCGTGCCGTTCATGCGGATCGACCGGAAGAAAGTCGTTCCGAAGCTGGAGTTCACGCTCAAGCTGGTCGGTGCCCTGCCGCCGGCGATGGCGGTTGCGCTCCATAATGATGGCGGTGACGACGGCAATGCCGAGGCTGCCGTTGCCGCGGCCACGGTGCTTAGGCGGTCGTTCTGCCTGAATGTGTTCTTTCAGCCGCAGCTCGTCCGGCATGCCGGGCTGATTCTCGAACAGCGGCGGCAGGGGATGATGTTCAAGACGATCGCAGCCGAGCTCGGCATGACGAAATTCCACATGGAGAATGCCGCCAAGATCGTGAAGCTGATGGAGGAGCAGGGGCTGACCGATCCCTACATCCGGCTGACTGACAAGCCGGATAAGGTGTCGAAGTGGTGCAGCCGTCACTGGCTCAAGGCCGGTGATCGCAAGTGCGGCGGCAAGCGCCGCAAGGGGGCATAGTCCCAAGGGCGACAGCAAGAAGTTTTTTTACACGGGCACGGGCGGCGCTTTCAAGCGCCGCCCG
>Ga0209500_10001970_pt1 | contig 15007 bp, 9 predicted proteins | sample S_140212_EF_Meta_FD_187323 | JGI IMG/M metagenome (GOLD analysis project Ga0209500, IMG submission 187323) | Freshwater microbial communities from Lake Simoncouche, Canada to study carbon cycling - S_140212_EF_MetaG (SPAdes) (version 2) | ecosystem: Environmental > Aquatic > Freshwater > Lake ... | reverse complement strand
GAATAAACGCGAGCATTTGTGTAATATAAGTTTGTTAACTCTGCAACATTGGCAGTTGTTAAATCTGTTATGTTTGCTTTATAGGCAAGCAAAGGAGAAACATTAGAATATACTCTTGCATTGGTATAGAATAATTTACTATCCGATTCTATTACATTTGCGGTATATAAATTATTCCAAATATTTGCAGTAATACTATTTGTAAAGATATTACTTGATGCCAATTCCACAGTGGATGTAGCATTTGCGGCCACGTTGCCTGCAAGAATACTATTTGTTACATCTAACCCTTGTATCACTAAAGCATTAGCGTATATTGTATTTGCTGCAGTTAAATTATAAACAGATACATTGGATAATACTAAATTTTGACCAGTTACTGCACCAACTGCTTTTGCATTTGTAAAATATAAATTTGTACCTTCTGCAAGATTACTTGTTGTAAAGTTATTTAATGATAAAACAGTATTTGCGACATTTGCTGTCTGTGCAACATTAGCAGAGGCTGCATTAGTTGAAGCAATGCCCAATCCATCTATAAACGCTTTTGTTACACGATTATCAATAGCTGCATTAGCTCTTGCTACAGTATAGTATAAATTACTTGCCGATTCAATTACGTTAGCAGTTGTTAAATCTATAACATTTGCCTTAGAATTTAACAAGCCAATTACATTAGCATATACTCTGGCATTTGTGAAATATAAATTACCGGCAGTTTCAGTTACATTTGCTGTATAAATTCCTGTCCATACATTTGCACTAACACTATTAGAAACAACCGTTTGTGCAATAGCTGTATTTGTAGAAACACTAGATGATACCAATGATCCTAAATCTAATCCAGGTATAATTAATGAATTAGCAATAATTGTTCCGGTAACAATTACGTTACCAGCATTGACATTACCTGTAACAGTTGCATTTGCTAAACGAGATGTGCCAGTTAAACCAATATATCTGTAACCAACAACGAATAACTTTTTAGTTGGATTTGAAACTAAATATGCGGGAATTGATCCGCCAATAAAATTTAATACGCCAGCTTGATAATCAAAGAACCATTCACCCACGCCACCAATACCGGAATCTGATAATGCTGTTCCTGTAGATGTAGGATCTGATGCGCCGGCTGTATCTGCATATACTCTAACAAAATAATCTGGCCCAAATTCCGGAGTAATCCAGTCTGTTAGGTTTGATTTCCAACTTGGATATACTCCACTTACAAGAACGGATGTTATATCCGCAGTACATTCGATTCTTTGTGTATTTTGATATGATTGAACAATATTAGGTACAACTGCAGGAGTAGATGGAATATCTCCGGCTTGTGTCCAAACTTTGTCTCCGCGATTTAATGTAGAACTAGCAATAGCTTCATTTGCAAGACCCTTATTACCAGGTAGATCAGTCTTAGAAACTCCAAAGAGTTTCTTATAAAGTAGGTCAACCTTTTGTGAATCTGAAATCGCCATTTAATTACTTGCTCCGAGTATTGCTAAAGCAGTTATTGTTTGTCCTGCATTGAGTTTTATCCTAATATATATCTCACCTGACGCGCCCGAATCTGAACTATTAATTGGGCCAAATGTGCATGTCTTACTTTGAGTACCGGATGAATTTAATGTTATCGTACCGCCTGTTGCGCACCCGACTGACGGTGTACCTGAAATGTAACCAACACTCATATCTACCCAACCATTGGTTGCAGAAGCCGCAGTATCTATTGCACTACCTGGTAATGCAACCCACACCCCAGCCACGTTGCCCGTGAAACGTATATCAAATTTACTAACCGATGCTCTAGCAAACTTAAATGTGAAATATTGGGCGCCTGTTCTGCCAGAACTTAAATTAGGACCAACCGGCAAATACCCCGTTGAATAATTTGTTTGATCGTGTTTTAACGTTGCGGAAACAATGGTTGCATCATATGATAACAACGTACTAGTATTACTATTAAACAACGATGCGTTAGCCGTATATGCTGGAGTATCACTTGAGCCTGGGTTAATAATTCTTGCACCGTATCCAGACCCAGATCCTACATTTGCTTGCACAAATATATTTGATTCTTCCATTGTTGTTAATGAAGAAACTGTAGGTGTCTTATACAATACGGTTGCACCTAAACTAAATGTGCCTGTTCCTGCAGTATAACTATTTTGTCCTGTTAAAGAAGGTGCGGTAGAAGTTGAACCAAACCCCGAAGTAATATTTACGGAAGTTGTTATTTGTGCATTGCCACTCGATACATATAAATTCTGTGTTAATGGAAGCGGTACACCTGTAACGCCCGCACTCTCATAATTTAAACTACTTGGTGTGCCAAATCCTGTTGCAGATGATCCAGTAATAAACGTATTACTTGTAGGATACATATCTCCGCTAAGATTTTTAACATTAGCAGTCATTGTAAACACGGTTGCACTTGTATAATGTGGGACTGTACTTGAATTTGCGAATGTATTAGATGAAGGATAAATCGATGGTACAGAGAATACAACTGCACCTGGATTGCTTGAATCGTAATACCAGAACGCTACATTACTAGAGCCACCTTGACTATGATTAATATAAACTTCATTCCATCCAGCTGATACTGTACCAGATGCATTAGCATCAAAACTTTCCCAGAATCCACCAGACCCGCCAGTCTTTGTGGCATAATCTACATTATCGCCAATAATTAAATCGCCATATGTTCCGTTATCGGATCCAGCTGCTAATGCCCTTGAACCTGCAGAACTACTGTTTTTATATAATGTAACGGTACCTGTATCTCCAGGGCCCTTATCATTAATTGTGGTAGTTGTGTAAGAACTTGTTCTTCTTACTGAAGAAACAATATTTGCTCCACCAACAGTTCTACTACTTGATGTATTATCTGTTTGTGTGAAATTCGCCATTCTATATGTAGAAAGCGTATTAATTGTAATAAATCCATTACCCGGGAATGTTCCAGGTGCTGCTGGAACTAATTTTCCTAATATCTCATTCAATTGTGCTATTCCATTTGTTACGGTTGTGTCAACGGTCATTGTAATTGCGTTACTTATTAGGTTACCTTGTGTAGCAGTTCCTAATGTTAATCCTACATTTGAACGACCTGTTATTGTTCCCGTAACAGTTATATTGCCAGTATTTATATTTGCTGTTGATAATGCGCTTGATACACGGGCATTTGTAAAATATAAATTTGTACCTTCTGTAAGATTACTTGTTGTGAAATTACTTAAAGATAATACTGTGTTTGCTACATTTGCGGATTGTGCAACATTTGATGCTTCAGCCGATGATGATACACCAGCAACAAAACTCGAACCATTCCAAATTAATGTTCCATTTGCAGTTATTCCGGCAATATTAACATCTGCAAATACGTTAATACTCATCTGCGATACATTTGCTAAAACACGAGCATTTGTATAATAGATATTATTGGGCGTTTCAATTACATTAGCAGTAGTTAATTTAGGAGTTACATAAGAATCAACTCTTGCATTTGTATAATATAATAGAGTACCTTCTGCTAAATCAGTGGTACTAAAATTACTAATTGAGGAAACATACCCAGTTACATTACCAATTAAGTTACCTTCATATGTTGTAGCAGCTACATTTGCCAAACGGAATGTATTATTAGTAGTATCTACAGTAACACCTAATCCAGATTCACCCGTGAGGTTATCAAAGAATTTAAATTTCTTATCAGTTGCATCTCTAAATAAACCAGCATTTTTTGTAGTGCCATCTGAATAATTTGCAATAAATCCCAAATCAATAGAATCTGAAGGATTATTGTATCCTAATTGTATCAATGGATCATTAATAATCAATGTGTTTGCATAGAATCCAACAACATTACCAACAACATTTAAGTTGCCAGTAAGCGTCATATTATTGAATGTTACATTGGATGTTGTATCTACATTTTGACCGATGCTTATAGCACCAGTTACTTTATCGTAATAAACACCTGTACCATTTGATAAGGTAGATCTTACGCGAGCATTGGTATAATATAGATTTCCATTGGTTTCAGCTACATTAGCAGTATATAAATTATTCCATATATTTGCGGCAATTACATCTGAAATAAGAGCAGCATTGCCCGCAGGACTAGAAACAGCTAATCCACCACCCGGATTTTCTGATAACCTAGTGTTACCTAAATTAATTGTTGTGCCTGACAAGTATAAGTCTTTAAACTTACGAGTAGGAGAACCTAAATTATATACCTCATTTAATGAAGGCACAATGTTCATATCAAGATTAGCTAATCTTTCAGTTACATTAGCGTAAACTCTTGCATTCGTATAATATAAATTACCATTAGTTTCAATTACGTTTGCAGTATATAAATTATTCCAAATATTAGATCTAATTGCACCTACAACGAATACACCATTTTGACTGGATAATGAGGTATTGCCTAAATTAATTGTTGCGCCTGATAGATATAAATCTTTAAATTTACGAGTAGGCGAACCTAGATTATATATTTCGTCAGCTGCCGGAATAATATTTGAATCTAAATTTAATAATCTTTCAGTAACATTTGCGTATACTCTTGCATTGGTATAATAAAGATTTGTACCTTCAGCGACATTACTTGTTGTTAAATCTACAACATTTGCCTTTAAATCCAATAAAGGAATTACATTTGCGTAAACTCTTGCATTAGTGTAATAAAGATTTGTGCCTTCTGCCAAATTAGCAGTTGTAAAATTACTTAATGATAATACAGTATTGGCCACATTTGCTGTTTGAGCAACATTGGCGGTTTGTGCAATATTTGCAGAATTAGCAGATGAGGATACCCCCGCAACAAAACTTGAACCGTTCCAAATCAATGTGCCGTTGTTTTGAATTCCTGAAATATCAACATCTGAAAAGACATTAATACTCATCTGTGCTACATTGGATAATACTCTTGCATTCGTAAAGTATAAATTACTTATTGATTCAAGTACATTAGCAGTTGTTAAATCGGTTACATTGGCTTTGCTGTTAATTATTCCTATTACGTTAGCATAAACTCTTGCATTCGTAAAGTATAAATTGGAACCCTCTGTAATATTAGATGTTGTTAAATCATCTACGTTTGCTTTTTTAGCTAAAAGACCAATAACATTGGAATAAACTCTATCATTAGAGTAATATAAATTTGTTAGCTCTATAATATTAGCAGTTGTTAAATCTACAACATTTGCCTTTGAATTTAATAAAGGACTTATATTTGCATAAACACGAGCATTGGTATAAAATAAATTATTTGCTGATTCAATTACGTTAGCAGTATATAATCCATTCCATATGTTTGATGAAATTATATCAGTAGAAATCGCAACATTCCCCGAAGCACTTTTAACGGTTAGGCCACCACCAAGAGTTTCAGATAATAAAGTATTGCCTAAACGAATAGTTGCACCAGACAACCATATGTCTTTAAATCTGCGAGTATCCGAACCTAAATCATAAATACTATTCACTAAAGGAATAATATTTGTATCTAAGTATTGTAATCTTTGGGTTACATTTGCATATACTCTTGCATTTGTATAATATAAATTACTTGCGGATTCTGCAACATTAGCAGTTGTTAAATCGGTTACATTGGCTTTATTACCAAGTATACCTAATACATTTGCATATACTCTTGCATTTGTAAAGTAAAGATTCTGAGAACCTTCAGTAACTGCGTTAGTATTACCTGTAAATCCTACTGTGCCAATTTGAGCGGCAATGTAATCTACATTTGCTCTTATGACACCATTTGCAGTATCATACCTTATCGAAGCATCGCCGGCAGTTATTGCCGCTCTTGCTCTGGCATTAGTAAAATATAATTTACTGCCTTCAGTCACATTATCAGATGTTCCTGAGAATGTTGTTGTTAATCCTGGATTGGAACCAACTAATATCCATCCATTACTCGAATACATCAAGAAAGCAGAATCACCCGCTTTGCCTAATTCAATGGCAATATTATTTTGAATATTACTTGTTAGAACAAATTTACCACCTTGTGTCGTAACCAAGTTGATAATTTTTAATTGGCCGTCTGCGCCGGATGGCAAATCTAAATAAACGCGGCCGCCGGCATCAACAGCTACATTTGCAACCTTAAATACAACATTTGCACCGGGAGTACCAGGGGTGCCGTTGTGTGTAACATTTGCAGTATATCGAGTACCTAAAGTATTTGTACCGTCAATTGATGAGGATAACGCCAATACATTACCAGCATTAGATGAATCACTAACATCAAAGATGTATGTAGAACCTTTTACAAATTGTAATCCATTGGGAAAAGGTCTTAATCCTGTTGTGCCAACCCAATCAACAGGCGGATAAGAATATGTTGTTCCTTGCGCCTGGGATAGATATATCTTATTACCAGTATATCTTGTATATAATATTTGGGTAGTAGGAGTACCATTTGCAAAAGTAAATCCTCTACCCGTAGCAGAAACACCTTCAGTGTATAAGAATATCGTCGTAGGTAATACGCTACCATTTGCTATAGCATTTGCGTCCGCAGATTTACCACCAAATAAATCTGTCCTGGTTGTGGTAATACTTACCGCACCAGCAGAATTTAAGGTTTGAACTGTTCCGCCGAAAAGAATGTTGCCGGCTAATGTAGGGTCAACAATGGATGAAAATAATGTACTTGCTTTTACATTATAACTATCGCTGTCCTGTATAAGATATAATAAATCATCCTTGTTTACTACATTAGCACTGGCTAATTCCGATATCTTTAAATCTGCCATTAAAACACCAAAAGGTTATTAATTGAATTACACCATAACCAAATTATATTTTAAGACTGTGGAGTTATCCCGTTGTCATTTGCATCACCGAACAATGTGCCGGTAGCGTTAGCATTAAAGTTCTTTGACATTGCTACTAATACTTCGGCTTTGTTTCTAATTGCGCCTTGCGTTGTAGTATATCTTGTATATGAAACCCAACCTGGTTGGCTAAACCCGTTTGCTTTATTACCAGCAATATTAGCTTCAACACGGTCAACACCGTATACGTTGGCCTTATTGGTTGTGTTAGGACCACGACCAGAAGCCATAGTAATACCTGAACCGTTTGTGCGAATCCATTTTGGATCTTCTTGAATAGCAATATTGGCAGCAGCTACATTAGCGCCACGATATGCGGTATCAAGAATGATTGTATTAGATGTACTAATAGTTTCAATTTTGTAATCCACATTAGCAATTACTAATGAGAATCCTACTACAAATCCGTTAGCTGCAGTTACTGCCTGTGTGCTTGTAACAACAACGTTGCTACCTGCATTAGCGCGAGCCGTTGCACTAACTTCTATTCTATCTCTTTTTCCCCATGCTGACATTTTAGTCTCCCTGTTTTTATTATTTATAATTAAGCAATGATTGCTTATTACTCTTTATCTTTTTTGGTCACGCTTGGCATTGATTCCATGCGGCGTGTCGTTCCATGGTGAATATATTTCTTACGGCCACCTTCTTTATCAGTCACAACATACTCAGCATAGGGTTGTCCGTTTTTAGTACTGTATTTATCATTTGATACTGTGTTGCCCGCCTTACGGTGAGCAGCCAGCTTGTCTTCAATTTCCATTCTAGTGAATGATTCAATAATAACTTCTTCATAATTCTCAGCAAATGCCTGTTCTGCAATTGCTACGATTTCTTGTTGTATTGATTCTTCATCTGTTCTAACAATAGATTGAACAGCTCTTAAGAAGTCACCAAATGTTGGATTATTAGTAATTTCAATTGTAAAGTCGTCATGCTTAACAATAGTTTCTGATACTGCTTCTTCAACTTCTTCCATTGTATGTTGTCCAGATGGTTTCAATCCTGCTGATCTATATTTCATTTCAGCTTTATTGCTTGCTTTGCCAGCAAGGTTATATCGCTTATCTGCTTTTGCATCATCTCCATCGCGAGTAGCATCATTGGCATCACGTACTGCAGCATGTTTTACTTTGGTTAATGTGCCAATTGATAATTCTGTTACTTGTTCAACAGACTCTCTCTTGATACCTGCGGCTGTTAGAGCAGCTGCTCTGTCGCCATACGATTTAATATCAGGTGCAGATTTTTTAATTGCGGCTTTAACTGTAGGAGAAGCACTGCTCTTTGCAATTTGTTTCATCGTTACTTTACCAGCATGGCCCATTTGACCTGGCATGCCTTCTGCAATTTCTTCTTCCTCTTTAACTGTTTTTGCTTTTTTGCCTTTACGAAGCATTTCAAAATCTTTAGCAGTTAATTTATCTTTCTCTGGCTCATGTACATCTAATACTTGTTGGTTAGGATGCAATTGTTTTTCTTCAATTGTATCGCCTTCAGGTGTAGCATGCTCGTGCATCTTAGCTTTTTTAACTTTAACTGCCTCTGTTTGAATTTTGCGAACTTGGCCGTCAGCAAATTTAACATTGTACCAATCAATTGTACCATCTTCATTTGGTTTAGCGTGTTGCTCTGAAATGCACTCGCCTTCGCCATATAAATTATGTTCAACGTGTGTAGCACAAAAATGTGCTGCATCAACTTTGCCTGCGTCTTCAGCTTTGCCTTCTACCTTAGCTTCAGCAATTACTGGATGTGTAACTTGTCTGATTGATTCAAACAAACTATTTGTGATTCTTGTCATTTTTTTATTCCTTTAAAATGAATTCTATTTATTATTTATTAAGCAAACCAAAACGGTTTATTTACGTTTGCTTGATAATCTAGATCTTTCCAACGCTCTTATCTTTGGCATTAACTTTACTGCAAGATTGCCTTGAGTTGCCATCATATTTTTAATCTGTTGTTCCACATGATCTTTTTGTTGTGCAGATAATTGATTCTTCCCTCTACCACGTAAGATTCTTTTTTGTAGAAGTCTTCTTGCAGCGGCACTTGCTCTTTTATGTAGTACATCTATTGTAGATGTTCTTCTTAACTTCATTTTGCGAGCAGTGCCTATAGCAGTTTTTCTAGATTTAAATTTTTGTGATTTCTTTAACCTTGCAGATGCCGAAATCTTTTCATCTAATACCTGAATATCTTCGAAAACAAATTCTTCAGGTGAGTATAAGTCCTCGATGTCTTCCCATGTTAAACGGTCAGCCATTTCATCGAGTTCGTTATCTGTAAACTCTTCGTCTAAAAATTCTAAGAATGTTATCATTTTAGTGTAGCCTTTAACATCCAAGCATGTTTCTGATGTGCTGCAATTCTATCTTGTAAGTAATTAGATAACCCCAATTCACCAGCTTCTTCTGCCAATTTATATGCACGCATTAACGATATTATCACAGTATTGTTGGAATTTTCTAAACCTACAAATATACCCATTGAAGAAACAACATTTGTTTCTTCAGTAACACTTGCGTGTGTAATTAAACTAGCTAATGATGTTGGAGCATAAGCGCCAATTTTTCTAAGCCACTCCGCTGTAGTATCGATTGATCCATAAATTTCTTCGTATATTTCACCTAAGAAAGTATGGTCCGCATAAAAACTTCTTGTTTCTACATTCCAGTGACTTGAATGTGCTTTAAAGTATGTGAGAAACGTATCTCCCAATACTTTATTCATAGCATTAACTAATTCTTCATTCATATTAGTTATCCTGCGCGTGAGCTTTAACCATTGATTTATAAGCTGTACTGTGGTCACTTTCAGCTTTTTGTGGCGGAGGATTAGTTAAGAAAGATTTAAATGAAGCTAGGCCAAGCGGTTTGCCTTCATATCCTTGGTCTGCAATTGGTGCATCAATACCATGGAATACTTCTTTATTAGGAGAAGCATTTATATCTCTATGAACCGTTGGTGGATCTGGAGTATATATCTCTTGCACATTCATTGATTTTCTTAATGACGATAATGCCTTCTTTGTAGATGGCAATTGATCTTCGTTGTCGTCAGCAACATTGTTATTGTTTGAGTCTTTCATTTGTTTATCCGTTATGATTCGTTTATTGCGTTCCTTAACAAACGTTGGTTTGCCGTCTGGGCCAATTCGTGTCACCATCTTAAAGTCTGAAGCATTAACCCCTTCAGCAACATCGCCTGCACCAAATGTAGGAACAGTTGTACTAACTTCATTTGCAAATGTATTATCTTTATGCATAGATAGTTTGCTCATTGCTTGTTGGTGTGTTTTAATATATTCCAATTTTTTATCAGAATATCCCAACATATTTAACGTGTCGTGTGCAATTGCCACGTACATATTAAAATCATGCGCCATCTTTTCAGTTGCAAACCCATTAGCCGTTGCTTGTTTTTCTACACCAAGATATGCATCAGTTGCTTTAATTGCCTGTAAAATATATTTTGGATTTGCTTTTGAATTGGTAATTAAATCTTTTAATTGTGCAGATGCACTAGGGCATATATGCAGATTAGTTGTTTTATATCCGTCATATTCTACTTCCAAATTGTGACTTGTTAATTCTGCTAATTGTGCTTTAGACATTAATAGAGCAGGAAGTTTTCTAAGTCTGTTTGTTTCTTCAACAGAAATAGAAGGGGAAAAATCTTTAAAGTTTAGTATTTTATTGCTATCTTTAATATCGTTTATCCAATGTTTTGTCGTATTACCTGATTCTAATTGTATTGTAACGTATGATGAACCTCTGTATACGATTTTTCCCGCTTCGCCATTTTTTGATTCTACAATAGCACCAAGATTAAAAATCTCTTGTGCGTGATATGCTTCTCTGATAGGTACACATTTGCCTTGGGCCTTGCTCCAAACAGAACCGGATTGACATACCGCATCCATTCCAGGAGTCATTTTGTGCATATATTCTGTGCCTTCCGGCGTTCCCCAATCAAAGCGAACAGGATTCTCAAAATCCTCTTTAACCGCTTTAATATGATCGGCAATTTCTTTTGCATAAGGATGCAATGCTTTAGGAAGACCAGATTTAAATTGTTTCATTTCGCCTGCTCTGGCATGAGCGCGCATCTTAGTTCCAGACATTCCCTCTACGCCTTCTGCGTCAGGATCTCTTTGCCCAGCTGAAACTACTTTGATTGATTTAAAATTGTAGTGACCGTGTTTGGCTGCAACATTATTATACTTGTTTAGCGTTTTATCATATTCTGCAGTACGATCTGACCCAGCAACCATAACCAAATGTTTATAACCTTGGCTGTGTAATTTGGATGCAGCATGTAGAAAAGTAGGAGATTCTTTAGTAGCACCCGATACTTTAGTGCCTTCTGGTGCTACGTGTTTTAGATATCCTACCTTGGCTTTGGCGGGAACAGGATCTTTAGATGTACCTTCAGAATGAGATGCTACAATATGGGGAGTAGCACCGTGTTCATCGGCAACGGATTTGACTTTATTAATGAGTTTTTCGTGTCCAACGGTAGGCGGATTGAACCGCCCAAAGGCAAAAGCTGCTGTTTTTTCAGGCGCTTCTGTGATGAATTGTTTAAAGTCCATTGTTTTCCATTAGAATATAGTTGATACTTATTATTTATAAAATAAGGATGTTTGGTTTATAGGAGGTACCGGATAAGGGTGTTTTGGTTTAGGAGGATTTTTGTTAGGTTTGTGTTTGAACCAGCTCATCTTATCTCCTTTTTATTCCAAGTTAACCAAAATATATAGACGGCCTATTGACATGATGTTATTATATGCTATGAGGCTCAGTGATAAGAAGCATTAACAGTTCCACTTTCTAAGAGCTTTGTTAATTCTTGAATCAGGGTCTCTAGCAGTCTTAGCGGATGTTAATCGCTTCTTCATTCCACCCATACGAGCACAAAAAGATTTTCTTCTATTAGCTGCTTTACTTCCGGGCTTTAATTTAGATGGTTTAGTTGTTACAGCCATTTGTAGCTTTGAACCGGGATTTTCTCTACGATATGAAGCAATGCCAGCTTTGTTTAATCCACCTTCTGGGTTCTTTCCCTCTTTACGTTGCCAAGCAGCAACTTCTAATAGCTCTTCATCTGTAATAGATTCAAGGTCTTCCCAAATCAATTCCGAATCAACATTGTTTTCTTTTGCAATGTCTTCGATCACATCTTCAATTAGGTCAAAAATATCTTCTACTGATTCAGCTGATTGTTTAAGTGCTTGTGCTGTTGGTGCGCCTTTGCTTCCAGGCTTACGCATACGTTCACCAGAACCAGCTTTGATTCGTTTACGCTTTGCGTGTATATTATCCCACAATCCACGTTCACCTTCAGTAACAGATTGATTTTCTTTAATTTTCACACAATCATCTTTACCATTCTCTGTACCGTTATAGCGATAACCTACCCAACAGGCCTTGCCGTCGGCGCCTTTGATTTTACCTTTTTTAATTTCGGTAACAAATTGTTTGTATGTTTTCATGCTGATCTTTCGAAATTGTTTGCACTGAATTCTTTTCTATCTACAATTTTAGATGGTCTGTTGTTTAGAACTACCACATGTCCTTCTGGTTTAACAGACTTGCCTTTGTAGCTATGATGGAATGCGTAATCGGCACCGCTCAAAGTATGCCCTAAAACATTCTTGGCGTTTTGTAAGTGTTTATGAATATCAAAAGTAGTTTTAAACTCTTCTGTATGATTGTCAATATGATCTGTTGCTTTATTTAATGTTTCAGTTTTAGCAGCTTTTGCTTTGTCTGTTTTAACTTTATCTACTTCTTTTTGTAGTTTGTTTGTTACGTGGGCTTTATATCCAGCAACAGAGGGAGTAGAATTAGTTCTAACAGTCTGATTAATATAAGTCTTTAAATGTTCTTTGTGCGACTCATTCCCACCTTCAATATGAGAATAGTCTTTTAATTTATTATTCGCCTCAACTGCCTTCTTCATATGTCCTTCAAACGTCTTTTGTGCGTCTGGTGTATAATTAGCTGAAGATGGTTTGAAAGATGTATCAATCATATGAACATCAGAATGCTTGTTGAAATTTGATATGTCTGCGTTATATTGTGCCTTCATATCTTCTAGCTTGTTGCCTTGATATGCAGTATGAACCGCTACACCAATCTTAGCTGCTTTTGCCTTTGCAGCTTCAGGCGTACCATTTTTTGCAGAATAAGTAATTGTGTTTGGCTTAAAGTGAACTGATCCTGCAGAAGATTCCAAATCTCCTTGCGGATTTGTTTTACTCTTAACACCCGAGTGCATAATGTCACCCTGGTACACTCCACGATTGGGAGTTACTTTTTGCAAATGATGTAGAGCAGCAGTTAATTTATTCACAAGCCCGGGTGCGTGCCCGTGATTCTTTTGTATGTCAGATTCAGTATAATTTAGTTTTGGATCTTTGTTAAATACAGATTTAGACGCAACGAAGAATCTACCTGATTCAGGATGGTGTCCAAATATAACTGAAGGCGACCCATCATACTTTGTTGATATAGATACAGATGCCTTTTTGCCTTGTAGAGCACGATGTGTTTCTTGAAGGGTGTTAAATGCGTGTTTAAATCCTTCTTCTCCAGCATTAACAGGATGATCTTCAGCGTGCTCTAAATGTGTTAACTTGTCTTCATTAGTAGATTCATTTAGATATGATGAAAAAGAAAACATTAGGTTGCCTTTCCGGCGCTTTTTAATGTGCTCAATGGATCGCTCTGTGAATCAAATTTGTGAGTCTGCGTGGCAAATTTCTTTTCAACTCCTGTTTTTGGATCGGTGTGATGGAAATGAACACCTGTGCCGCTAGCTTTAACTGTAATATTTTTATGGTCGCTTAGAATATGCTCGTATTCTTTACCTGGGTGTGATTCATGATGCTGAACACCCTTTGCAGTTTTATATGTAGTGTGTTTTGAGAATGTTGCTTTACCGGCTTGTTCTGCGGGCGTAGTATGTGCATGTAATACATCTCTAATATGATTTACAACTTCTTCATGATTTCCATTACGCAACTTATGTTGTAATTCTGCAGCATGCTCATGTGCAACATTTCTTAATAATTTTAAATTCTCACCTCGAATTTCCTTATGTGCTTCAGGATTTTTAGTGGCCCATTCTTTCCTTGCATCTGCTACTCCTTCATGATGTGCTTCTTTTTTCACATCATTTAATGCTGGATGTTTTGCTTTAATTTTCTTTTGGTGTGCTCTTAATAATTCATTTGCCATTGCTCCGCTTGATTTCATACCAAGACTTGAGGATGGAACATTTTTACTTGAGTTTTCACTAACCTTTAAACTTCTACCATGATGCACTTCTTTATTGCCCTTTTTTGAAGTAATATATAAATCAGATGAATCTTGTTTCTGAGAAGCTTTGACGCCTGTGACTTTTTCAGTATCTCCGGGTTTTGATGTATGAGATACGTTGGTAATTTTATGACCGGGGTGTGTTTTTGCAATACTGGCGTGAATGTCTTTTGCAGCGCTATCAGCACCCGCTTTGATCTTTGCATAATCCTTTGGATGGATTTGACTCTTTAATCTATTATGTGCTTCTTCTGGGGTTTCTTTTTTCTTGGTCTTTTCGTCAACCAAATGATACGACGTCATATGATTTCCGCCGTTTAATGATTTACCTGTAAGAAGTTCGTGTAAAACACCCCTAGTATTGTTTGAAACTCCGCCTTCTTTAGTCTTATCGTCTTTTGCTTCGTTAAGTTTTTCGGCGGTAAAATCTTTAGAAGTTTCGTATAGGTCCAATACGATATCGTTAAGAGATTCTCTGAGGTTCTTAAATTGTCTCATTTTTTGTCCATTTAAATGAATTATACTAATATTATTTATAATAACAGAATTTGCGAAACACGTAGAAAACCGGCGAATTGCTCGCCGGTTTGTGTTTATTAGATGTTAGACTGTATTTAATATTGAACTTTGTGGATCATTTTATCACCCATGTGACTATTAACGCTTGCTCTTGAGAGTGCGTCATACTCAGCTTGAGTAATTTTTCTAGTAGATACAATAGTTTCTCCCAGATATTTTTGATCCAATTCATCAGCTTCTTCCATTACGACTGTATCATCAGCATGTTCTTCTGATAAACAATCAATAACA
>Ga0209500_10001968_pt1 | contig 15007 bp, 24 predicted proteins | sample S_140212_EF_Meta_FD_187323 | JGI IMG/M metagenome (GOLD analysis project Ga0209500, IMG submission 187323) | Freshwater microbial communities from Lake Simoncouche, Canada to study carbon cycling - S_140212_EF_MetaG (SPAdes) (version 2) | ecosystem: Environmental > Aquatic > Freshwater > Lake ... | reverse complement strand
GTAATCGCTGTCTGGGCCACCGCAATCTCCGGTGTATCCGCAGTGATAGTTGCAGGTATCGCCGCGACCGCTGTTGTAACCTGTGCTATCGCGGTTGTAACCGTAGCGGCAACAGCAGTCGCGGTATCGGTAACCGCCGTGGTATCTGCAATCTCGGCAACCGCCGCTGTTGCTGCAGTGACTGCGGTGTTGGCGTTTGTGACGGCGGTGTTAGAGTTGGTGACTGCTGTCTGCGCGGCGGCAATAGTATCGGCAGTTGTGTCAGACGCGTCCTGTGCCTCGGTTACCTCGGTGGTGGCGGTGGCAAGTGCGTTGTTGACAGCCTGCTGCGCGGGGCTAACTACAACCTGCTCCGGCGAGGAAGGCGCCTGCTCGCTGGCGTAGGCAAAGGACTCTCCTAATAGATATAGAGTAGCGCTTAGAAGAAGGGTGGCAAAAAGTCTTAGGGCTGCCTTGCTCTTGCTGGTCTTACTTGGTGTCTCGTGCTCTCCCCCACGGTGAGCTTTACGGGGCACTTTGTTCCTTAGCTTATTTAGTTATTGGACGGGTGAGCCTTTTGGTCGAGTTCCTGCCAGGTCATCTTGGAGATCAGCTCGTTGAGGTAGACGACCTCGTTGAGAAGATCCTGTGCGCTAATCATCAGGTCCGCCCTAAGGTCCAGGTCCTCTGGATCCTGTAGGTCAGAGATGGTCTGACGAACAGTAAAGGTGCACGCAGAAAGCCGGTTCAACGACCTGATTTGAGCGGGTGACGAGCTGATAAACATAGGAGGATAATAACGTGAAATCTTCACCGCGAGCGTGAATAACGAGAAGAAAACGAAGAGAAAAGGAAACGAGAATTATTAAAGAAAGTGGTTGAGAATGGTTGAATGTGAGTTGGAGTTGCAGCAGGGCTAAAAGTAGATACTAAGTGAAAGTGATAGAGCTGGAGATACAAAAGTGCTTAGTAAGGACCTGGAGGCTTACTAAGTGAAAGTAGTGATTCAAAAAGCTGATTGCTGCTTAGTATCTTAAATAATCGTAATAATCTGAATATTATAATACTTTAATAGTTAACTATATTTAGTTTACGTGTAGGGAGTTTTCCCTAGGGGCTTTAGTTTTTATAGTCAAGAATTAAAGAATTAAGAATTAAGGTTGATTTTAGTTGTACTTTGGTTGACTATACATGATATGGTTTCATATACAAACGATGGGAGAGAAAAAATGTTACTTAAAACTGATTGGGTATCAATCACAATTGCTACGTTTGGTGCAGGTGTAGTTGTGTACTGTGGTTGGTCGGCAAGAAACGAACATCCAGCGATGAAGAAGATTCTATATACCCTACTTTTCCTAATCACGGTCCTGTGGGGATTATGCGCATACATCCTGCTACTAGACACTAACGGATAGAGAGACCTATGATTGACGATGATGCTCTAAAGGCGATGGGATTATCCTTCGAGGAGGTTGCGGCGGCAGATAAGAAGCTGGTCGCAAAAACAAAGAACGGTGGAAGAGACAGACGGGTGTGCGTCTGTGGTCATGCGATGACTAAGCACACGATCTACTCCGGGTTGGTTGACTGTAAGCCAAGTGCTCTGCGTTGTCCATGCAAGAAGCCCAGGGCTGTCCTTGAGGTAGACGATACTCGCGTGTTCCTTCGTAAGACTGAAGGGGCAGGAGCTATGCATGCACTAGCTCGTGGAATGTACTCAAGCATTCAAGCGGGTAAGGCAGTTAAGTGGATTATTGATCTTCTCTGTGATAGGTGCGGTGAAAAGGCTGAAAACGTTATTCCTGTCCCTGTAACGCAATCTGGCTATGGTGCGGATGAAGCAACTGGTTTTGACGCTTTACTGTGCCCTAAATGTAGAACGGCGGTGTGATGTGCCAAGTCTAAGTGTATACAAGGAAGTTTGTATTGGGAAGAAGTGCAACAGTTGGATTCGCTTTGGTTACTCCTTTAGAAACTTCTCACTAGGTATTCGCTATAGCAAGGGGTCATTTGATCTTGATCTGTGCTTCTTCTGGATTGGAGCTGATTGGTGATGGACGAGCTTCCTATCGTTAAGGCTGACAAGATTCATTATGATGTCCTGATTGCGACACCTGCGTTCTCCTTCGTGCCAGAGTATGTGACAAGTCTCGTTGCCACGACTAGAGTTCTTAACGAGAAGGGAATCTCATATCACCTACTTCACAAGTCTGGCTCGTTTATCCCCAGCACCCGTGAACAGGTTGCGACAGATTCATATGGGCACAACTGGAAGACTCGTGAAATTGGTGGCGGAAAATACACCTACAACAAGATTATCTGGATTGACTCTGACATCGAGTGGACGCCGGAAGATTTCATGAGGATCTACGAGTCAGAGCTAGATATCGTTAGCGGAGTGTACCAAACACACCCAAACGGTACAGTAGCAGTTAATCTAACAGATCCACAAGGAAGGCCGACACTTGTAAACAAGGCAGACTTCCTTCTCCATTGGGAACCCGTCAAGGTTGGCGGTGTAGGTTTTGGTTTTGTTGGAATGAAGTGTGGAGTCTTTGAAAGCATGAAAAGACCTTGGTTCAAGATTCGTGAGGTCTACTGGGAAGAAAACGGTTTCGCGGTGAACATGGGAGAAGATTACTCCTGGTGTGAAGGTGCGAAGGAAGCCGGATATGAGATCTGGGTAGATTCACTGGTCAAGCTAAAACATCACAAGCAAGTGGTGTATGTCGTCGAATAACAGTCGAGACCAGAGAAGTGAAGAGTGGACTGGAACCAGAGAGGTTATTCTACTCGACCGTCCTTGTGGGTTCTGTCGCGAGACCTTTCACGAGAACTGTCCACATGAAATTGGCTGGTATGACAAGTTATGGATCTGCGGATGCGACTGCAATAAAGGTTGGAAGCCAGTTAATATAGTTGTAAGTAAAAAAGCAAAGGAGACAGCATGAACAGCGATTTTGTAAATGAATTATATAAGGATTTAGTCTATACCTTAGCTCACCCTGGGTATCGTCAGGAAGATCTTTATCTTCTGTTGAACAAGAAGATACAAGCGTTAGAGGACGCGCAAGTTAAAAAGTTAACTCAAAAGATCAAGGACTGGGAGATTGAAGTGCCAGATGACACAACCCTCTACACCTTGGGATTAAGACAGGCGATTGATTTAATTCAAGGAAACGAACCGCTTTAAAGAAGCAGTTTACCCGTAACCTTCTCATTCTGTTTCTACACAAAGCAGAAGCGAGGTAGTCTCTCTCCTCTTTCCTCCTCAACCTCTCCAACCTAATGTAGAATTCCCCTAGAGTCAATCCCGACTCATAAGGAGAAAACATGTCAAATGATCTAAAAGCAATGGCGGCCTCCTGGGCTCGCTCGTTCCTAGCCGCAGGAATCGCGGTTTATATGGCAGGCGTTACAAATCCAGCGGATATCGCAAAGGCTGGTCTTGCAGCTCTGCTTCCAGTAATACTTCGTTACCTAAATCCTAACGACGCAGCTTTCGGAAAGAAGAAGTAAGCTTCTTCTAGTTCCCGAAAAAGAACGAGGCAGGCTCCGTGATTAGCCCTCTCCCCAGGTCGCGGAGTCTGTCTCCTTTTTAAGACGTATGTACAATTGAACAATGACAACGGCAAATCTTTTCCCGGTCTCCGAGGAGGATGATGACAATGATTCAACACCCATCATTGAGGATCCTACAAACATCCGTCCGGATCTTGGAGCCCTAGGAATCCTAGAACACTCCCGCGGAATCTGCGAGGACACCTACGAGAACCGGAGTATACTTCGGTCTTCCCAGATGGGCTGGGATACGGTCTACGCAACCAACGGTGTTCCTACCGGTCTCATTCAGGCACGGTCAAAGGACATGGTCACACAGCGCCGGATTCTTTCACTAGCCGAGAAGCGGCCTATCCTCGTAGACCCCAAGAACATGAACTCTGACTACCTCACCGGCCTGGACCTAGTTGCGGAGTCCGCGACGGATAACATCGTTCCTCCCTGGGTTATCGGGGCGACACGGATGTGGATCAACGAGCAGGACAACCCGATTGCCACCGAGAAGCGTAAGCCCACGGCTCTGCCTCACCGGTGCCGACAGGTTAAGGACGACCTGATTAGGTGTATGCTCTGGTCCTCCGGAAGAATTAAGGATGACGGACTGTGTCGTGTGCATTTACGGCATGTCAAGAAAAATCCCAGCGATGACATCGAGCGGGCCCGGAAGAAATTAGTTCAGGCAGCTCCCTATGCGGTAGATGTTCTAGAGGATCTCATGAACTCTGCGGTTTCAGAGCCGGTAAGACTAAAGGCCTCCACGGAGATTCTAGACCGCGCGGGAGTAAGAGGCGGTATAGAGTTAGACGGTAACATCAACGTCACGGACGGAAGGTCCGCGGCGGACATCATTGCAGAGCGGCTTGGTCGCCTCGCCTCAGGCGCGGTGAACGTCGCGGCTCAGCTTTCGACGGCAGGCATTGAGATTCACGACGCGGAGGAAGTTCCTCAGACAAACGACGGCCAGGACAAAGAGGATACGACCGATGCGGAAACCAACGAATGAACTTAACGGCACTAGAGGACATCCTTTACTCCGCGCGGGAGCATGCGGCCTGCATGGCGAGCGACCTGGAGCTGGCGGCAACGCGCGAGGAGCACATACGGCTGACGGCTCGCACAAACGAGTCAGAGAACTTAGTAACACAGCTGGAGCGTCTACACCTTGAGAACCTTACCGGCGAGTAACGTCATACGACAGGCCGAGGCCTGGCTAGGCTTCACGGCCCAACCTAACGGACGGACTCCCTTTGGGGAACGTTCTGGATATGACGGGAACATCTGGGCAGGCTCGTTCATCGACCTCGTCTTTCACGAGGCGGGCATGACCATACCTAGCTGCGTCTACCCACCTAGCGGCCTGGCGGAGTTTATAAAGCAGGGACGGCTGAAGCAAAGACCCCAGCCTGGAGACGTTGCGTTCTTCGTATTCCCAACGGGCGAGACATTTGGCGTTTCACATGTAGGCCTGGTAGCAGATACAAGCAGATGGAACACGGACGGGCTCGTGGGAACAATCGAGGCTCAAATAAACAGCGGCCTGCCTAAGGCGGATATACACGCGATGGGTGTGTACCGGCGTGTCCGATCAAGGCACGAGATCATTGGATTTGGAAGACCAAACTTCAAACACCGGCCTGGGGATAAAAAGAGCCAAACGGGCCAGCGGGCAGGCTTGCAGCTCTCCAGCATTCGCCCAGGCAAGCGTAACAGGTCGATAGGACTCGTACAACTTGCGCTCTCAAAAGTGACAGGCGGCCTGGGGAGATTTATAACAGATCTATATGACGGGTCAACCCAACAGGCTTATGCACGATGGCAGCGACAGATCGGGTACGCAAACGACAGAGCTACCGGAATCCCCGACGAACGCAGTCTGCGACTTCTTGGTGAGGTCACCGGAACTTTCCAGCTTGATGCCTAGGGCATCCCACTTCTTAGTAGAGGTTAACCAGCTCCAGCTCGGCTCTAGCCAGCTCACTTCTTAGTAAGAGTACTAAGAAGCTAGGCCCGGAGCTGGCTGAAAAAATATTACCCAGCCTGTGGTACATCCGAGGCTTGTCCTGATATAATTCAATTGTACGACAAAATGACGAAAGGAATCACATGCCACAGATTAGACATCTGGCTCGGTTTACAACACCTGTAAACTTAAACGACGCAAAGGACACTCCCATTAACACACCACCACCACCAACAATTGTAAAAGCACCACCAATCTTTATTGAGAACGTTCGCTCGATATTAGCGAGTCAGACTCAACCACTGTCAGTAGTTGAAATCACGGAGCTAGTTTCCCGTGCAGCAAAGCGTTCTTACGATGAAACATACATCAGGCTTGCACTTAAGCAGCTCATCGATGCAGGCAAGGTTTCATCCCGTAAGGAAACAAACGAAGAACGAAACATTAGAGCTGAAGGAGTTGCGGTCCGCTCGATGCTGGCTTCTCTCTTCTGGTCTCCTGCCGGAATCGTTCCACCACGCACGGTTGCAGAAGCAGTACCAGGCATGACCTTGTACAAGCCTGAAAGCTTTATCGCCCGTAAGACATACAAGTACCCAAGCAAAAAGCAGAGACATACCGCTGCGATGGCCGAGGTTCAGGTTGAGCTTATTGATGTCTCTCGCGAACAGCACCGGAACGCGGTAGTAGATTACCTCATCGAGAAGATGGTAGCTGAGCGCACCGCTGAAATCCAATCACAGTTGGATGCGGCAAACGCCAAGCTGGCCAAGCTTCAAGAACTCTTTAAGTCAGCTCTCTAACATCCCTTTATTGTTCACCCCATGGTGAACATACATATATATGTAATTGAGACTGTCGACGAGGCACGACACGCCGAGTCATTGGATCTTGCAGACTTCAGTGCGGATGACTCCGTGTGTGAGAACTGCGATGTGGCCGTAGGCTTCATTGGCAGAGTCTTCTCCCCGTGTGTCATCTGCGTTGAAGGCGATGATGACCCCTGGCTAGTTTGCATTGAATGCGCCGGTGGTGTTTTACTTACCGAGTAAACCTGATATAATAGTACCAACGCCGGAACACCGGCGCCAATGACAAAAATGACGAAAGGGAAGTAACCTCATGGTTAGCACCGTAATCACAGAGACAAAAGTCTCTACAGTAACAAAGGTCACCGATAAGGTAGATCTAACAGCCCAGGCTGCGAAAGCTGAAAAGGCACTAGCAGCATTCACATTCGCAAAGGATGCGATTAAGGCGTATGAAGAAAAGAAAGCGGAAGCTGAAGCAGTCCTCCGCGAACTTTTAGGCGACGCGGATATCGCAATAATTGGTGGTGTAGAGCGATTCAAGCTCGCGCACTCAACCAATTCCAAGATTGACCGCACGATTCTACAGGAAACTTTCCCAGAAGCTTTTGAAGCTACCCTGGTAAAGACACCTTACACATTCATTAAAACTCTCTAAGAGTTCTCGAAGCCCCTGGCCTAACAGCCAGGGGTTTCCTATTTTACTTTTGATTATGCACCTGATATAATTAACTCATAACGATGAAGGGGCGGCCGCTGGCCAAACTAAAGACTCGAATCCTGCAGGGGTCCGAAACAATACGGCGCCTTCATCGTTACTAACTTTAATGACGGAAGGACACGCAATGACAGTTCCAAAGAAGCTTTATCATGCAGCGCCAGAGTGTGCGCTGACTAGTATTAACGCTGACGGGCTCAAGTCTGCCTTCGGTGAGATCTATGCGGCCGAGACTCCAGGCGACGCTCTTCAGTTTATGTGGTTCCGCCTGCTTGACCACGTCCACAGGACTCCTGAATCTTTCGGCGTTGAGGCGCATGATTCGATTCATGTCTGGGAAATCAAGACCTCTAAGACTGACGTAGGACTCTGGGAACCAGGGACCGACCACAGTGCGGCATTCTTTAATAACGCAACGAGCTGGGTGTATGTCTCAAAGGAAATTCCTCGCGCAGCGCTCAATCTCCCAAAGGTTTATGTTCGTGAGTTATTTGCAGAGCTTTATTCCCCTATAGTGTAGTCAACCTGATATAATTAAACCATAACAACGACGGAAGGAATAAAATGAAGACATACGAACTTGATATCTGCACCGAGGAAATTACTCTAGATACTGCAATCACTCAAATTAACTCTATCTCCGGAGCAACAGTTATTCTCTCATCTGAGAATGGACACGGTTCAGGCTGGCCAACAGTAATTGTTTCAGCTACAGATGAGGCGCGGCCGGAACTTGAAAAGTGGTATGGCGGTGATATTGAATGAAGCTTCAAGTATCAGACCTTGAAACACTTGAACACCTACGCGAGTACGTTGAGGAACGCCTGACCGGTTCCACAGTTGTGCTTGATGGCGATGAGGTTGTAATTCGCACCGGAATGGGCATCGACCTTGGAAACTATCTCTATCCTCTACATGAAGGTTGTGACGTGTGCGAAGCCAAACCTGGAGAGCCTCACTGCAGTTGTGGCAATTGCGATTGTTCAGTTTAACATCTACCTGATATAATAGTACTATACCAACGACGGAAGGAATAAACATGAGCACAGTGGCACAAGTTATAGAACAACTTAAACATCTAAAAGAAGATGAATTTATTGCGGTTCCGGTTATTCGTACCAAGGCTGAGGCTGAGGATATCTACGAGTATTCCGAGGACAAGTCAATTATTCTTACAGATGATGAGTGGCGCGATGTAGTCAACTCATACGAGGACGCAGAGTTCTACGATGACGAAGCTCTAGTCAACACAATTAAGGATGTCCGGGGCGAGAACTAATAACCCAGATATACCTGATATAATAGTACTAACACCCAAACGACGAAAGGATAAAGCATGGACAACAAGGAAAACGACAAGGTGATTGGAAAAGCTCTCTACGTAGAGCTTCGCACTCCAACCAACCAAACCTATCAGATGCTCATCACCCCAGATGGCGTCTCCTCGAGTGGTCGCGCAGTACCTTCAACAATGTACCGCCGACAAATCTCAAAGCTAAAACCACGCCGTGCATGGAAGACCTACAGTCTACCAGCACTGCCACTCAACTCGTTCGGAGTCTACGAGACTCAGAATAGGGATGACGCAGCTCAGGCTGCCGAGGCTCGCATGAACTATATTGCGACTACGATAACTCAGCTTAATTCATACAGCTACAAACTATACAAGACCCCTATCATTGTAGAAGTTGCCCAGGAAGATCTAGAGTCCATCAGACTCTCGAAGACTCCTTACAAAATTCTTGGCCGCATTACGAGAGTTCGACGTTCCCTTGGGTTCGGCGAGCTAATCGCAGAATAACCCACCCACCAAAACGACGAAAGGATAAATAAATGTCTACAGTAATTATGGATGCAGTTGAACAATTTGCACCAGGAGCCAACCTAGGCTCTACACTTCTTGCAACTCTCATGCAGACAACTCACCCAGAGTCTTCTGCAAATCTTGACTCATACGTTCTCGCTCAGGGTAAAGTAAACTCACGACCAACACCCAAGGCAAAGGTAATCACAGTGGTATCAGCAGATGCACTCGTAGGAGATTCAGTATACACTCGTCCAAATGGCGAGAAGTATCATTCACGCAAGTGGGGAGAGCATGATGACGTCATGGTTCTTCGCAAGGCGCGTATGGACCAGCAATTCATTCTTCTTTACGGAGCTCCAGGTTGTGGCAAAACTGCACTCGTTGAAGCCGCGTATGAAAAGCTATATACAATCATGGGCACAGGTGACACCGAGCTCGCAGACTTCATTGGTGGATATGTACAAACTCCAACCGGTGGGTTCATGTGGGAAGACGGTCCACTTGTAAAAGCTGCCGAACAAGGTGTGCCACTGCTCATTGACGAAGTTGGCTTGATTGACCCTAAGGTTCTTTCAGGAGTCTATGGACTCATGGATGGACGTAAGGAGTTAACAATCACTGCAAACCCAGAGCGCGGAACTGTTAAGGCGAAGGATGGATTCTACGTCATCGCTGCAACTAACCCAAACGCTCCCGGAGTGCGCTTATCAGAAGCTCTTCTATCTCGGTTCGTTGTGCAGACAGAGATGACTACAGACTGGTCACTTGCTAAAAAGCTTGGTGCCTCTACACAGATCGTCACTGTTGCACAAAACATCAATCGTCGCCAGGCAGCTGGTGAGTGTGGTTGGTGTCCACAAATGCGTGAGTTGCTCGCCTTCCGCGACATCTCAAAATCGTTCGGCACAAAGTTTGCAATCGCAAACCTGATTGCCTGTGCGCCTGAGCTCGACCGCCCCGTCGTTGCGGACGTGCTCACTCGAGTGTACGGTGAAGAGTGCCGACCAGCCAAGATCTAATTCCCCTTGGCGTGTAAATGAGGGTCCTGGGTATGGGTGCCTGGGACTCTCTTTACCTGATATAATTAACCTATACACAATGACGGAAGGAAAAACATGGGACACATAAAGGTTTCAAAGACCCGCGCGGAGCAGACTCCGGCGGAATGGCTTAAGCTAGGTTCACAGCTTGGAGAGCTAGTCAACACCTGGGCAGGACGCTCAGACATCGTTGCCTACGTTGGTCCAGGCGCTGGACAAAATGCACCTGCTTGCTTTAACCCACCAATGGCTGAGGTTGAGGTAAACGTTACGGTAGCATTCGGTGCGGCAGCAACTCCTGAGAACATAGGAGACATCCGCAATCGCTCAACACAATTTGATTATCCACGAGCATCTGGTGCGATCTTCCATGAAGCGCTCCATGCTCGCTACTCGCGCTACGACTTACTAAAAGCTACTGAAGATCTTTCAAAAAATGAACTTCATGCACTTATGATACTCGAGGAGACTCGCATCGAAGCTCTCGGTGTAGAAAACTTTCCAGCTAATCGAGTATTCCTTCGCGCATGCGCGATGGACATCATCCTTGATGACGTTCGTGAAAACCTAGACAAGAGCACAACTACTCGCGCTATGGCGCAGTTGGCAGCTCTAGTCTGCGCTCGCATTGATGCAGGATCTCTAGACAGAGAAGATGCTCTTGACGTTCAAGAGATCATAGCAGAATACTTTGGCGCCACTCGTTACTCACAACTCCGTGATATCTGGCTTCGATTCCAAAAGTACGAAGGACACTCAAACGTTCTTCCACTATACGAGCTTGCCCGTGAATGGGAAAAGATAGTTTCTGAAGTTTCTAAAGAGAACAGTGATGAAGAAGAAGACAGTCCTGTCGCAGCTGTTATGGCAGACATCATCACAGAGATCATTGAATCTCTCGAAGAAGCTGCAAGCGACATCTCAATCTCAACCGGTGACGAAGCTCAGGAACAAGAGCAAAAAGAAGAGTGGCAAGAAGTTGTCAACATTCGTGGCAAGGCTGCAAAACAGCAGAAGGAACACGAAAGAATCTCAGAGCAAGTCTTCAGTAAGTCTACTGCAGAGGTGCAAGACTCTGACAGTAACTCACGCATCAAGGAGACTCGTCAGCCTACAGGTCCAGAGCGTGCGGCAGCAGTTTTAATCGCAAACATGCTAGAGCGTGCAAAGTATCGCGAGCGCGATGAGAAGGAAGTAACTTCAATTCTTCCTCCAGGACGTCTACGTTCTCGCGCGATGGTTCAGGAAGCTGCATACAAAGCTCGTGGTTCAATAATGCATGCAGAGCCTTGGAAGCGCACAGTGCGCAAGCATACAGATGACCCAACGCTCAACGTTGGAGTTATGGTTGATATCTCCGGTTCAATGGCAAGTGCGATGCAGCCTATGGCAGTTACCGCCTGGGCAATGTCCGAGGCAGTAAGACGTGTCCAAGGACGTTGCGCGATGGTCTACTACGGTTCAGGTGTATTCCCCACACTCAAGCCGGGACAACATCTTCCTGAGGTAAATGTCTACACTGCACCGGATGCAACTGAAAAGTTCGATAAGGCATTCAAGGCACTTGATGGTTCACTAAATCTTCTCAATGGAACTGGCGCTCGTCTACTCGTGGTTGTTAGTGATGGCAACTATACAGATCAAGAGAAGGAGAAAGCTGTTCACTGGGTTAATGAATGCGAGAAGGCAGGTGTTGCAATCCTGTGGCTTCCTTTCGCTCAAGATCATCAACTAGGTTACTCTCGCGGAATCGTTCGAGGAACATCAGCAGTTCTCTTGCAAGACGTAAAAGATCCAGCCGATGCGGCAAGGCAAATCGGAAAAGCTGCGGCAGACGCTCTAACAAAAATTGGCGCACGTAACGCTGCGTAACAAGCTCCGGTGTGGGTAGACCTTCCGTCAGATTACTCTACCTGCACCGGTTATCATTAACCAACAACCAAAAGACGAAAAGAGAAAAAGATGAAAACAAAAGTACTACTGATTGCGGCAGCCTTAGGTCTGTCACTACTTACAGTACCGGCACATGCTGCAGGAGATAAAACTCTTGTCATCATTGACTCCGGTATCAACACAAATCTGCCGTGGGCAAAAGCTGCGGTAGTCGAAGAGGCGTGCTTCATCGAGTTCGGTAACTGTCCAAACAACTTACCAAGCATGACAGGTCCCGGCGCGGCGTCGCTAGATCCAGCTCTCATCAAGGACAAGGCTATGAGTCACGGAACGCAGATGGCTTCGGTTGCGGTAGCAGCTAATCCAAATGTCAAGATTGTGGCAATTCGTATCGTCGGCTTGAGTGCTAAAGGATTCGCAACTACATACACAACTAAAGCCGTAACACTCGCACTCGAGTGGGTTGCGGCAAACGCCGATAGACTTAACGTTGGCGCGGTGTCTGTATCAATCGGTCGTGTCTATAAGGAAGCAGCCTGCCCCGTATCATCTGACCCTAAGCTTCAACCACTCATCGTTCAGCTTGCGGCGAGGAACATCCCCACGGTAATTTCTGCAGGTAACAACTCTGACCAAAAGAAGATTAACTATCCGGCGTGTATACCACAGGCAATTGCGGTAGGGGCAACGGATACCCCGTACACAATCAAGGAAATTACCGGTTGGGTCTACCCAATCATGTTGATCTCAAACTCCAGCCCGGAGCTTGACCTCTATGCCCTTGGAAGGGCCTCCACAACCGACGTCTACGGGAACACGACGGTTTCCCTAGGAACATCCAATGCAACCGTCTTGGTGGCCACCAGACTGGCTCAAAGCCTATCTGACGGGTCAACGTTAGATACGGTCATGGGCAAGGTCAATACGTCCCTGCAAACGGCCTACCGAACACTTACTAACTTCTCACTAAAGTTCTACCAAACCTGATATAATAGTACTGTTCAAGGGTGCTAGCCACTAGTTAAACTAGGCGGAACATGCGACGCCCGAGTCCACGTCTCGCAAGAGACCTCTGGCAGATTGGCCGAAGAATCACCGCGGCCCTTGAACACCTGCTAAACGACGAAAGGACGAGCATGATAACCAAGCAACGCACTTATATTCGCAGAGGCGATTTCCAATTCTGCGCAACGCAAGATCAGCATGACTACATTCACAACTATGACCCACGCTCAATTCTAGGCGACTCGTATCAATGCCGCTACTGTGATGATTTCCAGGTGGGCTAATGAGTAACATCTACGTTGCCCATGAAGGCATGGACACATTTTTTACAATGTCCGATACCGGATACATCTTCTCGTCCGCCGATGCGGTCGGTGAGGTTAGCGATGACCTTGAGAACGGTTACTGCCGTGACGCCTGCGAGCAGATCGGTTACAAGATTACCCCCGGTCTTGCGCAGATGTTCTTCGAGCTAGCTAAGAGCTACTGGGAGCACGAGAACAAAAAGTAAGGTAAGTAGTATACTTTATAATAGAAGTATGATATAATTATCTTATTAACCACTAATGATTGGAACCAAATGTACCCAACATACGCAGAGATACTGAAGGTCTCACAAGACACTACACTTACACCTTCACAAAAACTCCACGAGTTGTTCAAGAACTCGAAGACAAGACCTCTATCTTCATACATCAAGAAAGATGATGACCTAGACTATCCTCTATCACCAAACCTTAATCCAGAAGCTGTTGTGGTAGAAATAAATGCGGGTCAAACCTACACCCTTAGATACCCAGACAACACCTACCATATTTTTGATACCGGTACCTATGAAGAAATTGACGGCGTCGACTACATGGCAGTAACATCACTAGAAGAACTAGGCACTACGGATGAATACTTCCAAGAACTACTAACAACAGAAGATACACCACTTCCTTTTTATCAAGGTGGCTTCGTTGATGAAGATCTCCAGAGCTTCTTTCTCAACTCATACCCAAAGTAAAACAATTGTTTACTTTATAATAGATGCATGATATAATTAAACCACACTACGACGGAAGGAAATGAAATGGCAATTATGCTTACAGATGGAAATGCTTTTGCAATCATCGGCGCAGGACGCCGTGAGCTAGAACGCACCGGACGCGGAGACGAAGTCTCAACGTTCACAGCAGAGATGACATCCGGCGACTATGATGATCTGCTTCGCACGATGTTTCGCTGGTTCCCAGACGCGGAGGTGTCAGAATGAAAACGGCATTGCGAATTAACACAGACTTCACAACAGAGATCTTAGATCTTGAGGCGGAGAGTCTTACACAACTCCAAGAAGCTGTCGGCGGCCTAGTCCAAGCAGTCAACCTGCGAGATGATCTTACTCTCTGGTGCAATGAAGAAGGCAAGCTAATTAACGGCATGCAACTTAATGTCATCGGCACGCACATGTGGGAAAAGTCATTCGGCATGACCGACATGATTCTGGGCAACGTCGTGTTCACCGGCGGTGATGATGATGAAGGCGACAGCCTGCCTCTTTCTCACGCATGGCAGGTGCAGCTCGAGGAACTCGCGGGCAAGCTTCGCATTGCGTATGAAGCGGAAGCTAAGTTCTTTGCATGAGTAAAAATGCATCGGCTGGCATCTGGGAGATCCGCGACGTTCACACGGGCGAACGTATCTCTAAGTTTCGGGCGCGCAAGAAGGCGGATGTTACTAGATATCTGGAGATGGCGCGGATTGGCTTGAAAAGACCGATAGAAGACTTCGAGGCTGTGTTCCTTACAGAATGGGAATAGAAAACTAAATAGTGGCCTGGAGGCTAAAATTGTGCCAAAAGGCTGGCGGGCATGATATAATAGTACTAATGGACTTACTAAGTCTTGGAGCGTAAGGGTATCCCACGGGGACACTACTCCCGACAAGCTGACGGTTACCACAGGGTAACTTGACTTAGGACAGAGACAGAGCAAAATGTCTTAGGGAGCTAGGATTAAAACCGCGTAGCAAAATCGACATGCGGTATCGCGCAAAAAGTGAAGCGCGAATCAGCCCCTTGGTGAGCAAACTGTCTCGTCCATTATCCTTGAGCTGGCTACGTGTACTCCAATCCATGTAGCCAGCTTTATTCATATAGTTTACTTTATAATAGATTCATGTTATAATTAACCTAACAACGACGGAAGGATTCAAATGAACACCTGGCTTATCCAAACTCAAAGCCGCTCC
>Ga0209500_10001967_pt1 | contig 15007 bp, 16 predicted proteins | sample S_140212_EF_Meta_FD_187323 | JGI IMG/M metagenome (GOLD analysis project Ga0209500, IMG submission 187323) | Freshwater microbial communities from Lake Simoncouche, Canada to study carbon cycling - S_140212_EF_MetaG (SPAdes) (version 2) | ecosystem: Environmental > Aquatic > Freshwater > Lake ... | reverse complement strand
GTTTGAGTTCGCCAAATGCAAAACTACAAGCGAAGCTGACATAAAAGCGAATACCTTCAAGAATATTAACGTTTGCAACTGCTCTGAACAATTTGCGTTTGAGTTCATATCTTTCTGCCTGTGCGTAGGGAACTGATTCTTGGGCGTGCTTCCAAAGTTCAGAAGTTCCATAATGTTGAGCACTATTGATAAAATCGTTATATGCTTCGGTTACACTGACGGCACGTTCGAGGATTCTTTCATCTCTAAGAATAGTATCAAACACATCCGAAGGATCTGAATATACGTTTTTGATGATATATGTATAGGATCGTGAGTGAATCATCTCCATAAACTCCCAGACCTTCATACACGCTTCCAGTTCAGGAAGTGAGCAGTAGGGGGCAAATGCCATTCCAGGTCCACGACCTTGAACACTATCAAGCATAACTTGATATTTTAAGTTAGAAGTAAAAATATGCTTTTGTTCAGGACGAAGAGATTGATAATCTCCTCTGTCTTTTTGTAAAGAGACCTCTTCAGGTCTCCAAAAGTACCCCAGTTGTTGAGTTGTCAGTTTTTCAAAGATTGGGTACTTGTAAGAATCGTATCTCTGAACTCCTAGTGGTTGCCCAAAAAACATAGGTTGCTTTTTGGTATCTACCTCCTGAGAGTTAAAAACGGTCATTTGATTAACCACTTTTTTCTCCGTGCTGTTTGTTTTAAATCTTACAAGACTCACAATCTTCTTCCTCTATTAAAATTAACTTTTACAAAAGTCTCACACATTCTATTTAACTCTCCAAAATATTTTAGTTTCATAATACATTTTTTCTTCATAAGCAACATAATCACTTTGGAGGTTCTCAAAAAAATCTCCATCTTCATTTACCATAGTATAACACCATTCTTCAAAGATTTGTCCTATCCACCACCAACCACTATGAAGTTTTTCAAAAAGGTTCATAGGTCTATTATATTTTAACATAACTCCACCTATATCCTTTACAGTGATTGAATTTTCCTTCACAGGTATATTTAATGTTAGAAGGAGTTGTTCCTACAAATTTTGAGGCATCACTAATAGATTGAAACTCTCTTAAAAAATTTCCTTCAATATCATACTGAAATACTTTGGTTCTTTTTACATTTGGATTATTTTTGAGTGTTTGAGATGTTTTATTTTTACTTTCTTCTTTGTGAGATTTTCCAGCAAATCCACAAGGAGATGGTTGCCCCTTTCTCATTTTACTCCATTTTTCTTTTTGTTCTTCTGTATGTGTTTGATTGTAGAATGAGTTTTCTTCTCCAACAAATTTTCCTTTTCTTTTTATAGATAAAAGTTCCTTTGTTTCTTTCGTATGAGAATATCCAAGAATTCCACCATCACCACCAAGAGTTTGGTTGTATTCTGGTTTTATCACAGAAATCCACTCAATTTCTTTCTCACCAAGAGTATCAATATTACACATATCTAATTCCTCAATAATAAAGTTATCTTCACCATACTTCCTTAATGCTTTATGGAAATAAGTTGTTGAACCATTTTTAGAAGCATAGCAGTGATTGTAAAATCGTATTGATAAAGATTTTGTTGTCTTACCAACATATTTTTTATTGTTGACTTTATTGGTTATTAGATAGATACGACACGACATAAGAATTATTAAAACCTATTACTATTTATAATAATAGGTTTTTACACTTTTGTCAAATTTTGCAACTCTCACAATCATCATCGTTGGAATTCATAATATCATCAAGAAGAGATTGGAGTTGTTGTTTTGGTTCTTCAACTTCATCAGTTTTAATATCATATGTGTTTTGATAATATGCTGTTTTCCATCCATATTTCCAACAAGTCAAAAGGTCCTGTGCCATTACGCTAACAGGAACTTCATTATTGGGATAATTCTCCGGATTATAGGACCAGTTTCCAGAAATCGCTTGATCGAAGAACTTCTGCATAACTGCAACAATATTAATATACCCACGATTGCTAGGCATATCCCAAAGAAGCGTGTAATTGTTCTTAAGTGTATGAAACTGTGGAACAATTTGCTTGAGAGGTCCTTTCTTAGACTTCTTAACTGAAAGGTATCCACGAGGTGGTTCGATGCCGTTTGTCGCATTGGAGACGACAGAACTACTCTCTGAAGGCATTTGTGCCGAGAGAGTGGAGTTTCGGACACCATACTTCTTCACCATTCCCCTGAGTTTTTCCCAATCATATTTTAGCACATTTGGAACTAGTTCATCAACATCCTTTTTATAAGTATCAATTGGCAAAATGCCATGCCCGTACTTGGTACGATGTGAGTATTCACATGCACCCTTCTCTCTAGCAAGAAGAGTGGTTGCCTTAATCAGGTAATACTGGAATGCTTCAGTTAGGTCATGGACCAGTTGCCAGGCATTCTGATCATCATACTTACACCCGTGCTTGGCAAGGAAGTGTGCCAGACCAATATAACCTACTCCAAGTGAACGACGGGCTCTGGTGGCAATTTCTGCTGCCACAACAGGATATCCTTGGAAGTCAATAAGTTCATCAAGACTACGAATAGCAAGATCACAAAGAACTTCAAGATCTTCATTACCTTTAATTTTACCAATATTGATAGCAGAAAGAATGCAAAGAGCAATTTCACCATTAGGATCGTCAATATGCTGAATTGGTTTGGTTGGGAGAGTGATCTCCTGACACAGATTGCTCATCTCAACCTTATCCATAAAGGATGAGTGAGAGTTACAGTGGTCGATGTTCATAATATACAAACGACCAGTTTCTGCACGTTCTTTCAGAAGGTCCAGAAAGAGTTCTTGAGCACCAATAGTTTTCGACGGAATAGACGAATTGTTCTCGTATTGAAAGTATAACTCGTCAAACTTGTCGGTTCCGAAAGCATCATAAAGTCCGGGAACATCGTGTGGGGAGAAGAGTGTGATGTCTCCATTCTGAATAAATCTCTCATAGAAGATTTTGCTGATTTGGATAGAATAGTCCAACTTACGGACACGGTTATCTTCAGTCCCCTTGTTATTTTTAAGAACAAGAATATCTTCTATTTCTTGGTGCCAGATTGGGAAGTGGACCGTTGCAGACCCACCTCTGATGCCATTTTGAGTGCAAGATCTGACAGTTGCTTCAAACTTTTTGAGGAATGGAACAACCCCCGTATGAGCAACTTCTCCCCCTCTGATTTTAGCGTTGATGCCACGGATTCGACCTGCGTTGATACCGATGCCTGCCCTTTGAGCAACATAGCGCATAATAGCCAAGTCGCTACTACCGATACTATCGAGGGTGTCATCAACATCAACAAGAACACAACTTGCATATTGTCTAAGTGGTGTTCTAACTCCTGCCATGATGGGAGTTGGGATGTTGATTTTGTGTTTGGAGATTGCGTCATAATATCTTTTAACGTAGTCTAAACGGGTTTCTTTTGGATACTTGGAAAAAATGGTTGCGGCAATCAACAAATACATGAACTGTGGAGTTTCATAGACTTGCCCACTGCTACGATCTTGCACAAGGTACTTATCAACTACCTGCCTAAGACCTGCGTAGGTGAACAAATAGTCACGACCATGATCAATAAATGATTGGAGTTTTTCAAACTCTTCGGCATTATACAGAGAAAGAATCTCTGCATCATAGATACCAAGTTCTACACATTTTTGTGTGTGCTCTAAAACATTTGGGCACTCGTGCATACGACCAAATAACTGCTTACGAAGAGCAAATAAAAGCAAACGAGCAGCAACGAATTGATAATTAGGATGCTCAAGATCAATCAGATCTGAAGCAGAACGAATCAGAATCTCTTGGACTTCTCCGGTTGTAATACCATCATAAAATTGAATACCAGACTGCATCTCAACTTGTGATGCAGATACTCCAGCAAGGTCTTTACATGCCTCTTCTACCATTAAGTGAAGTTTATTTAGATCTAAACCTTCAACCGACCCATTTCTCTTAACTACATTTGTTCCGTTACTCATACCTTCTTCCATTCGTTGAATTTGATTTTTGCTTCAAGTGCTCTATATGTATTTGATTTTAACACATTCATAACTGAAAGTCCAGCAATTTTCATGTCATTGATGTCCTTTTCTTTAATTGATCTTGGCCAGATGACTACTTTTTTGCCTCCATCGATGAGTTTAGAAATTCTATTGCAGATTTCTTTATTTCGGGGTTCATTATCAAGTACATAGACAATATCATCACCCAAATTAAGACTATCGAGTAGAATATCCGATCCGCACATTGCGATGGCATTTTGAACAAATGTTGAGTCAAATGGTCCTTCGGTGACGTAGATTGTTTCATCAGTACTTACCTCGTCTAGTCCATAAACTTTGGGAATACTATCGTCTAAAATCACTGTAATATATTTAACATTACTGGGACCTAGAGATCTTCCTTGGAATCCAAAGATTTCACCTTTTCTGGTGTGTAATGGTATCACTATGCGACTTTCATCCCTCACAATCCTACTAAATGTGGGTTTTTGAGTATTAGTCCATTCCTGGAATTTGTCAGCAAAATAAAACTTATCAGGATTTAGAAGTCTCTTCTCAAGATACAATTTAGCAATAGGATTCTCAGATGCCTTAGGTAAGTCTAATTTTTTCTTAAAGATAGGTTTCTTAAACTCAAATACTGGTTCTTCAACCACAAAGTTCTTACCAGTATGACCTTCCTTAAACTTTTCAAGAGTGTATTGTTTATGAAGTGTTGGGTCTATATGTTTAAGGAAGTTATTAAAAGATAAACTTGCTCCGCAGTTATGGCACTTGAAATTTGTATTATTCTTGACCGGGTAAATGTATCCCCTTGTCTTGTTTTTATTCTTCTGGGAGTCTCCACAAATCGGGCAGCGGAATGTGTACAGATCCGATTTAACTCTTTTGAATTTTTGAAGACGCGAAGATACTAATCCAATATACTTGGAATCAATCAAATCCATTATAAAGGATACTTATCTGAGTCTCTCTATTCTACCGTTGTCTTGAGTGGTTGTCAAGATAGTTGAAAGAACTTCTGAATTATTGATGATTAAAGTTACTACGGCAAAAATTCCAATGCCAATCCAAACTTTTTTTTCTAATCCTTGCAATTTATCCAATACTGCATTATGGTCCTTATCCATTTTATTGCTTAACTGATCAATCTTAGCAAAGAGTATAGCATCCACTTTATCATTAGACTCAATCTTTTGCTCATGAACTGCAAGCATTTTAATCACATTCGCACTTACTTCACTCATCTTTTCGATTGCACTTTCAATACGTTGCATCAACTGCTCGGTGGTGTGAAGTTTTTCCTCAAGGATTGCAACCTTTGTTTCTATTGCTTGGGGCTGAGGGGGAGTATACATTGGATTCTTTATGGTTGTGGGTTTCTTCTTTGTAACCAATTTTTGCGGAATCCCGCTCCATAAATGTATTTATTCTTCTTTCTTACTGGGGGATTATCACCTGCTTCTACTGTTCCTGCAATCTTACCACCACCAAGACTATTGGTAGGGGCACCACCTTCACCTTCCTCCTTAAGAGAACGAATGATATCAATAATCCTATCTATCTTACTTTCCATTAGATTGATTGTAATTGTTTTAGACACTCAAAGTCTTCTTCTATAATATTAATTTCAGTTTTTGGATATTCTGGAAGTCTATTTAAGAAAATTAAAAAACTTTTAATAGGTGGTAACAGATCCTTTTCCAAATTATAAAAAAGTAATGGGACTGTAGCATCATTAAAAACGTTGAATAAAACAGTCAGGTGATTTAAGATCAAATGTGTCTTAAGTTCACCTGTATTTTTATATCTTTTCAATAATCTTTTGATATATTTAATTCTCTTCAAATCATCCTCAAAGTCTTCTCTAGTAACTGATTGTGGATTATCATAGAATTTTATAGCAAAAAGCAAATAATTGCTTTCATTCAACTCGTCAAATCTCATGTCATGCAGTAATAGTTAAAGTGGTTGTTCCAAGTCCAACAGGATTTGTTGTTTGCCTTTGAACGGAGAAAGCAGTTCCTGCACCACCAACATTACGAATAATATCGGAAGTAAATGAACTTGTAACTCCGGCACCGTTGTAAATATCAGTAATTAAACCAACAAATCCTCTGGCAGTATCAATTCTCAATACAGTTCCAATTCCAGTATTTGGTGCAGTAAATGCAAATGCAACTCTGTTAGTGATTTGTCCATTATAATTTGTGGTCAATTGTGGACCGGTGCCTGTTGTTGCTCCACCACCAACAGTAGGATACGCATATGTCCAGTTTGCAACCGTAACACCACGTGTTATTGAAGCAGCATATGCAACAATAGGAGATCCAGTAGATTGATTAATAAGAACAGTTGCCCCAGCACCAGCAAATACTAGTTCGTTAAATACAACATGAACATATCCGGTTGTTCCGGTTCCAATTCCAGTTGTTCCGGCAAGACCAGAAATATTTGCTGCTCTGTTTGGATCTTCGAAGAAAACCGCAGCAGGAGTAGCAAGTGCCAATCCAGTATTAGTAGTTCCAAGTGAAACATTAGAACCACCAGTTCCGGCAAGTCCTGCAATAGGAACAAGAACTTCATCAGAGTAACGAGTGCTAATTCCGGATCTTTCGGAAGTCTTATAATTTCTTTTAACCCACCCACGAACATCAGCAAACACATCATGTCTGCTGTTTGCTCTTGCTACGTCTTTAACATACTTAGGTATATTATAATTGTTTGATGCGAGTTCAGTTGCTGTAGAAATGCCCCAAAGTGACATGTGCTTTACCTATAGTTCTTTTTCTAGTAATATTTATAAAAAAAGGAGACCTTTACTTTTGGTCTCCTTTATAATTTAGAGTTAAAAACTCAGGGGGTAACGTCTTTAGCACCCTTTGCTTTTAGTTGTCCTTGGACTTGTAAAAGAATGAGTGAAAGAATACCGTTTGCTTTGACTTTTGGATTTGCTCCAAGTGCTTCCGAAACTGCAAAAAGAACAGTTGCGATAAGTGCTTGATTAGCAAGTGCCCATGCGATGAGTGCTGACATAATAACCTCGTGTGAAGGATCCTATCTTATTTATCAATCTAACTTATATTGGGGGTCATCCCAACCAGAATGTGTTGGTTTTTTATTAACTCTTTTTGGTTGTGGTTGTGCTGCTTGTGCTGCTTGTTTTTCTTTTTGCTTAGCAGAACCTAGAATAGATGCTTCCCCACTTTTCTTAACAAGATTTGCTCTTACGGCAGCCATCGCACGATCTGCATCAGTTTCTTCGGCAGCCATCATAACAATAGGATCTTTCATTCCTGCTGCTCTCAACTTATTTTTGAGAAGATTTACTTTTGTTGGAATTGATCTTGGATCTTCAACATCAATTTTAGTTTTTTCATTTGATGCTTCCTCACCTAATTTTTTACCTCCTCTACGGGCAGTAAGAACCGCAGCAATCGCAGCATCTCTTCTTGATTCTTTACTTCTTCCTGCAAGTTGAGAAGATTTGGAAGATTGAAAATCTTTAATTGCTGTACCCATATCAGTTTTAGCAGTAATCTTTTCATCAAGGTTTTCACCTTCTGGTTGATAAGATTGAGTTAAAGGAACTCCCTTATTCAACTGAGCCAATTTATCCATCTCAACTTTTTTTTGGAGCATTACTTGCTGCTTCTTTTTTGCTTCTAATGCAGGATTTGGTTTTTGCTGATCCTGAAACTTTTGTAATGATGAAGGTTGAGAAGTATTGTTAACTTCAATTGCCTCTTGAACTTTAGAATCTGGGAATATATCCACTTTATTTACAATTTTTTTTCTAATATCAAGTTTTTCAGTATTTTGATCCTTACCTTCTTCACCAATAAAGTCTTCTTTTACATTTGAGGTATCCTTACCATCAGGTGTTCCACCTTTCTTGCGTTGAATTGCATTATGAACTGAACCGGCATGTTCCTTAGCACCACTTTCTACTTTTCCATCACCATCATAATCTTTTCCACCTAAAGCAGCGGCAGTTTGTTTACCACTTTTCTTTTCACCCTCATAAGGTTCACCATATGAGGTCATCTCAACTTTCAGACCCTTTGCTCTCAATTGTGAAATCTTCTCACGAGTAGCATATCTAACATAAGAAGTTTTATTTTTAGGATCACTCACTCTGATCTTATATTTCCTTTCACCTTCTTCTTCAAAAAGTTGTTTAATATATTCTGGATCTTCTACAACTTCTTCTACACCCTCAACAAAAACTTTAAGAAGTGCCTTGACTACAGTTTCATTTACAAGTTCTTTAACATCTCCAATATACTCTTCACCAAAAAGCATTTTTTTAGCAAGTGCTTTTACTGGACCAGGAGAAGAAGACTTTCCAAGTTGTTGCATATATGCTCTCTGCATAGAAGCAGGATCAGTCCTTTGACCCTTACCAAATGACTGCTTTACTTTATAACGAGTATCATAGGCAAGTTGTCTTGCTGCCTTTCTAATTTTGTCTTGAGCACCAGAAGCAGCAGGTGCAGGTGCAGCAGGTGCTTCTTCAAAAAATTGATTACCCATCGGAAGATTTCTAATTACTTACTTTTTTCTATACTTATTTATGAAATTTAAACCGAACGACTTTTGACCGTATGCCAAATTTTCTTTACCGACTTTAGAACCGGGGGTTTGTTGTGCCGCATACTTCAAATATCCAGATGTTCCGACCAAAGTATTTGGTTTTGCAGGTTCTCTTTCGATACTACTCATATGAACTTCTGTATATTTTTTTGCTTCAGTAACATCCTTAATCCAAGACTTAAACATAATATGATCTTCAGTTACACAAATCAAATAGTTAGTTCCTCTACGAATAATACGACCAACTAATCCTGTATTGAGATTTTCCACCAAAGAACCGATTTGGAAAATATTCTCGGAAATATAATTCTCACGGAGATTTTTCCAATCAAACTTAGGAGCAATCTCCCAGAGATTCCATCCTTCCTTAATATTCATTGCAGAACGAAGAGTATTATAAAGTTCTCTTGCCTGCTTTTGATTCATCGTAGCAGGAACACCCTTGGCAAAAGTTTTAAAGTCACCTTCTGCTGCTGCTTTTCTCTGTTTTGATGCAGACATTCCGGTTACATTATCTTCTGCGTCAGGATCTCTTTCTCCAGCAGAACGAACTTCTACATTACCAAATTGATAAAGTTTCCCATTGTAATTGGTTGTTAATTTTTCAAATTCTTTAACCCTATCAGCTCCACCAATAATCCTTACATTTTCATATCCATCCATATGTGCCTTTTTGAGAACATCGAATATGGTGCGACTGCCAGGATCATTTACAATCTTTTCACTATGCTTTGGATACATCTGCCTCATGATAGAAACTTTGGTATCGGGATCTAATGGATTCTTTTTGGGATCCTGACTACGAGAAGGAACAATTACATAATCTCCATCATCAGACGACGATGCAACAGTATCTAAAAGTTTTTCGTGTCCTGTTGTTGGAGGATTAAAACGACCAAAAGCAATTGTAAGTGTTCCTTTGGTTTTCTCTACTGGTGGAGGACCTTCTTGTGCTGGTGGTTCTTGGGATGCCTGTTGAGGGGCAGCAGATTGCTGTGGTACTGGTTCCTGTTGAGGTGCTGATTGTGTCGTACTTTGTGACAATCTTCTTTCTTTATCAGATTGTGGAGGATCCTGCTGACCAATTTTTTGACGTTTATTATAAAATTTTAATTGACCTTTTTCAGTTTTTGCAACAAATTCTCCACTTGTTTTATCATACCACCCCCCATGACCATCACCAACCAATCCCATTCTTTGGGCTTGTTGAACGGCAGTTGATCCTGCTACTTCTTTTAAAAAATGGAAAAAAGATTTCATTTACTTATTTTTTTTATTAATTTCAGATGTTATTGCTCTCTCATTCGCAACAACATATTGTAGAAGGTCTTTTCTAATCTTTATATATTTATTCTTTATAGATTGTGACTTACTAGAATTAATCTTATTATCAAATGTAATGTAGATGTAAGCAACAAAATCCTTATATTTATTTTTTAAACTCTTTGAATCAGTTTCAAAAGGTTGGATTAATTCTAGTATTTGTGAATTCATAGTCTTATGCCAATTTACCATGAGGGGCAAATCTTTTTCCAACCTTCAAAGAAAGATATAATAGGTCAGTCCAAAATTCTTCTGGTTTATTTCTATTTGCAGATAACACATCAGAGAAGAAGTTAAGTTGCATTAATTTAGATTGAGCAACTGCCATTGATTTTTTATTATTGGATCTGTACATACTAAGTATTCTACTCCTAAACTCCGAATAATCCTTGGTTCCACTTATTTTTGATTTTAATTTATTATACATTGCTTCATAATTTTTCGTATCATTTTTAAAGTCTTCTGCAGTTTCCGGATAATCTTGATGCCTATTAACAAAGGTATGTGCAGGAATCCTACTTTTCAACATATTTGCGACAAGATCAACAGGTGCTGCACCACCTCTTCCTCCACTACCCTTTACAACACTTTCATATTTCAAATTTGAAAACTCACTTCCAGGTGTTCTTATTACATTGATGGTATATTTACCAAAAAGAACATATCCACCCTGAGACATGCCATCAATTGTTTCTTCAGTTTTAATTTCAATGGTTATATCATTCATTTTTACTTCTTCAACTTGAGCAAACTCGATACTTTTTGGATCTTTATTTACATATGCAAAATGTGCTCTTTCTTTTGGGTCTATTTTTTTTAATGAAAGTCCAATCAACTTATTATCTTTTAATAATTCTAACAATACATTATTCAACTCGGCCAAAGTTTGACTTCCATCTTTTTGAATGGCATCATCTATTTTTTTCTTCACTTGGGTTTTATCTTGTACAGCCCAAATATCAGATGGGTTCCAAGTTTCATATTTTCCAACATCTTTAACTTTTCCAGAAGCGGTTACTTCCTTTACAATTTGAGCTCGTTCTTTTATAAATTTCATAAAATCTTGTCCCCCGTGTTCAAATATATCCCATTGTGTTGGTTGAAATTTTTTAAAGAATGCTTCTTGATGCTCAAAATAACTATGCGTCCATTCATTAATACTATTATTAAAAGGTGGTTTAAAAATTTTATCTAATCCTTTTTTCGTCTCATTGTCATTTAAAATGTCAGCAGCACTTGAAAATTTTTTATTTTTTTTCAAAACCTGTGTCAAAATAAAAGCACTTCCTGCTTCCTGCATAGCGGTTGGAACAGATCCAGCAACTCCACTTTGGGATACTTTTATTTTTAATAAACTTTCAAAACGATCAACTTCTATATCACCAAGTTCATATGTACCATAAAAATTTTCTTGCAATATTTCAAGAACACCATCTTTAATTTTCTTTTTCTGCACTGTGTTTAATTGACGTTCAAAAACCAATTCAACACCACTGGAACTGAAAAAAATATCATCAAGAGTAATTGTATTTATTTTTTTAACTTTTTTTTCGAAGTAGTCGGCAACACTTTTAGTATCTGCTTTTGTTTTTGTCATACTCAAAACCTTACATTTGTGGTTGTTGATCTTGAAGTTTTTTCTTTATCCGAGTCTGTTGAGGTTGAGATGTTGTAGATTGTATTGTTTGCTGTTGCTGTGTCTGTGGTTGAGGTTTTTGTTGTTGAGGTTCTGGTTTAATCGGTTGTGTAGTTTGTGGTTGTGGTTTAGACCTTCTTTCTTGTGCTGCTGCCTGTGCTTGAACAGATTTTTGTCTGATAGTATCTAAGGTGGTTCTTGCGGTATTGACTGCTTGTGCTGCTACCTCTTTCTTGGCTGCATGTTGTTGTGCGGCTCCTGGATTGTTTTGCAAGTAATACTGATTCCTTCTGGGAACTGGTGTGCCATCAGGTTTAGTAATAACATTTGCTGATGCTTGCTCTCTTTCAGCATCTGCAAGTGCTTTTTGTGCCTCAGAAGATTGTCTAGAAAAACTAGAAAATGATGATGGTTTTCCAGTGACTGGTTTTTTAATATCACCAGTCATCGTTACTGGTCTTTGAACTGGACCTGCTGCTGTTTTTGATGTTCCCTTACCAAGTCTTGCTCTCTGATGAGTTCCAGAAACTTCCTCTGGTTTTTGTTTTCTTCCACCACCACGGCCAGTTGACAAGAAACTATTGACCCCTTGTTGATATTTACCTTTACCACTCAATTGCTCTTTTCCAGTTTCCCTTTCAGTTCCAGGAACTGTCTTCTCAATTTCCCCACGAATCTTATCTATTTGGGGAAGCAAATCCTTTTGCTGCTCCTTACTCATACCTTTACTACCAGACATCACATCACGAAGTTGTGTAATTTTAGATCCTGCATCCTTTTCCAATTGTGCTTTCTGATCTTTAGTGATTCTTCCACTTTTAAGAGCCAGATTTAAAGCTGCCTTCATTCCTACAGTATAATTTCCTGCCGTCTCGTCTGCTCCTGAAGATGCTGAAACAGCACCGGATGCCTTTTTCAAGCTTGTATAATTAACTCTTTCAGGTCTTGTTGGATGTTGAAATACAATGTCTGCTTTAGAGGTATCTGTTTTTTTACCATAAGACTTCTGACCCGTTTTAGATAGTGGAGCCTGCTCACTACCTTGTCTTTTTGCAATATAACCTTGCGATACTAGATTTTTACCAGTTCTACTTTGAATATCATTTAAAAAAGTATATTGCTGATCGTCAAGTGCTTTATAATATGCATCTCTATGTTCCTTAGTTTTTCCAGCCTTGCCAGTAAATCCCTCATTATCTACATTATTAAAATGAAGAGGATGTTTTGGGTCGGTTTTTGCCTTATTCAATTCGTCGGCAAGAATATCGGTTACGGTATTCATATCTCCACGACTTACCGCACCACGCAATAATTTACCTCTAGCATTACCTTTATCATCACCCTTAATTAAGTGATTATAAAGATTGACAAGAGCAACTTCGTAGTTATAATCTGGACCACCTCGACCCGTCTTTTCTTCTAAAATCAATATAAAATCCTCAAAAGACTTTGACATTATCATTCCTATCTTTTAGTCTATTATATTATATTTAGAAATTTTTAAGAGATGAATGGAGAATATCGGACTCGAACCGATGACATCTTGCTTGCAAAGCAAGTGCTACTACCAACTGAGCTAATTCCCCGAGAACCCCGAAGGGTTGTTTATTTATGTGCAATTTTTACACATCACCATCTTTCCTGTTTTCAGATTTATAGACGGAGAAAGTGCCCTCTGGATAACGAGCACTCAGTTTCTCATAGTTCATTTTAAGAACTTCCTCAAAACTAATATCCAGTGCCATACATGCTTGTGCAAGATACCAGCAAAGGTCTCCAAGTTCACGCTTCATATGAAAGACATTCTCTTCATTATAAGGTTTTCCTTGAAGAAAAATCTTTTTGACTACTTCGGTAAATTCACCAGCTTCGGCACTCATACCAAATGCGGCAGTCATCAGACGAGAAACATCAGCACCTTGTGCTTGTAGTTCAGTCAAACGATCAACCAGTTTTGGATATTCACTACTTGCTGGACTGGTGGTTTGACGAACAAATTCAATATACTTATTAGGTTCAATAGTTGCCATATTTAAAACTTAAATCCTTCGAATGATTTTTTAGGTTTGTTTTCTTCATAATTATACTCTTCTTCTTGTCCACTGTCAAGTATGTCATTTTGTGCAGATTGCTCCACATCATAAAGTCTCATCTTTGCACGGTCAATACCAACCACAAAACGTTTGAATACTGTTGGATCATTATAACGATTCTTCAACTGTTTCACCATAATCTGCCCTAACCCCTCCAACTCTTCAGTAGAAATAAGGGCAAACATAAGATCAGCAGTAGCAGGGAGACCAAAGGACTCAGAAGTATCAGTAAGTTCAACATCAGAGTTGCCATAACCACTACGAGTAGTCTGGGTAGCAGAGACGATTGGAACATTAAACTCAACTGCAAGACCTCTAAGTTCTTCTGCAATTGATTTGATATACGAATAAGAATTGACAGAACTATTTGCCTTATGCCTACTGGAAGCACAAATATTAAGGTAGTCAATAAAAATAATATTAGGTCTAAATGATTTCTTAAGAGCAAGTTCATTTAACAATGCCTTGAAATGACCAGAGTGTGCCGAAGCAGTAGGATACTCTTTAATAATCAGAGTTCCTTGGGTCTTCTTAGATAAACTTGTTACTTTGTTCTCAAATGTTGAACGTGGGAGATCAACCAATTGCTGAATCGGGACATTGAGAAGGTTTGCGTCAATTCTTTCTGCAATTCGCTCTTCCGCCATCTCAAGAGTGATGTAGAGTACGTTCCTGCCCTGTAGCAACGCGGAACTAGCAACATGGCACATGAAGAGGGACTTGCCGACTCCCGTACCAGCGAGAGCAATATTGAGAGTCTTATTAGGTATACCACCTTTTGTGATTTTGTTGAAATATTCCAGATCAAATTCAATCTTGTCTTCTTTTCTGTGATAAAACTCATAACGTTCCCCATAATTTTGAAGATAGTCGTGTCCGATGTTATTATCAAAAGATACTGCTAGGGCATCGGAAAGAATGCTAGGAATTGCATCCCTATTCTTATTTCCATCATTACCATCAGCAATATGAATTGATTCCATCAGAGCAAGATAAATTGCTCGGTCACGACACCACTTCTCAGTAGTATCTAGCAACCATTGCTTTTCGACCACTGAATCATTCAGTGTTTTACACACCTCACGAATATCCTTAACATCAGTCTCAGTCAAATCAGTCCGATTCTCAATCTCAATACCAAGTGCTTCCTTAGTAATTGCGGAATTATACTTGACAATGAACTGAACGATTTCCTCAAAGACTACCTTTTCAGACCTTTGCTCAAAATATTCGGGTTGTATAAAAGGTATAACTTTTCTAGAGTAGTCTTCATTATAAACAAGATTTCGGAGAATCGTAAGTTCAAGTCGTTCCATTATTCCAATTAAAGATTTCGTTTATGATGTGG
>Ga0209500_10001961_pt1 | contig 15031 bp, 22 predicted proteins | sample S_140212_EF_Meta_FD_187323 | JGI IMG/M metagenome (GOLD analysis project Ga0209500, IMG submission 187323) | Freshwater microbial communities from Lake Simoncouche, Canada to study carbon cycling - S_140212_EF_MetaG (SPAdes) (version 2) | ecosystem: Environmental > Aquatic > Freshwater > Lake ... | reverse complement strand
CGGACAATCATGCACGACGGCACATTCCTAACCGTCACTCCACGAATCGGTATTCAGATGCACTTCTGCTCATGGCGATGCCTCGAAGTATTGGCGGCCAATCATGGCGTTTGACCTCAGCCAATATGAAACCGTAGATAGCCGCATCCATAAGTTCTGGGCAGAACACAAGGCAGATGGCCGCATCGAGTCCCGGCTCATCGAGGTAGTACGCGACGACACAGGCCGACCGCTGCAATATCTCATGGAGGCCCAGGTCTGGATCGGCGACCGGCTAGCAGCTAACGGATTCGCCGAAGAGGTAGTGGGCGGCTCCCCGGTCAACAAGACCTCAGCCCTAGAAAACTGTGAGACGTCGGCAATCGGTCGAGCCCTGGCAAATGCCGGATACTCGAAAGAGAAGTTCCGGGCCTCGATGACCGAGATGACAAAGGCCGAGCGACTCACGGGCACACCAGATGATGACCCGTTCTACAAGCCTCGACCACAGGTTGAGACTTTCCCGAACGGTCAGCCTGTACCTAGCGTGCCCGGTGCGCCAAAGGTGTACGGAGGAACAGGCGAAGCCTCAGCCGCGCAGAAAGGCAAGATCCGGGGGACCGCTAAGGATCTCGGGATCACGACACGCGAAGAGTTTCTTGGCTTGGTCAATGCCTGCCTTATGGCAGCGAACCATGATACGGTCGCGTCTCTCGATGACCTGACAAAAAAGCAAGCATCGGACGTCATCGAGAAGATGCAGGAATCGACCACGGTCGAGGCATTTACGGGAGGGGAAACCGCATGATTGCAACTGCCAAGGATGTCCGGGCATGGGCGCAAAGCCTAGGCATAACGCAAGGCGTACACGAGGACATGCTGTCTGCGGCCGTATGGCAGGCATACCTGGAGACGCACCCCGAAGCATCTAACTAGCGCACAGCACCATCGCCGCATGGCAGCGCCCCTCATGCCATGGCCCCAGTAGTCGGGGGGTCTAACCCAGGTCAGAGCTGGTGGGCCTGCCATGCGGAAATGGGTGCATGGTTGCGGAGAAGATGCAAAACCCGAAAGGGTTAGAGGATGATCGGGGAAAAGACCAACCCAACAACCATTGGCCGCTCGGCCTGACCCCGCAGGGGTAAGGTCGGGGCGAGTGGCCCAAACGCTAGGGGAAACTAAATGCACACTCCAACAGAACTCGACGCCCACTGTCGCAAGCCGAACTGCAACTGCGGCCACGTCATCTGTTACCGAGGCTGGATAGACACCGACCACACCAGCCCCTGCCAGTTCTGCCGACCAGACACGCACGAACGCTGGCTCATGGCCTGCCAAGCCCGACAGAAGGGCTACCCCCTAGAAGCCGTCAACCGAATCCTCGGCAAAGCCAGGCCACGATGAGCAGCCTCCACTCGACAGCCGCCTATCGAGCATGGCGCAAGCAAGTCCTAGCTAAATGCGAACCCACCTGCATCCGATGCGGCTACCCAGTTGACATGAGCCTGCCCGGCTCACACCCCGACGGCCCCACCGCAGACCACGAACCACCCCTAGCCGAAACAGGCGAAATCGCCCCCAGCCTCGACCAAGCAGGCATCGCACACCTCAGCTGCAACCGAAGCCACGGAGGAAAACTCGGATCAGCCCGAGCAACCGCAAAGCGCAACGGAAAAAAGTCAACAACCGCTTTTTCAGAGAGACGATCCGACACTCCCGCCGCCCCTATCAATTATCCCCCAGAGGTCCCACAAGGCTCCAGGAAGGGCCAGAAACCGACCGACAAGGCTCGGATACATCCAGAAGGTTTCGTCCTTCCACGATTGGAGACAGGCCCGCAGCGGAGCACTGTGGATTCTCATGGTCCCGCGGCCCGAGTTTGGCTGTCCAGCGTTTATGGATTGCAGCTGCGCGGCTGGCAGGCTTACGCGCTTGACCGGGCGCTGGAGTATTACCCCGAAACTGGTGAGTTGTGCTGGCCGACGGTTGTCCTTACTGTGGCTAGGCAGTCGGGGAAGTCTGTGCTTTCCCGGGCGATTTGCATGTGGCGGCTTCACCATGCGGAACTGTTCGGCGAGCCTCAGACGATCCTGCACGTGGCCAATAAGCGATCGACCGCTATGGAGGTTATGCGTCCGGCTGGAATCTGGGCTGTAGAAAAGTACGGCAAGCAGGCGGCCCGGTGGGGAAATGAGCGGGCGGGCATCGAGTTACCGTCTGGCGACCGATGGCTAATCCATGCGGCTAATGATTCCGCCGGCGTCGGGTTCTCGATCAATATGGCATTTCTCGATGAGGCCTGGAGCATCCCGAGCCAAGTATTTATGGGCGCAATAGCGCCGACCATGGCCGAGCGGCTTAACCCTCAGGCTTTCCTAGTGTCGACAGCTGGTGACGCATCGAGTGACCTAATGACGTCCTACCGCCAGAGGGCCATCGACCACCTCGGCGCAGACGACCCGGGCAATATCCTGTTACTTGAATGGTCAGCGCCGCCGACGTCGGATCCCGACGATGTGGAGACATGGAAGTACGCAAGCCCCGAATGGTCAGATAAGCGCGAGGCCTTCCTACGCGGGCAGTGGGAAAACATCGAGCAATCCTCCTGGCTACGCGAATACCTCAACCTATGGGTGCCCCGGGCTAATCACTGGCTCAAAGATTCATGGTGGAAAGAAACCCTCTCAGATGAGGAACTACCTCCCGGCGCTATCTGGTCGGTCGCCGTCGAGTCAGACTTTGATGGCATGGGCCACGCTGTGGCTATCGCGGCCCCGCTGGAGGATGGCCGGATAGTTGTCCGGGCTACCACTCACCGCACGATTAAGGATGTCGACGCACGTCTAGGGGAAATCCGCAAGGATCACCCCAGTCTCTTTATACAGGTAACTCCTGGATATGTGGATCGGCTCCAGGAGCGTTTCGACGAATTAGTGGGCCAGCGCGAGGCCGCAGCCGCTACTCAGAATCTCCTCGACTTATTCGATCGTCGGGCAATCGTGCACGAGGAATCAGAAACTCTCCTAGAACACTTCACTCAGTCCAATATCTCGAAGCGCCAAGGGGGCTGGGTCATGTCTGCCCGGATGGGTCATGGCGGTGTGTACGCAGCTAGGGCCGTCATGTTCGCGGCCTACCAGGCATCCAAGACGCCTAGGCCTATGGCCCGAATTCATACACGCCGACGCGCATAAACCGCGAAAAGCGCGATCACTTGACCTAGGTATGGTATGGCACCAGAATTACACCCGTGGCGTTTCCCCGTTCACTCAACGTTGTACGGGACCAGGCTCAGATTCAGTCGGCGGCAGCGCAGGCAGTTTCCGAGCCGGTCCCGTACATCCGCGACGCATCCGCGCAGCTGCTAGTTCAGATCCAGCGCTCATCGAGTTATGGCGTCGACCTCGGCGTGGCTCTCCAGGTGCCCGCGTTCGTTAAGTGCCTCAAGACCTACACGAACACGATCTCGGCTTTCCCGCTCAAGGAATACGTCGGCAAAGATCAGGTCGTAGCCCGAGGCCTCCTAGTTCAGCCGACGATGCAGACCACGTACTCATCTCTTATGGGCCGAACCGTTCAGGATCTCCTGCTCTACGGATTCGCCTATTGGAAGGTCGAGAGCCGGGCGTGGGATGGCTACCCGACTGAGATCGTGTGGATGCCATATACCCAAATCTCATTTAGCCCAGATCCCACGACCGAAGCCGTCATGGACCCAATTCCAGCGTTCGGCACCGTCTACTGGAACGGCTTCCCGGTGCCTCCGCGTGACGTCATCCGATTCGATGGCGACCCCGCTGGCGGCTGGCTTACCACGATGGCCTCAGCCTGCAACACAGCCGCAGCGCTCGAAGCCGCATCTCTGCGATACGCCGAGTACCCAGTGCCGAACGTGATCTTAAAGAACTCGGGCGCGGATCTTCCCGGCTCAGTTGTCGACGATCTCCTCGACGCCTGGGAAGCTGCACGAACTAACCGCTCGACGGCCTACCTAAACTCGACTATCTCAACCGAAACCATCGGCGGCTTCAGCCCGAACGACATGCAACTCGTGGCCGCACGCGACGCCTCAGCCCTCGCCATCGCCCGCCAGGCCAATCTCGACGCCGCATGGGTCAACGCCACACAGTCAGGCTCCAGCCTTACCTACACAAACCGAACCGACCTTTACCGTCAGCTGCTTGACCTCAGCCTCACCCCCGTGATGCTCCAGATCTCCCAGCGCCTCAGCATGAACGACATCACGCCACGAGGTCACGCCGTCGAGTTTGATACGTCGGTATTCCTGCGCGGCAACCCGACCGAAATCGCCGCGCTGATCTCGACCCTGCGCCCGCTCGATGTCATCTCAATCGACGAGGCCCGCGAACTGCTCGACCTGCCCGACCTAATGGAATCCGACCCCGAGCTGAGGCCATAATGCAGACCACTGAGTTCGCCGCTGATTTCGTCATCGAAATGCGCGAGACCACCGAAAACTCGGATATTGCCGGACAGGGCTACGGCCGCGCCGTCCCCTACGGGCTCGATACCCAGATCGGCAATGTGCGCGAGTCTTTCGCGGCTAACGCATTTCGCCCAGAGGACGTCGTCGGCAAGCCGCTCGCCTACCGTCACGGCGAGCCCATCGGCGTCATTACCGCCGCAAAGAATGAGGCCGACGGCCTCTACATCGACTTTAATATCGCCAACACCGTCCAGGGGCGCGACGCCGCAACGCTAATCCGCACCGGCTCAGCTAAGGGCCTTTCGGTTGGATTCGCCCCCACGAAGTCAGTGTGGAACCGCGCAAAGACAACCGTCCAGCACCTCGCCGCCAATTTGGCCGAGGTCAGCATTACCCATATGCCCGCTTACGCCACCGCAGGCGTTAGCGCGATCCGAGAGGAAGAAATGTCAGTCGAAACCGTAGAGGTGGAAGCCGCTCCTGCGGTGACCGCAGACATCGAAGCACGCGAGGCAATCGCCTCGCTCCGTGAGCACGTCTCGACCATCGAGGCACGCTCCTACACCTCAGCACCCGAGGTTCATCCACTCGCACAGTTCCGCAGCTTCGGCGAATACCGTCTCGCAGTATTGAACGGCGAGATCGAGGCCCGCGCCCTGTTCGATCAGGTCACGGACAACAACCCAGGCGTCCTTCCCCCGAACTGGTCAACCATTGTCCGAGGCATCTTTGACCTTGGCCGCCCGACCATCAACGCTTTCGGCGTCGAGTCGGCAGGAACCACCGGGACGACCTTCAATTGGCCTTACTGGGATGGCGATCTGACCACCATTGTCGAGGAGCAGGTCGACGAGAAAGACGAAGTTAACTCCGTCGCTATTAACATTCTCAAGGGCACCGCAACGCTCAAGACCTACGCCGCTGGCTCGGACATCTCCTACCAGCTGTTGCAGCGCTCGAGCCCGTCATACGTGGATGCCCATACTCGCATCATGCTGAACTCATACGTTCAGGTGACGGATATTGCATTCGTCGCAGCGGTCTACGGTGCTCGCACTGTGGAGGCCTACGACCTGGCCACTGATACCGATGGCTCGGCCTTCCGTGAGGCAGTGTTCGGCGCGTCGGTGTCCTGCCAGACCGCTACGGGGATGCCCGCTGAGTTCGTTCTCGTTTCGCCTAACGTCTTTAAGACGATCGGCGGCTGGAGCACGTTCTTCCCGTCCAACTACGGCACCTTCAATGTTTCTGGCGTGGCGTCGGCCAACACCCTCGGTGTGCAGGTGTCGGGTCTCCCGGTCATCCTCGACCGCAACATTGGCGGCGACGCCATCCTGGTCTCGAACCGTGAGGCCGCAAAGTGGATCGAGGACGGTCCCCGTCTGGCATCTGTCGAGAACGTTGCACAGCTCGGCCGCGATGTTGCGGTCTACGGCTACGGCGCTTCTCAGATCATTTCGGGCGCCGGCATCATCGGCCTTGAGTAACTAGAACCGCTGAGATAAGGGACGCGACGATATGGCACTCGTAACGGGTGAGGAACTAGCCACAGCGCTAGACCTCGACTATGACCCGCCGGAGGAGCCTTACGATCAGGTCGCAGCTGCGGCCGACGATATCGTCGCGTCCCTACTCACGGACGGGGCCTACGAACTAGAGCCCCCGGCCTGCAAGGAAGCCGCCCTATCTGTGGCGGTCGAGATTTACCAGGCCCGCACCGCCGCAGGTGGGCAGGCCGTGGCAACCGATTTCAGCCCAGGCCCTTACCGGCTATCGGTATGGATGACTCGACGCGTTATGGCCCTCCTAGGGCCGTACATGGACGTCAAGGGCATGATCGGATGACAGCCCTAGTCACGGAAGCCAGAGAGGCCCTCGTCACGGCATTTACCGGGCAAGGCCTCCAGGTCTACACGACAGTCCCCGCCGTACCTCGGCCCCCAGCTGTCGTCATCATCCCGGACTCGCCCTGGATCACCCATGAGCGGGGAACGGCTCTCGGCTACCGGGTGCGCTGGCGCGTCCTGATAGTCATTAGCCCTCGCAACAATGAGGCGGCTACCCTCGACGTCGAGAACGCCATCGACCTGCTATTACCTCTCATCCCAGCAGGATTCTCCTGGGATGTCGTAAACCCCCCGCAACTAAATGATGTGGGAGCGCAAGGCACCGTCTACACCACGGAGATAAACGTCTCCGTCTCAATGAAGGAGTAACAAATGGCTGTTGTATCCGTGGCTGGTGCCGCGTTCACCGTCGAGGTAGGCGCCACTCAGTACGAAGAGCAGATCACCACAGGCACGATCACCACGACCCCGACGATCCTCCGCACTAAGACGCTCTCGGATGTCGCGTTTAATCAGACCGACCTGAACTCGACGATCTCGCTCGACTTCCTGTACGACGAGAACGCGGGCATGTACGACGCACTTCAGACGGCAATCGCCACCCCCGCAGCTGTGGCCGTCACGGTCGAATCTGCCACGGGGGTATGGACTGGCGCGGCCATGTACATCGACTCCTGTGACGTCACTTTCGACGCCGCCGGGATCGCCACCTGCACCGTTTCCATGCAGGGAACCGTTACATTCGCATAATCAACTAGTGAACGGGGAGACTCCATGTATCCAAGCATTACCGTAACAACTTCAGACAGTCCCGAATCGACCACTTATCAGATCTGCTCCGCGGATCTAATGGAGGCCGAGGAACTGTACGACAAGGCAAAGCGCAAGCCGGGCACTATGGGTATCCGCTTAATCTGCGCCTACATTCACTCGACCGGGGAATCACCTAGCACGCTGGCACAGGTAAAGGCCTGGGCAAAGGAAAAGGCAGTTTGGGCAGAGGACGCCGAAACGCCGGACCCTACCCAGCCGGATCTGTCCGCAGATTCATAACCCAAGTAGCCATCAGGATCGGTAGGCCCATCGAAGAGGTAGCGGCCTACGATCCTCGGCAACTAGCTACCATCGTGGAGGTGTTAAGCAGTGGCTCCAGCCAAAGTGTTTGACACCTACGTCGACGGCCTCAACGACGTTCTGCGGGCCTTTCGCAAACTGCCCAAGGAAGCGTCGGCCGAACTCCGCACAGCCTCCCAGGCGGTCGCAGATAAGCACATGGCGCCTGCCTGGCGTAACGCCGCCCTTAACTACGCGGGCCCATGGGGTCAAGTAATCGCCGACTCAGTTAAGGTCAAGCGCGACCGGGTACCAGCTGTCAATATCGGCGGGGCCCGCAAACGGCTATCCGGCGGGGCTTCCCCGACCATGGTGCGCTACCTGGCAGATAAAGGAAATCTCGGCCGGGCAGGCGCACAGAACAGGGCCCCAGCCGCTTTCGGCGAGGGCTCAGACTGGATTGCCCAGGTTGGCCAATACCAGACTGGTGCCATGCAGGAATGGGCTAAAGCTGTCGATCGCATCGTTCTGAAATGGAGTTTCCTGTAATGGCTATCGGCAAAACTCTCACCGTCTATCTGGCGGCCGACGTTTCCAAACTCCGCAGCGGCCTCAATCAAGCAGACAACAGCCTTTCAGGATTCGGCAACAAACTCACCAGCATGGTCGGCCCGGCCTTGATCGGCGCGACAGCGGCTGTCGGCGCTTTTGCCGTTGCCCTGGCCGTTGACGGGGTCCAAGCCGCTATGGCTGAAGAAGCAGAACTAGCCAAACTCAACACAACCCTAGAAAACCTCGGTTTCTCGGGCGCATCCGATCAACTGAATCAGTTTGTGGACGATCTGCAATTTGCTACCGGGACTTCAGACAGTGAATTACGGCCAGCCCTGGAAAGGTTGCTGGTCAGCACAAACAACGTGGCACAATCCCAGAAACTGCTAAACATTGCCCTTGATGTCAGCGCGGGAACAGGCAAGAGCCTGGAATCAGTCGCAAACGCCCTAGGCAAGGCATACGACGGTAATTTCGGCGCACTGAGCAAACTCAACGCAGGCATTGATTCCTCGATCATCAAGAACAAAGACCTTGATGGAGCAGTAGCGGCACTGTCCACCACGTTCGGCGGGCAGGCCGCAGCGCAGGCAGGCACTCTCCAAGGCCAGATCAAGATTCTGAACGTCGCATTTGACGAACTTAAAGAGTCACTCGGTAAAGGCCTGATCGAAGGTTTCACCAGTACGGGCGGCGGCATTAGCAACCTATCCACACGTATGCGCGATCTCCAGCCGCAGACGGAAGATCTCGGAAAGAAAGCCGGAATCCTCGCGGGCAACCTGCTGGACGCCGCACTGGGCGCAAAGAGTCTCGCCGACCGAGGCAACGAACTACTCCAGGGAATCCTCAGCTACGGCGGACCCGCATTCGAGATAATCGGCAACGCAGCGATCGACGCCCTCAACCCCATCGGCCAGGTCATCAACAAACTCGCCGGATTGAACCAGGCACTAAATCCAGGCGGTGCCAGTGGGGGAGTATCCGCATTCGGCACCGGCGGCGCCATGTCCAGGATCGCAGCCGCAGCAAAGGAAGCGGCAGCCGCCGGAAACGACGCCGCAGATGCTGAAAACAATCTGGCCAAGTCATCGGGTGGAGCCTCTAAAGCCATCCAGGTCATGAACCCACGACTACGCGCCCAGATCGACCTAGTAAAGCAACTCACCACACAGGTCGACGCAGCCTCAAAGGCGCTCGAAACTGCTCGCAAGGAAATGAACGACTGGATTACTGGCATGGCCTCGAACATCTCTTCGGGCATTGACCTCGGAGCAGCGTTCGACCAAATGGACGACGTAAACCAGGCAGGCGAAAAGATAGGAGTCAGCCTTCTAGAAGGCTTCAACCGACAGATCGACCAGGCTGGCCTATTCGGTAACTACCTGAAGCAGTTGAACAGCGAAGGAGGACCCGAACTCCGCGACGCAGTAGCCAAACTCGGCCCCGAGGCAGGCAACAAACTCGCCAAGGAAATCATCGACAAGGGCCTCATCCCGACTATGCAATCCAAGCTTGTCGACGTGCAGCACATGGCCGAGACCACGGCAGCCGAGATGGTGCCGCCGATGCTCATCGCCGGTGTGCAATCAGCGGCCGGGTATCTGATGACCATGCAGGCCGAGCTAGAGGAATCCTCAACGCTGCTGGAGGAGATGGGCCGACGCATGGGCAAGACCCTCTCCGAGGCGATGGTGGCCGAAATTCGGGCAGCCCTAGCAGCCGCTGGCGTGGCGCAAGGCGGGGCCACCTCGATCATGGCCGGGGCACCGAATCCAAACATGGCGCAGGCCCAACTTATTGCAGGTAATCCGCTCATGAACGGCACGGCAATTATGCAGGCGATCCAACGAGCCATAGCCGACTCGGATCAGCGGCTAGGCCGTACCGGGCAGGTGGTCCTGCAATGACCAGCCCAGTCACTCACATCATTATCGGGGGCGTAAGCCTGGACCTGGCCGACGTCGAATACCAGGTGTCGGTTACTCACGCCCGAAATGACATTAAGTCGCAGCCCGAGGCCTCGACCGCCGTTATCTCACTGCGAGGTGCTGAGGGTCTGAACATTGACCTGACCGCAGTAGTCGACATCACGACATACGGCTTCCGCAGGTTCACCGGGGAAGTGACCGACCTAGCGATCACTCACCTATCCTCGACCCCGCCCGTAGCGATCACCACTATTACCTGTATTGGCAACCTCTCGAACCTAGGCTCCAGGATTACAGGCACTGGAGGCTACGCCTCAGAAACCGTATTCGCTCGGGCCGAAGAGATCCTGACCGACTCGGGCGAGACCTTTCTAAATGGCGGCACACAAACGCTAGAACTGTACGCCGTGTCGGCAGGCAACGCCGTCCCACAGACCTGCCTTGACGGGCTCCAGTCCCTAGCTGAATGGTCAGGCGGCACCTACTTTGATACGCCCTCAGGTGTCGTCGTCTTTGAATCTTACGGCAATCGAGGCTCAACCGCTTTTCCGGGCGCATGGTCAGCGCAGCTAAACACTTGGGCGAATGCCGAATCGAGTTGGGATTCTTACCCGACGTCTACAGCTGCAACTAGCCTGCCCAGTGATGGCGTGATCTTTACTCCAGCCTGGACCCAAAATCAGGTGTCGATCATTAATGATGCCACGGTGAGTCATGGCGACCCGCCGTCATATCACCAGGCCACGGACGCGACCTCAATCGCCACCTATGGCCGCCGCGCCCTCACTCTCGAAACAGGCCTCAAGGCGAATGCCGACGCGACCAGCCGAGCGAACGCGATTCTCCTGGCCCAGGCTTATCCATTGTGGAACTTAGGTAATATCTCGATCTACGTCGACCAGCTGACGGTCCCCGAGAGAGACCAGGTCCTAGCGCTGATCTCGGGCTCAAGCGTCCTAGTAAATGACCTGCCACAGCCTGCCCCATTCGAGCAGTTCCTGGGCCTGGTCGAAGGTTGGTCCGAGACGTACACGCCGGGTCAGCACATTTTGACGCTCTCGATCTCAGACCCCAGATATTCGTACCAGACGGCTACCTGGGCAGACGTGTCCCCGACGCTACAATGGGGCAACGTAGATCCGAACATCATTTGGTACAACGTAGTATCCGCCGACGACCTTTTAGCCGCCTAGAAAGGGCACAGCATGGCAACCACGACAGGAGGCTCGACCTACGTCGTTTCGACGGATCTCGTAGCCAACTACCCCACATCCTCACTGGCCCTAGCCAACAGGGTCGACGTCGTAGCCTCCGGCTCGATGTCCAAAAAGACCGCGTCTTACACGGTAACCGTGGCCGACATTCTGGCTGGTACGACTATTTGCATGAACTCGGCTAGCGCAACCGTTATTACGTTGCCCTCGACCAGCCTGGTCAACGGCATGATGCTCAACGTATTTAGCGTCAACACAGGCGCGGTCACCTTTACTGGTGGCACCGTCACGGGAACAGTCAACTCAATCAGCGCCCAATACACTGGCGTCAGCCTCACATATGACTCGGTTGCAGCTGTGTGGTGGTGCCTCCCTTTCGGAGGTAGTGTCGGCGCAGCCAATTTCACGAACACGGCGACCGGCACATACACGGGCTACAAGTATTTGCGGATGACGGGTAATACTTCCCTAATCATTGACCGTGCCGGGTTCTGTGACCTGCTCATAGTGGGCGCAGGTGCTGGTGGTGGCTCATGGGCAAATGCGTCACCGGCTGGCGGCGGTGCAGGCGGGGTCAACGTTGCAAACTCCGTTTACCTTGCGATCGGGACTTATTCCGTAGTTATTGGCGGCGGCGGAGCCGGAGGCCTTAACTCAAATTCTAGTTCTGGCATCAATGGTACAGCCAGCGTTCTAAGTGCCTTTATTTCGCCTGGAGGTGGCGGCGGGGCAGGTACGTACGGAGTTGGCTCAGGCGGAGCATATGACGGAATTATTGGCGGTTCAGGAGGCGGCGGAGCAGCCGGAACAGCAAATTTTGGTGCAGGTGGAGTAGGGACAACCACAATTGGTAACGCTGGAGGTGCTGGATATCCCAACGGCACAATTTCCCTAGCAGCAGGCGGAGGTGGCGGCGGAGCAAATGCGGCCGGAAGCGCGGGAACTGCCTCAACAGGTGGAGCAGGCGGAGCAGGAGTAGCAAGTTCTATCACTGGCGTATCAGTCACTTATGGCGGCGGCGGAGGCGGAGGTGGCGGCGTCACACTGGGCGCAGGAGGTGCAGGAGGCGGCGGAGCAGCCGTCTACGGAGTCGGAACAGCAGGTACAGCGAACACAGGCGGCGGCGGCGGAGCAGGACGCAACGGCAACGGCGGCGCAGGCGGCTCAGGAGTTGTAATTATTAGGGTGGCGGTCTAGATGGCTCATTTTGCACGCATCGACGAAAACAATTTTGTCCAGGAAGTCCACGTAATAAACAACGCCGACATCGACGGCGGCGACTTCCCCGATTCAGAACCCCTCGGCCAGGCTCTCCAAGCTTCACTAGGCCTCCAAGGTACGTGGCTCCAATGCTCCTACAGCGGATCATTCAGAGGCGCATACCCAGGCATGGGCTGGACCTACGACGCCACACTCGACCAATTCATTCCACCAGCAGCACCAGAGGAGACCCCGTGAGCGAGCAGCAGGCCGAGGAAATCATCGAGGCACTAGAGCCGGTCGAGGAGCCCAAGAAGCGCACAGCCAAGAAAGCCACACCCAAGCCGACTAGCTCGACGCAACGCGCCCGGGCAATCGTGCTCGAGCGCCTCAAGAATCGTTAACCTGGGCTAATGCAGTGGACAGATATCGTCGGCGTAGCAGTCGGCGTGATAACCATTCTCGCCGCAATCCTCGCCGGCCTATTCTGGCTTATTCGCTCAGTCGTCCGGCAAGAAATCGAGCGGTACACGAAAACCATTCAGCCCGGCTACCGCAACGGCGGCAACAGCCTGGCAGACATAGCGGCAAAGATAGACGACATAGCAAGTCGGCTCTAGGACAGGTGGTGAGTCATGGGTAAATGGCTGGCGGTTACTTGGGAAGGTACGGTTGCTAAGAGCCTCGCAGGAGCCCTCCTCGGGGCCTTGGGCTCATGGCTTGCCACCGCCGAAGTACACCCCCTCATCGTGGCCCTAGGGGCCGCAGGCATACCCGTCCTACTCAACGCCCTCAACACTTCAGACCCGCGCTACGGCAAAGGCGCACAGCCACACCCGCACGATGTAGCCACGGCCCATGAGTTCGAGATCGAGGGCGAGTAATGGCCGCCTGGCGCCCGGTCGCAGGAGTGACAACTCTCCAAGATCAGGTCAATAAGCGGTGGCCCAAGCGCGACCGCAGAAGTGACGGCATTATCGGAGACAAGGCACACCAGAACCGAGCCTCAGACCACAACCCCGACTCACGCGGCTACGTCCACGCGCTCGACATCGACAAAGACCTTGACCCCAAAGACCCCAAGGCCGCGCAGCGCCTGGCTAATCAGCTGGTGGCCTACGCCGCATCCGGCATCCCAGGCTCGGGCCGGATCAAGTACGTAGTCTTCAACGATCAGATCGCCTCGGGAACCTACGCGAACTCGATGTGGAAATGGCGCGGAAGTGGTTACGGCCATTACGACCACATACATGTCTCATTTACGACTAAAGGCGAGGCCAACGGGCAAGCCTTCCCGCTACCCATTCTCAACACGCCCAAGAAATAATCGCGCAAAGCGCGTAAACCCTGCTACGTTCGACCTCGAAAGGGGAAACGATGAGCGAAATCATTACACCAGGAGAGGCCGCCAAGATCCTCGGCGTCTCCACAGATACAGTCGGACGCTACCTAGACCTCGGCATCATCGAGGGACACAGGACGCCCGGCGGCCAGAGGCGAGTAAACCGCGACAGTGTGGAGTCAGTCATCCGCACACGCGTATCGTCTACCGTTACGATCATTGAGGCCGGGTGATTGTCGCCGCCGTAGCAGCTGCGGCGCTCCTCGCAGGCCCGACATACGTGATCCCGCCCGACCAGGCCGCCTACGTGCATTGCGTGGCCGAGCGCGAATCACACAGCAACCCGCGCAGCACTAATCGGGCTAACGGCTATTTCGGAATGTTTCAATTCAATGACGCCCTAACCGATGGCTCGACATGGATGATGCTTGACTGGCTCAAGACCTGGCACCCTAAGCCGCTCAAGTTCGCGGCCCATCTCCGATCCATCGAGATGCACAAATGGCCGGCGAATCTCCAGATAGCGGCCATGGTCGAAACACTTAATCACCGGGGAAAGTGGACAGGCGCCCATCATTGGGCCGGGGGCCGCTGGACCTGCACACCAGGAAAGTAGGGGAAATGTCGCTTCAGTATTTTGTCAGAGTCCTGTTCTACATTGGGGCCACAGCCGCAGGCCTAGCCATCATGGGCCTAATCGGCTGGCTAGAGGCCCCAGGCCTTTAACAAACACAAACAAACACGAAGGGGAAACGATGCACCATGGAACCTTATTCGACACAACGGTTGACGACTGCTCTAGCTGTGGTCGGCCTCTCAGGAATAGCGTTTGCGGTTGGTGTGCTGCTGGGAGCGGCTATGACGCCAAGGCCGCAGCCACCGCAGCAGTCGTCAAAGATCACGAATGGCACCAACGCGCCAACGATTACAGGCGCAACCTTGGGCCTGGCCAGACAATCACAGCCGACGACCTCAGACTGCACGTGGGTCTACCCTGCGGATCTACTAACCAGATCGGCGCTCTAATGCATTCCTGGGCCTCAAAGGGCCTTATCCGGGCGTGTGGCTTTACGACCTCGATGGTCAAGGGCAACCATGGCCGAATCCTCAGAGAATGGGAAATCCTCGCATGATAGACATTGACCTAGAAAACCTTGATAAGCGTGATAATGAAATTTGGGTTCACGGTTACCTAACCGCCGTTTCCCATGTCCTCAAATTCTTGGAAAAGGAATTTCCGAATCCGACGCTTGGCATCCAAAAAGTAATGAAAAGAATGCAAGAGTTAGGGGAAACCAAATGATCCTGTACCAATGCAATGACTGCCGGACAATCATGCACGACGGCACATTCCTAACCGTCACTCCACGAATCGGTATTCAGATGCACTTCTGCTCATGGCGATGCCTCGAAGTATTGGCGGCCAATCATGGCGTTTGACCTCAGCCAATACGAAACCGTCGACA
>Ga0209500_10001959_pt1 | contig 15066 bp, 24 predicted proteins | sample S_140212_EF_Meta_FD_187323 | JGI IMG/M metagenome (GOLD analysis project Ga0209500, IMG submission 187323) | Freshwater microbial communities from Lake Simoncouche, Canada to study carbon cycling - S_140212_EF_MetaG (SPAdes) (version 2) | ecosystem: Environmental > Aquatic > Freshwater > Lake ... | reverse complement strand
AAATCAGGTCCTCACGGGAGTGGTTCGAGTCCACTACTTTCCACCAATGATAATGGTTTTCTCTATCTCTCGGATGTCGACAATCCAAGATAGGTTCAAGAATTCATAACCCTCTGCCGGTGCACCATAAAACTATGATTAAGCAGTCAAGATTGAAGCGAAACGGGTACTTCAACATTATCATTAATTGGTTCTCTGGTATAAGTGGTCTGTACGTTAGACTGAAAATCTAAAGGATGGGGTTCGATTCCCCGGGGAACCACAATTGACTACTATTATTGAATGATACGAGCCTTGAAAGTTCGAAAGGAGTCAGGTAGTAGTCAAAATTGGACTTGTAGCTCAGTAGGAGAGCATTCGCCTGTTAAGCGAAGGGTCGGGATGGCAGAATTCCCCAAGTCCGCGGAGTCCTGATACAACAGGAAACCCCCACTCCCATATGGCAGCCGGTCCGTTAAGCCGGTGAAGGGGGTATATATGGTGGCTATAGTATAACGGTTAGTATGTTAGATTGTGGTTCTGAAGGTGGGAGTTCGATTCTCCTTAGTCACCCAATTTGAATGTCGATAGTGGTTAATGGCGGGTCAGCACCGTCCGTGTGGAGGTCTCACCCACTGAGACTGGGTCTTCACACGTAGACATCACTTAAAAAAAAATTGTTATGAAAAAGGTATTTGACAATCTTTGAGGTCTGCTAAACAACAGACTCAGAGATTATGAGTGTAAACACAAACAGAAAAAAATTGGACAAGGCAACTTGTTCAAAAGAGTACAGAGTAATTTGGTTAAAAGAGGAATTTCCACCCTATTGGGATGAGGGATTAAATTTCAAGAAAGGACATTCGTCAATTAAGTACAGAAGTTATAAAACTTGGAAGTATAACCGAAAAACTCAATGGAAATAGTATTCACGGGGAATGGAGTCCGTGTTAGGTAAGTCACTTTTGGGCACATCTGCAGTAGAACTCCCATAAAACTAACACCTTGTGTGAATACTAAAATTAAATGGGGGGTAATACCAAGAATGAGAATATAATGGGGAAACCTATTTTGATGGTGTAATTCTCGGGTCTCCCAAAATTGTCTCCATAGTTCAACGGATAGAACATCAGGCTACGGACTTGAGGATGTGGGCTCGAATCCTGCTGGAGACACAAAAAAATCGCTGATAGTAATATCGAAGGTGTGTAATGATATCAACATCGTAGGTTAAGCGATATCCTACAAAATGGAGAGTAAAACAATCAGGGTATTGTCACCTCCTGCTAAGAGAGTGGTTCTGTAAAAGGGATGGATTTCGAGTATTCTGCTCTCCGCAGAAAATAATTAAATACGGGGTGTATTCTCGGAGCGAGAAGCCTGCCTTGGACGCAGGAAGCGGGAAGTGCAACTCTTCTCACCCCGACTATCATTAGTCGTAATAAAAATATTTGGTTCAAATACGACTTTTACGACATTTCTATATATTTATATATATGGAAGAAATTATTAAAAATAGTAAAACAATATCTGAGGCTGTTAGAAATACTCTTGGATATGATAATGGTAGAACTAGAAAAAAGTTCTTGTCTATCGTTGAAGAACAAAACTTGGATATAACACATTTAAGGTCTAAACCTTTATTATATGAAAGAGTTATTAAAGAATGTCCGGTATGTGGTAAAGAGTTTGAGGATTTAGTTGGTCATCCAAGACAAAAAACAACTTGTTCATATTCTTGTTCTAACACACATTTTAGAAGTGGGGAGAATAACCCAAATTACAAAGAAATAAAGGATGTTAGGTCAAGTAATAAGTATAGACGAATATGTTTTGAACAACATAAACCTGAGTGTATTATTTGTGGTGAAAATAAAATTGTTTCTGTTCATCATTATGATGAAAATCACGAAAACAATTCTATTGAAAATTTAATACCTTTGTGCCCAACACATCATCAATACGTTCATTCCCGATATAAGGATGAGGTTATTGAAACGATAAACAAATATCGTGAAGAATTTATATCAAAAAATAATTTAGGTGGTTAGCTCAATTGGTTGGAGCACCTCGCTGATACCGAGGAGGTTATGAGTTCGAGTCTCATATCACCTACAAATGTGGCTCACAAACCATAATTATTAAGCTCAAATAAGTGAGATTTTGAGCCCAATGTTAAGGTAGAATGAACTCAATAATCCCCCGTAGCAAACCGGTGTAGGCAATAGACTTTTAATCTATGGGGCCGAGTTCGACTCTCGGCGGGGGAACAAATAAAAAGAATGTTTAATTAAAAATCAAAAGTCGTGAGTAAGTACGGAAAAACATTGGTTTTGGATTCAAGTTTTATGCCAAGGTCTATCATAAACACTGAGAGGGCTTTTGTAATTTCTTATAAAGGTAATGCAAGTGTTATTGCCGAACATCCGGAATCATTCAAGTTAATCAATCCTGAATTGGATATCAAAAAACCTTCAATTATTAGGGTTTACAAATATGTGAATCAACCGATTCATAAAGTTCCTTTGAATAGAGAGAATGTTTATAGAAGAGATGGTTATACCTGTGTTTATTGTGGGTGTGACAATCGTAAAACTTTGACATTAGACCACGTAATACCCCAATCTAAGGGTGGTAAAGACGCGTGGGACAACTTGGTAACCGCTTGTAGAAAATGTAATAGTGAGAAGTCTAATTTGACTTTGGAAGAGTATGGAAAAGAAATTCCTCAACCAAGACGACCACATTATTTAATGTTGATGAGACAGGTTCATTACATCCCGGAAGAATGGGAACCATATTTATTATTCTAAAAAATTTGGTAGATTAAAACTTATTCGTATCTTTGTCAAAATTAAAACGGGGAAATTATGTCATTAGAAAAAGAAATTTTGGGATTCACAAATTGGTTATACACTAACAATTGGAAACTAATTGGTGATGGAATGTGTTTGAATACTGAAACAAAGGCAATTGGTTATATTGACGAACTGATGGTTGAATATAATAAATAGAAATTATGATATCAAAAAATGAAATGAAAGAAGGGTGGTATAAGGGTTTCTGTAGAAACAATTATATGGCTTATTGGGACGGAGAGAAATTTCAATATCTTCGTTATAGTTTCAACTTTTACTTGGATACCATAGAACATTTTGAAGATGTTAAAGATAAAGGATTTGATGGGTTTGTCCCGGTTGAAAGAATTGAAAGATTGACTCCGGACGAACAATGGAAGATTAAAGATGAAATAGGATATTAAAAATCTTAAATTTGAGCAGTAAAATGCAGGTCACAGACAAGGTGTCGGTCAGGTCTCCAAAACCTCGACGGGTAGGTTCGATTCCTACGGTCTGCGCAGAATAAGAAAGTTTAACAACCGGGGTGTCCATACTCTAAAAAACTAATGGACTAGTCGTGTTGATAGGGGTGACCTCCCAACAGTAGCACCGTAGAAATACGGTAAAGGATAGATAAGGACTGGTACGCCGGTGAGGAACACGACCAATTCCGGAATTCCCATTGTAGCCCGCTACGACCCAAGGGCGGCGTTGTTAAATTTTTTTTACCAAAATAATGAGCATAAAAAAAAGGTTAGATTTCTCTAACCTTTTTCTGTTTAATTAAACGACCGGTTTTTTGGAAACAATCGACCAAATCACTCCAATCAAAGTAATGACAGCACCTGATAATTCAGTGTACATACTATCAGATATGTAACCTTGTGCGATAACAATACCACCAACGGCAGTGAATACGTGGCGAATAACACCAAAAATTTGTTCTTGACTCATATTAAAGTTTTTTAACGTTTATTAATTATAAATAGTTTGAAAATGAGTCTTGTTGAAAAAAAAATAAAAAGATACTTGATACTTTTACAAAACTAACGTATATTTATTAGAAATTACAATAACACAACAAATGCAAACTTTAAATACAATACTATTATTAACAGGAGCGGAGGGTAGAGATACAACTCGGTCGGAGATGGTATGATGTATTGTTAAGTAACATAATAATAACAGATTAAGTCCATCTCCAAAAGAGATGGATTTTTTTTTTTACATTATATTTGGAGAATTAAAATAAAGTGTTATCTTTGTACCGAATTAAAAATGTAATTATTATGTCGGACAAAAAAACGATGAATGAAGAGTTAGGGATGGAATATTCTCCCATTTTAGGTGTAACATACGGATTGGTAAATGTCACTCCGGAAGAAGACCAAGGACCTGAATACGATAGTGCAGGGTTTTCTATCGAAGATAGAGAAGGATAAAAAAAAGTTTGGTATAATGAAATAAAGTATTATCTTTGTACCATCAAAATGAGATAAGTTATTTGAAATATTGGTAATACAAAACGGCCCTATCGTCTATCGGTTAGGACATATGGTTTTCATCCATAAAAGTCGGGTTCGACTCCCGGTGGGGCTACAATTGGGGATATAGTATAACGGCTATTACAATGGTTTTGCAAATCGTAAATTAGGGTTCGATTCCCTATATCTCCACAAAAAAAGGTCTATTCGTTCAACGGCTAGGATGCTACCCTGTCACGGTAGAGATGAGAGTTCGATTCTCTCATAGACCGCCAAAAATAATACATCGCGGTAAGGTGTAAAGGTTGCATAGGACTCTCATAAGGTCTATGGGGTGGTTCGAATCCACAATCCGCTACTAATTTAATAACTAAATCCGTATGGCTACAGTAGCAAAAAGGTCAAGACAACAAAGAGTTCTTGAAATGTTGGAGAAACAATTGAAAAATGGTTTAAAAACCGAAAAAGGGACACAAGATGTGAAAGTTCCATTAACTGATTCTGATAAGAAGAGAATCAACAAAGAGATTGAAACTCTTAAAACAAAAGTATAAACTTATAGGTTTAAAATTTAAATTTATTTTCAAGGTATAAGTTTAAAATGCGAATATCGTATAGTGGTTATTACTCCATCCTTCCAAGTTGGAGACGAGAGTTCGATTCTCTCTATTCGCTCAAAATTGCCTTCATAGCATAAATGGAAATGCCACATCCTTCTAAGATGTTCAATATTGGTTCGAATCCATTTGGAGGTACAACAATTGCCCCTATAGAGGAACAGGAGACTCGTTCGGTTTAGGCCCGAAAGTTTGAAGGTGCAACTCCTTCTAGGGGTACAAACACATTATCATAACTCGGTGTGATACACCGCCAACTACCTCCTTAAACAACGTGGGAACTGCGGTTCTCCCAATGTGGCCGAAGTGATGATGTTATAAGAAACAGAGAAAAATCTGGACAGCGAAAGCAGGATAGACCTTGGACAGTTTCTTTTAGTAGTTTAAGAGACAGAGTTGACTTCTACTTAAAAAAAATACTCTGCGACAGGCTTTCGTCGCATAGAGGTTGATTGCACCTGATTTGTAATCAGGAACCGAAAGGTCACGTTGGTTCGAATCCAACCGGAAGCTCAAAATATCCCCGTGGTGAAATGGTAAACACAACGGTTTTAAGCATCGTAAGCTGTAGGTTCGACTCCTACCGGGGATACTAATATTTACTAATATGAAACACAACCAACCAAACTCCACGTAGTCCTTATTGTTAAACAATAAGGATTATGACTCAGAAATTGAGAATTTGGAGAGTAGTTCCCGTTAGAAACGGTGTTCAGGCTCCCACTTTTTTCGTAGAAACTACGGAAGAAGGACGTGAGAAGGCAGAGGAATCTGCAATTAAACAAGCACGAATTAAATCGGGCTTAGGAAAGTTCAAACAATGGAACTTTAGATTGGAGAAACTCTCTGTGAGGGTTGATAAATTTGGTAGGTATGTGAAACACCACCAATAAGTTGACATATGTTTGTGGGTTCATTAAAAACCCATAATTGGCCTCTTAACTTAGTCCGGTAAGAGTAGCTCGCTCATAACGAGAAGGTCACAGGTTCAAATCCTGTAGGGGCCACAGCGGATATTTGAGTGTAAGCAAGTACAATATCAATCGTTAGACTCTTACAGGTGGTGAACGGTGGTCTGATTGTCATTAATCAGGGTAGGTACCCGGTAACCCTACATAGAACCTTCAAGGAAACTTGAGGGTTTTTTATTTATTATTTATTATTTATTGTTTATCATTAAAAAAAATATAAATATGGAAAATAAAGTAAATGTTTTTGGGTTAGACAAATTAATTCAAAAACAATCGGCGGTAACTAAAAGTAAGATTTTAAGTCAAACCATTATTGATGGTGTTAAAACAAAATTCATTAGACCTGTTCCTCATGAAGATGGGACATTATGTGAGATTGCCAGAGCAGATTGGGATGAAATTACTGACCCTATTGTTCATACTCATGTAACAACAACTCAAGTAGGTAGAATTCGTGCTTGGGGATTACATCAAAATAGTACAGATAGATTATTCGTTGTTAAGGGACTTGTTTCAATTGTAGTTTATGACGGAAGAATTGATTCACCAACATACGGTGTTATTAATGAATTTAAAGTTTCAGAAAGAAATCCTGTGTTATTAGTTATCCCACCAAATTTATATCACGGATGGAAGAATATTGGTACTGATGAAGCGTATATAATTAATATGCCAACTTCAATGTATGATTATCATAAACCTGATGCCCTTGATTTACCTTATGATTCTGAAGAGGCTATTAATATTGTCCCTCATAGATGGTAAAATCGGTTATGGTGGTTATTCCAACCCATAATCACCCTACAACACTTAAATACTCTGTTGAAAGTGCTCAAAATCAAACGGTTGAAGATTTAGATATTGTTATCATTGGTGATGGTGTTACTGATGATACAAGAGATGTCATTAGTGATATAATTAAAACTGACAATAGAGTTAGATTTGAAGATGAACCAAAAAGATTAAGTAGGAATGAAGTTGCTAGACATAGGATAATTTCTGAATCAAAATCTGACATAGTTACTTATCTTGGGGATGATGACCTTCTATTATCTAAACACGTCGAAATAATGAAAAATATGTTGGTTGATAGTGATTTTACTCACCCATTACCTGTTTTGGTGTATCCTGATAAAAGTATAGAAGCTTTAAGGATTAACTTAAAAGAAAAAAAATGGGTTGATTATCATTTAAAACCTAAACAAAATAAAATTAGTTTAACTGGCGCCGCCCATACAATGGATTTATATCGAAAATTAAAATTTGGATGGAGGGCAGCCCCAAAAAATATTTGGAGTGACCTTTATATGTGGAGACAAATATTTTTAACACCAAATATTAAATTATCAAGTTCTGATTTATCAACCACGATTAAACTACCTTCATCAGCAAGAATAGAAAATGATTTAAATAGAAAGTTTGAGATTGAGTCTTGGTCTATTATTATAAAAAAACCTGATTTTTTTGATTTATGGCAGAAAAAAGTTCTCCCATAATAATCAGAACCTTTGAGGAAACTTTACAGTTTTCTTTTTAATAAAATATACTATATTTATAAATGAAACCTTGTTGCTGAGGTTCTCGTGTCCACAGAGGCATTTGAGTTGGAAATGATACCAACGAAGAGAAGTTCAATAAACATAAAAAATAAAATAAGGAAATTATGTATTACCAAACAAAAACAGGTACGCCTTGTGCGTACATCTCAAAAGACAGAAAACGTCTTAAACAATTTGGACAAACTGTCTATCTAAACAACGGGGATGAATTCCAATTGGAATTATTCAACCCATCATCAACCACAGTATTAGCGAAAATCAAACTTGACGGAAGTTATATTTCCGGAGGAGGAATTGTACTTAAACCGGGACAAAGAGTATTTCTTGAGAGATACCTTGACGACCCACGTAAATTTAAGTTTGAAACTTATGAGGTTGACGGAACATCAAATGAGGTATTGGATGCCATCTCCGGAAATGGGGATGTAGTTATTGACTTCTTTGATGAATATAAACAACCGGTGTGGAATAACCCTATAACTTATGTTGGGGGCTCATTTGGAGGACCAATTCATACTTATAACACCAATACTATTTCAGGTGGATACGCTAATACAACATTAAGTAATAATGTATCATTTACATCATCAAGTAATACTTCGGGTGTTAATTTTAATACCACATCAGTAAGTAATACTTTTGCAGGACCAAACATTAGAAGTAATAGAGGTATATTAAAATCCAAAGGTAATTCTCGTAGTGAGGTTACTATGGATATGTTATCTATGGACTCTATTGAAACCGGTAGAGTTGAAAAGGGGGGTTCATCTGACCAATCATTTCAAACAGTAAATAAAACTTTTAATCATTACACATGTGCAAGTTCTGTATGGAAAATTCTTCCGGTATCACAAAAGGTATACGAGAAACAAGACTTAAAAGTGTATTGTACTAACTGTGGAAAGAAAAGAAAAAAAGATTCCGATAAATTTTGTTCTTCTTGTGGGAACAAATTCTAAAAAATAAACAAATAACAAGGTTTCAAAATATAATCCATCATTTTTTAAGTGATGGATTTTTTTATCAAGATATTTTGATTATCTTTGTAAAAAATTATAAGATATGAAAAGAATTTTTATTGATATGGATGGTGTGTTGGTTGATTTAGGTGCGGAATTCGATAAATGGTTCAATGAACACCCAAATTTAACACATAAGTATAAACATTGTCCCGACCATATTCCGGGTATCTTTAGAGACCCTAAACCATATGACGGAGCAATTGATGCAATTAATAAATTGGTTGAGAGTGGTAAGTATGAATTATTGATTGCTACTGCGGCTCCATGGGGTAACCCATATGCCTCAACAGATAAGAGGTATTGGATTGAGAAATATTTTGGTAGATTATTTCATAAAAAAATGGTGATTACTCACCGAAAAGATTTACTACTTGGTGATTACTTAATTGATGATAGAACGGCAAATGGTGCCGGAGAATTTACCGGAGAATTAATTCATTTCGGTTGGAATTATGAGAAAAAAGTTTGGAATAAATACCCTGATTGGGATAGTGTATTAAAAAAATTATTATAAAATGGAAAATAATATGAAACCACCTTACCGTATCTATTTAGATGACGTAAGAACTCCAACCGGAGATAATTGGATTGTTGTAAGAAATTATGATGAGTTTGTAAGTGAAGTAAATAAAGTTGGGTTAGAAAATATTGACATAATATCTTTGGACCACGATTTGGGTGATACTGCAATGAAAGAGTATTTTGATAATGTTTCTCCAAACTATACTTTGGATTATAACAATATTGAAGAAAAAACAGGATATGACGCTGCTAAATTCTTGGTTGCATTATTTCACAATACTAATGAAGCTCGTTTTAATATGAGTAGAAGTGAGAGAAAGGCAAACAAATTTGTATTTCCAATTGTATATGTTCATTCTGCAAACCCTATTGGGAGCGCGAACATTATGGGATATTTGAACAATTTTTATATGAACGAGGGTCAAGCACAAACTTGTGTTAGAGTCAGAATACCACACGTATAATGAATATATTTTTCTTAGATGAGAATCCTACATTGTCGGCACAATACCACGTAGATAAACACGTAGTGAAAATGATATTGGAAACGGCTCAGTTATTATGTTCGGTTCATCACGTAACCGACCAAGATACCGACCAAGTACCGTACAAGTTGTCACATAAGAACCACCCTTGTGCGGTATGGGCTCGTCAGAGTTTATCGAACTATTTGTACTTGTGTGAATTGGGATTAGAATTAGGGAAAGAATATACCCACAGGTATGGTAAAAGACACAAATCAATAGATGTGATTAATTGGTGTATTATTAATAAACCAAACATCCCGGACATTGGTTTCACTACTCCGGCGATGGCGATGCCGGATGAGTTTAAGGTAGATTCTGTTGTGGAATCTTATAGAAATTATTACATGGGTGCTAAAATTAGTTTGGCGTCTTGGAAAAACAGAGAAAAACCATTTTGGTTTGGAAAAAAAGTATTAGATTTGCAGTATGATTAAGATAGATAAAGATAGAAAGGTATGGATAACTTCCGACACACACTTTGGACATAAAAATATATGTCGTGGTGTGACTGCGTGGAGATTACCTGACGGAAGTATTCCAATTGCTCAAACTAGAGATTTTGAGTCAATTGGTGAGATGAATGATATGATTGTAAACAACATTAATAGTGTTGTTGGTCAAGATGATGTTTTAATTCACTTAGGAGATTGGAGTTTTGGGGGATTTGAAAATATAAAAAATTTTAGAGATAGAATTGTGTGTAAAGAGATTCACCTTATATTAGGTAATCACGACCACCACATTGAGAACAACCGAGAGGATTGTCAGGATTTTTTTGCGAGTGTTAATCACTACACAAAATTGATGTATAAATTTGAAACTTTGGTTTTAATGCACTACCCTATAGATTCTTGGGATGGATTAAACAAAGGACACATTCACTTACACGGACACTGTCACCTTCCACAACAAAAAGTGTTTGGTAAAGGACGTAGAATGGATGTTGGTATTGATGGTAATATGTTTTTTATGCCATACGAATTGGATAATGTGATTAAAATTGTAAAAATGAGAGAAATCCGTTCAAATATGGATGGAGACCACCACATAGATGAAGTAATAACTGACGAAGGTCGAAAAAGAAAATAATATGTTAAACACAAGAGTTGAGGATAATCATTTTAATGAAGATGATTCATTTATATCGTCACGAATAATAATTGAGGTCCCGTTATCTCACGAAATGATGCAAGATTGTTATTCATATGCACCAATGGATGCACCGGCAGAAATAAAAAGAATGTTGATGGAATGTCTTGGGGATACGATTGATGAAATTATTTTAAGTAAAAGACCTGATAATGTTGATGAACAGTGGTTAAGAAGAAAATTAATAGAAGTGAAAGTAATATGAGAGTTAAACAAACAAAAAAAGATTTATTCGTATGTTCCTGTCATAACACGGAACATCAAATGGTTGTCCTATATGATGAGGATGAAATTGAAGGTGTGAAATATCCAATGCTTTATATTCATACACATTTAGTTAAACGCCCGTTTTGGCAAAGAGTTGGTTATGGATTAAAATATATTTTTGGACATCAATCAAGATACGGAGCATTTGATGAGTTTATTATCAATCCGGATGACGTTCAGGGTATAGAAAAAATTGTTAAACATTTAAAAGAGTGCGAAATATGAAAGAGTTATTTTTATTAAGAGGATTACCGGGAAGTGGTAAATCGACGTTGGCAAAAATGTTAGTCGGAGATAAAGACTATTGTCACAAAGAGGCAGATATGTATTTTATAGATGGGAATGGTAACTATCAGTTTGATGTCACATCATTGAGAGATGCTCACGCTTGGTGTCAAGAAGAAGTCGAGTTCCTTATGAAGTACGAACATAAAGTTGTGGTATCAAATACATTTACTCAAGAGTGGGAAATGACACCTTATTTTGAATTAGCGGAAAAATATGGATACAGAGTTCATTCACTTATTGTGGAAAACAGACACGGAGGAGTTAATGAACACGGGGTTCCGGAAGATAAGTTGGAAATAATGAAAAATCGTTTTGAGGTTAAACTTTAATGTTATATCTTTGTCCCCTAAAATTATTTAACTATGGAAAATATCTTTAAAGTTGCTAAGTACGAAAAAACAGAAACCGGATTCAATCGTAATGGGTATGACGAATATGTTATTACTTATGGTAAGGCGAGAAAGGTTCATTTACTTAGATTGATTATCAACGGACAATACACAAACCATACAATAAATCTAATTGATGGGAATAGTGGTTATAAGAAAACTATTCTCACAGCTATTAGTGATTACAAAAATGGTAGATTAAAAGGTGACCCAACTCAGATTGTAAAGAAAACAATTACTTTTAGTGAGATAGTTCAAATTTATAGTAAACCAATTGTAAGTAATGTTAAGAATTATTTATTGGGTATTAACAAAGAAGAAAGAAGAGATACGTTAACAAAATTTGAATTGATATAATTATGTTAGAAAAACTAAACAAATATTACGAAGACGGATTACTTTACAAACAAGTACATCCATCACTTCCATTAACCATATGGAACTATACTGAAAAAGTTCAGTTCGAGAACCTGTGGGATGAAGTGACCCTGATGTGTAGAGGTTTAGTTACCGATAACGAAGGGAATATGGTTGCAATACCATTCCAAAAATTCTTCAATATAGAAGAAGGTAAATTTACACCAACTGAAAAGTTTGAGGTTTATGAAAAAATGGATGGTTCATTGGGAATTGTGTTTTGGTATCAAGGTCAATGGGTGGTGGCCACTCGTGGTTCATTCACATCTGACCAAGCAATCAAAGCGACCGAAATCCTGAAGAAATACAACAAAGACATAATGTTCAGACATTTAACTTTCTGTTTTGAAATCATCTATCCGGAGAACAGAATTGTTTTGGATTATGGTAATGATGAGAAACTAGTTCTATTGGGGACATTTGATAAGAACGGGAAAGAAACTGATTCTGAGATTTGGTCACAATGGGGTTTTGATGTGGTTAAAAAATACGATGGTATCAATGACTACAAACAACTAAAAGAAATGGTTAAAAACGACCAAGAGGGGTTTGTGGTTAAATTCTCCAACGGAGATAGAATCAAAGTTAAAGGAGTTGAATATCTACGTCTTCATAAAATAATGACTAACGTTACCACAACCGGTGTTTGGGAGTATTTGAAAAATGGTGAGGATGTTATGGAACTATTAAAAGATGTTCCGGACGAATTTTATAAAAAAATTCAAAACTACACCAAAGATTTAAAATACGCTTATTTTCAAATATCTGAAGATGCTGGTAAAAAATTTGATGGTATGATGTATGGTAAATATAACGACAAAGAACCTATAGAAGATAGAAAAGAGTTTGCTGAGTGGGTATTTACCCAACCTAAACATATATCAGGAATTCTATTTAGAATGTTTGATAAAAAAGATTACTCTGAAATTATATGGAATCTAATCAGACCGGAATTTAAAAAACTATAAAAAAGTGGGACATTTGTTCCACTTTTTTTATTTAAACACTATTTATGGTATATAAAAAATGTAAATCAAAGGTATGAGTGCATCAATAATAGTAGCGTTTATTACGGGGGTGTTAGGTCCTCTTCTATTATTATTCATTAAGAATAGATTAGATAAAAAGGCTGAAAAGCCTGATATGGTATTGGAAACGTTAAAAGTTAGTGAACTTGTAATGACCAAATTAGACCATATTAAAGAGGAATTCAAATCAGATAGAGTTTGGATAACTCAATTTCATAATGGAGGTAATTTTTACCCAACAGGAAAATCAATAGCAAAATTCAGTATTATGTATGAAGTTGTTGGTGCCGGAATAACATCAGTTCAATCTAATTTTAGAAACATACCTGTTAATTTATTTAGCCGTTCGATAAATCAATTACTAGAAACTGATGTAATTGAGATTCCTGATTATAAAGATGAAACTGTTGCAACATTTGGGTTAAAATATATTGCAGAAGATACAGGTTGTAAATCCGGATATTTATTTGCTATAAAAACCATAGAAGGTAAATTTATTGGAACGTTAGGTTTAGATTTTACTAAAAGAAGAACTAAATTAGATATGGATTCTATAAATCATTTACAACAACATTCAGCGTCAATTGGTGGTGTATTAATGACGCATTTACAACAATAATATGAAAAAATTAATACAATTATTAGAAGCTAAAATTAAATTAAACTCATCGGGATGTCCAAATATCGAAGTTGATTCTGATATAGCGTTAAATTTAGTAAATGACGCGTTGTTAAGTGGTATTTGTAGTGCGGCTAAATCTGCGGGAGTAAATGTTAAAATAACTACAGCCGTATCTGACCATCCGGTAGAAACTGATTCAGGTTCTATAAGTAGACACTCAACAGGAAATGGTGTTGATATTAGTATAATTAATGGTAAGGCCGTTAAAGACGCGTCTAACAAACCAAATGTTGATAATTTTGTAAGTAAATTAGAACAATTAGGTTATGCCAGAAATAGTGAAGGAAGTAATAAAAAATCTGTATTGTGGCAAATGGCTGACCATTATAACCATGTTCACGTTTCCAATATGGAAGAAACATCGTCTAATAGTGGTACAACAACGACTAGTGGTACTACAGGGACTGCCGGAGCAAACGATATAGACACTATAGCCAAACAAGGAAGTGAAAATTTAGTTAACAGTTTACTTGGTTCGGCGTTTGGAAACACATTAGGATTAAAAGAACAAAGAGTAAATAAAGAAATAAGTAAAATTAAAAACTTACTTAAATAAAAAAACCCCTCCGAAGAGGGGTTTTTTGTTTTACTTCACTTGTGTAGTGTCTACTTTGGTAGTATCCACGGCTGTTGTATCTACCGATACTGAATCAACCGCTGTTGTATCAACAGTTGTTGATTCTTCAGTGTTTACTTGTTTACAAGATGTTACCGTCAATGTTCCGATAATTGCAAGAGCTAATAATACTTTTTTCATAATACTTTTTTTTTAAATTAATTTTTAAGTTCGTTAAATAAATAGTTAATTAAAACGGGTAAGTCAATTATTATACCATAAAAATTTACGGAATCGTTGTAGTAAAAAATATTTTCAAAAAATTTCAAAATAAATTTGGTAATTAGGAATTAAGTAGTATCTTTGTACTCACAAAACGGATAACTTATGGCTAAAGAGAAATTGTATAGAAGTGTTAATGGTGAATACCTTTATTTGTTTAATTGGATTGGTGGTGGATTTAATGATGTGTGGGCTCCAAGTAAAAGAGAGGCATATGCTCGTGTGATGAGAGAACAAAAGGAACACGAGAAGAAATATCCAACACACGTTAAGTTGAGACCTGATTATAAGACAATGAGAAAATGTACTTATTCTCAGTATCAAGAACAAAACCGAATGGGTTGGATGATGAGTTGTTAAAAACTACTTGAGTAAGCGGGAGTGGTCAATCAACAACCCGAAGAAGTTTCAGGTAAAACTATATTTAAAAGAGGACGGCCGAGCCTATAATAGAGTAAGTAGGAAGTTAGTGTTTTTTAGGAGGATT
>Ga0209500_10001958_pt1 | contig 15069 bp, 20 predicted proteins | sample S_140212_EF_Meta_FD_187323 | JGI IMG/M metagenome (GOLD analysis project Ga0209500, IMG submission 187323) | Freshwater microbial communities from Lake Simoncouche, Canada to study carbon cycling - S_140212_EF_MetaG (SPAdes) (version 2) | ecosystem: Environmental > Aquatic > Freshwater > Lake ... | reverse complement strand
TACCAAAATTTCCAGAAGTATCAATCCGGACTCTTTCACTGCCGCCTGTGTAAAAGGTCATAGGCCGATATGTGCCTGCACCACGAATACCAGAAGTAATGCGAAGCTCAGTTGCGCCAATAAGAGTAACTTGACCAACTGCACCCGTTGTAACGGCGGGATCACCTTCTAAATTTATTCCGGATTGCGTACTTGTTCCATTTGGTAATACTTGAAGTGTAGTAGCCGCATTTACAATGGTTGTTTGAAACGAAAGACGGGCAACAACTGAGCTATTACTGAAATCGCCAGTGATGCGTTGGCTTGTGCTACTAAAATTTAAATTACCCGACGAAACTGTAAGACTAGCCACACTAACTGCCCGACCAGCAGTCAAGTTATCAACTGTTACTTTAGTGGTTGCACTGCTTTGAACAACAGGTAAATTCTCCGTACCCGCCAAAGGCGTGGTAGCTGCGGTTAAAGCGGAGATTTTGCTGTTAGCCATACTCAGTTGTACATTACTTCAATTGAAGAAGTTAACGGCGGCGCTGTTGAGAATGTCAAAGTTGTGCCTGATACTGTGTAGCTGTCTTTTTGTTGATACACGCCGTTGATATACACAAAGGTAAAATTTTCTCCAAGTGAAGCAGTACTTAACGTAAAGACCGTTTGTGACCCTGTGCCAGTGAAATTTTGAACTTGATACGCTGCCGCGCCAAGTCCAGTTATGTTGTCATATGTTGCAATAAGCACATCCGTAGATGTGTTTAATACAAATTTGTATGGTGGCGACGTTATCCAAATTTCACCTCCAGGCACTCGGCCGGCGGAATCTAAAATGATTGGGTTGGTATGCGCCGTTACGCCGCTAGACGATGTATACGAGACTTGCGGTGTGGTCGTACCGGCAGCATAGGTATACAGCTTGCCGCCAGTTAAAGGTACGCCGCTGTTGGTAAAAAATTGGGCCGCTACGCCGCCCACTGGGGAGAGAAAGACGACGGCCATGATTAACCTTTATTCGTAAGCGATGGTAAATGCTGCTGAAGTTCCAGCCAGCACAATGTACAACCCTTTGTTAAAGAACAGACCCGCAGGAATATTCAAATAAGTCGTACCTGCCGACACAGAAAAAGTGTCTGAAATCTTGGGGTCACCAGTGCTTGAAGCGCCTGAGTCATAGACTGTCAAAGTGCCGCTTGAAGACGCCGACACAAAAATACCGAACAGTTTGCCAGCCCCAACTTTGACTTGTGTCGTTGCAGCGGCTTGTGTGTAGTTTGCCATGATGTTTCCTTATGCCAAAAAGCGGAGTTTGTAGAGGGTACGCAGATAAATCTCAATGATATTATCAATCAATTGTTGTAATGACATATCAGTTCTGTCCACTACGTCGTAGCGACACTTTTCAATTTCATCTAACTGGTTTTGCAAAAAGTCAATGATGTTGGATGTTTTGGTGGCCGAATGCAGTGTGATTGGCCCCATCAGGCCATGACGGCCTTGGTAGGCTTCAGCAAAGTCATCAGCCGCGCCAATGATGCGCTCGTAGAAAATATTGAGCGCAACGTGCTTGGAGTAGCTGCGGGTGTTGAGGTGGACGCTATGCGCCACGTCACGGGCAAGGAACAGCATTCCTACGAAATCAGCGGCCTTGTACATCATTGGGGCATTCCTTGTGGTGGCATAGTTTCCATTTCCTGTTGCTGTTCACGGCCAGGCATTTCATTGACCATGTTTTGAGATTCCATTGCAGCAGCGACTACACCCATAGCAATATCTTGGATCTGTTGCTCACTCATACTAGCCTGCACCGCAGAAATTCGCTTGGTTTCGGCTTCGTAGAATTTCACCTGAGCTTCAAAGTCTTTGCGCTCCATGTCTTGCATCTCAATCGACTTGCCAACGTTGGTGATCATTTGGTGCATCTGCTCCATCTCTTGACCCATCGCCTGAATCTGCTGTTCGGCTGCTTGCAAGGCTGGCGGCTTGTCGCCGTCTTCCATGAGCTTAGGATCAATCGTCTTGGCAAACCGCTTGGCCATCTCTTGGGCACCAGGCCAGTCCATGTTCTTGACGAACAGGTCACCGGCCACCGCCCACAGTTGGGGGTTACCCTGCAACAGTTGAGCCATTGCTTCCAAGGCTTCTTGGCGTTTGGTTGCGTAACCTGGGCCAGTAGCAACCACCACGTCGTACTTGCCGACACTTGGGTTGTAGATTTTTTCAATCACCACGTCAGGATTGTTCTGATCGGTAATCTTGCGGACTGCTTCCGGCTGATCAGGGTTTAGCTTAACCATATCGGTTTCGCCGTCCATGCCAATGATGCGAGCCACGCGCTGTGTGTCGTACACCTTGGGGATCAAGTCCACCAACTGGCGCACGATGTGCCGTACACCACGGGCCAAGTTGTCGCCGTAGTGGTAAGTGCCCACATCACCCTCGCGCTGGCGAGCCAAAATAGCTTTGCCGCTGCGCTCGTTGGATGTCATACCCAAAGATGCGTTGTATTGACCGGTAGACGCTTTGATGTCTTCAGATGCACCAGCTTTAGCTTGCAACAGACCGCTGGAGGCCATTGGAGGCTGTGCCCTAGCTGGCAGTGGCAAGACAGCACCTTGGCCGTCTGTGACGTCTGGATTAACTTCCAAATACGGCCAGTTGGTCGTGTTTGCAGTCTTCCATTGGTTCTCGTAACCCTCAAATTGGCCACCGTAGCCAATAAACGGTGCTTTCGGTGCCAAGGCCAGCATCTCTGCCTCTTGGCTTACCCAGTAGTTGTACATGCGCTGGGCATCCTTGGCGTTACGCACAAGGCCAGACACGTACAACCTACCATCAACTTCAAATTCATTGCCGACAATGCGAACTACGGGGATGTATTTCCCCGCCCAATCGCGTTCTTCAAGAATTTCATAGCCGTTAATCTTGCAGTATTTAATTTTGACACGATCAGATTCACGAGATTTTTTAGGCTTGCCATATATTGCTTTCAGTTGTTTGTCCTCTGGGGTGCCATCAAATGCGGTCACGTTGCCAGGGTACAGGTTAAGCGTTGCTCTGTCGTAGTCTACGTAGTAATAATCAGCAACGCGAATAGTGTCTTCGTTGAGCCATTGGCTCAGATTCTGGTCACCTACACCTAGCGTTTGCAAGGTGGTGATGGGTGCAGAGTCGGGGTACATGCGCTCGTAGTCGGCTTTGGTAATGTCTTCGGTAATGAAACAATATTTGGCATCCGCGCCGGTCGGGTCTTGGATCGTGGGATCCATGTAGACGCTGAATGAGTTGCGAACACGGCCAATCTTGATGTCTTGGTCAAACGTGTTTTCGTCGCAGTACTCGGTCAGAATGCGGATGTAGCCTTCGCCGTAGGAGACTTGGTTTTCACACGCAGTATCGTACGCGACGTCAGCGTCGCTGATGTACTCAATGTGCCTGACCATGCCGTTGAAGATTTCTGCGACTTCAATGTCTGCGTGGTCATCGGCTGGAATAACTTTGCCACTTGGGCGGTTTTGTCTTTGGTCATTGGTGACTTGCCTTACGTGCTGGGGCAGTTTGTTGATTGTCAGGCACGGTCTGGCGTTGATGGTCTGACCTTGAACTGCACCACGGGTGGCCAGTACATCCGCTGGCCATTGCCAGTGGTTGTCGGGCGAACCAGCGTAGAACTTCAGGTCGTCGATCTCATCTTCGCGGGACTCAGACAGCGCGGCGATAGCCATGTCCAACCGCGCGCGAGCAGTCGCTAGGATACTAGACGATGAGCTTTTGTCTTTGCCGCCGTTGGCCACAGCACCGGCTGCGGCGATGCCTGTGTAATCTACCATTATTTTTTAGCCTTTGGTGCCGCACGCTTGACTGCATACGCAATTGCCACGGCCTGTTTGACCGGCTTACCGGCCTTGACTTCCGCTTTGATGTTTTTGCGGAAGGCTTCGGGTGACTTGGATTTAACGAGTGGCATGTTATTTCTTCTTGGCCGTCTTGGCCGAATCTTTGAAATCTTTGGCTGTCGGAGCGCCTTTTGCACCTACAGGGCGCATTTTTTCTTTGCTACCAGCTGCGATACGTGCTTGTTTAGCATGAATATTGGCATAAAGCCCAGGTTTAGTTGCCATGATCAACACTTCCATCGTTTAAGGGCTGCTTTAGCGCGTTCGCCGTCTTTGGCGTTGGCCGCTACAGCGCCCATTCTTGCACAAAATGAATCCTTGCGGCCTTGATCTGCCTTGGTCTTAGGGTTGGGTGCTGGCGCTTTAAGGTTAGAGCCCGTCGCCGCATTGTACTTCTCGCGGCCTTTGGCGGTCAAACCAGCGCCTTTGGACGTAGGCAGCTTCTCGCCGCGACCTACTGACAGTGATACCTTTTTTGTCATGATCCCATCCAACTTGTTGATACGCTGCTGCCCTGCGAGTTTATCCGGCGTGTCGGTTCAGTGTACTCGCGGTGCGCTACAGGAAATGCAAATGTAACAGCAATTGCGTCTGCTGCGTCAGGAGAAGCCAGCCCGCGCGACTTCATGTCCTTCTTGGACTCCAAGAAAATCGTACCTCTTGAGTCAGGCTTCATCATAGGCGAAATCAAGTCCGTTTTCAAGAATCTGTCGTTTGGGATTGCCGCCGTCTTCAGCCATTCGCGCATGTCGCCCCACATCTGCGCGCGCATGTTGCCGTACATGATCGGGTTCTTGGCCTTATTTCCGAAGTTCACGCCCTTGATTTTGTACCGCTGCTCCTTTAACCGATCCACAATGCCTGCGCCCAGGCCGCCCTCGTCGATCACCACCAGCGTCGGCTTGAACTCGTCAATCGCTTCGATCACATGACCGACCACCGTCATGGTGTCGTCACCCCTATGCCGCATGATCTTCACAATATCCCGCCCCTGCCGCACCGCGATGACCGTCGCATCTGCTCCGAACCGTGCTGGATCGACCCCGATCACTATTGGCGCTGATTGATCCTGATATTTGGTGCGTTTCATGGCGTCGTCCACGATGTCAGCCCCGATAAACTGGTCATCGCCTGCGTTGGGAAACATGCCGTACACCTCAACGTGCGCCTGCGCCGAGTCTGGCCCATATTCGGCGATGATCCGCTCGTACACCTGCTTGTCGGTGCCTTCGACCGTGCGCGCGTCCACGACGCGGGATTTCCAGAACTCCCGTTTGCTGTTGAACGCTTCGTAGAAGTACCCAGTGTTGCGGCGCGGGTTGGAAAAGGCCAGCCAGAAGCGATTTGGCGTATTTTCTGTGAAAAAACCGCCAGTAACGGCCCAAATTGAGTCGTCTATGCCGCTTGCTTCGTCAAAAATCACCAAAACACCGTCGAAATTGTGCACACCAGCGTAAGCATCGGGGTTTTCCGCTGACCAGAGCCTGCCTTCCACGCCCCAGTAGCGTGTGCCTTTCTTCAAATCGCGCTCCACCAGCTCGGTCAGCCACTTGGCAGGCATTACTCGGGTGGCTGACACCTCAAACCAGTGGCTGTTGATCGACATCGCCAGCCACTTGGTAATTTCGGCCCAGGTAATTGACCTCAGCTGGGACTCCGAGTTGGCCGAAATGATGGTCGTCGAGCCGATCCTTGTGGCCAGCATCCAGATGGTCACCCAACTAACCAAGGCAGACTTACCAATACCACGACCAGACGATATGGCTTCTTGCAGCACGTCAAAGTCCAGCTTTTTCTGGTTGAGTCGGATGTGCTCCGCGATGTCCAGCAGCACCTCGCGTTGCCAACGGCGCGGGCCGCTGAAGTTTTCCAGCGGCGTACCCTTGACGCCCCAGGGAAACGCGAACATTACAAACGCCAGCGGGTTGTCCTTGATCGCCGGACTCCAAAGCCTGGCCATCAACTCTTGTTCGTCTTCAGCGCTGTATATGGTGTTCTGCATTTAGCTTCGGTTGTAACGTAGGACTTGGTTCGTGGGCGATCACATCGATGACCCGTGACTCGGCTTGGCGTAACGCGCCGATGATGCTGATGCGCTGGTCGACATCTATGCTGATGGACTGCTTGGCCACCCAGCCGTGTGAGTGCTGGAGTATGGCTAAGGCTGCCTTAGCGTCGCCTTCCTTGGCCGCTTTGTGCAGACACAGCGACATCTCCAGCTCGCCGTCGGCTTTGCCTTTTTGCGCGGCCATGTCCGCTATGGGATCCAACTCGCACAGTTGCCGGTACTCGGTGGGCAACATGCCGGAAGCCAGGGCCAATGCGTCGCCCTTAAGCCCCAGCTTGGCGGCTTCGTAGATTTTGTTCAGACGCGCTTCGGTTGCGACGATCTTGCGCGGCTCAAACGGTAGGCTGTGAAACGTCATGTGCGGAGTGTAAATCATGTGGGTCATGTGGGCAATTTTAAAAAATAAAAAATTGTTCGTGAAACCTCCGTCACCGTTGGCCATTGGCCACTGGCCCTCCCCCTCCCCCTCAAGTTAGTGAGCACTTACATACAAGCCCTAAGTTAGTGAGCACTTACATACATTGCAAGTTAGTAGCCACTAACATATAGCTTTGACAAGTGAGTACATACTAACTTGGTGATGTTAGTGGTCACTCACTTAGCCTGGTTAGTGGTCACTGACATGGCCATTTGACCTAGGTTAGTGAGCACTAACATAAGTGTAATACTATAGTTTATGGACACTATGGACAATTTGGACAGGCATTTTAAATCGTTCGCCAAACGTGACCCTCACCCTACTCTATAGCTATATAGTATTACTTTTTTTGTTTGCTTTATATATACCTATTTTATTGTCCATATTGTCCATAAGTCTGAAAAAAGTCAGGTTGTATATAGGTTTTTTATGGACAATCTGGCGTCACTTTGCCTTGTCCATGCTTTACCCTAACTATCCATGCAAACTGACACTAACCTTACATCTATTTGTAAGGAATTGTTTTACATAGGGTTTTTAGTCGATATCGTAAGTGATTGTTTTACAAGACTATTTCAAAAGCTGGCACGATTCTATTATGTATATATAGAGAGCCGCGCAAAATAACCAAAGGAAAACCATGCAGTACCACTTCGAGTTCAACACAGGTCACGCCAAATATACCATCGTAGCGAGCCGCTACAGCCAAGCCGCAAGGCATTTTCGTGCGTTTTGGATAGGCGGGTACACCGTCACCTATAAAGGCCGCTACAGCGGCTCTAGCGTGAAAAATGGCCGTTGCGTCAAAGTCACTCGCGCGGCTTAACAGGCCGCGCTCAATTCAGTCAACTAACCAAAGGACAAACATGAAAGAAATTCTTATTTACGGTTTAGAGCACGGCGAAACCCGTGACTACATGGAAACGCTCTTAGCGAATTTCCCCGCTACAGACAAGGCCGCGCAAAATGTAGAGCGCGTTAAAGAAGCGGCGAGCGCGGCGGGTTTTCATTCTTTTAGGGTTGCAACCTATAACGGCGAAGCCCCTAATTTTGCAAAGGCGGTCAACGTATGAACTATTTCAACGCTGGACACCCAAAGGGCACAATTTGCGTTTTGCGTCAATGCGCCGAAACTTGGCAAGCCTTGGCCTTGCCAATCACCGCATGGCGTGAATACACTGGCGCATTTTCAATCTGGAAGCCCTGACAATGCAACTGCTAGCCCTTGTCTGAGGGCTAGCGGGTGACTTGTCACCGATTCAATTCAATCAACTAAAGGAAAATCATGACAGACAAAACATACAACGGCTGGACAAACTACGAGACTTGGCGCGTCAACCTTGAAATATTTGACGGCTTTGACTATACAGACCACGGTTATGACGGCTTGAATGAGGATGACGCTTATGACTTAGGCCAATACCTTAAGGAATACGCCAATGAACTTATTTTTGCGAGCGACAGTCCATCCAGCTTGATGGAAGACTACGCGCGCGCATTTTTGCAAGCTGTCAACTGGCGCGAAATAGCCACGCACAAGATTGAAGAGGTGGAAGCATGACTTACGAAGTACAAACCTTGATGTATCCGAACCAATGGGAGAACGTCTGGACGGATAGTCTGGACGATACCCTTGTCACCTTTGCCACACACGAAGCCGCGCAAGCCGAACTGAATGACTTTTTGGCTGAGTTGGCCTATGCCGCGAAAGCCGGACATTTGGATGATTTCAACCCCGAAGATTATCGAATTGTGGAGGTAACAGCATGACAACCCGCCAGATCGTTGACGCCATCGGCTTTGCCTTTTTTCTTGCCCTTCCCTTTGTTTTATATTTTTGGAGTATGACATGATTGACGTTAAAACACTTGACAGATCAGACCAGATCAAATTAATTATGGAACTGGAACGGGCTCTAGGCTGGTATCCAGTAGTCACCCTTGACGTTGAAGACTTACGCGAACGGTTTGTAGACCAAGAGTTAACCGTACCGCCTGATGCGGTACTGCATCAAGCCTGTAACTATGTATACCGCAAAAATTACGAGGAGAGCAGTCACTTGCTTGAATGGGCGCAAGAGGTTGCAGAGGAAATATTGTCAAAGGAGCAAACAGCATGATCGAATTTACACACGAAACAACCCGCTACAAGGTCAAGCCTGAGAACGCTCAGGCCATCCGCGCACTGGCGGCAAAGCCGCCTAAGCTCAAAGTCAAAATAGACGCTAAAAACAACAGCATGAAAAGGGAATACCCCATATTTCAAGTTGGAATGACTACGGAAGATTATCTGAAGTGTTTTAACGCGCTCAATAGCCGCATTCACTTGATGGAATGCGACTACACCTATGCAGACCGCGCCGCGCCTATGCTGGACGGATCACAGCCGGAAATGTGGGAGGAAGTAGATGAGCATTACATCCCGACGATGGTAGACATCAAACCCGCCAAAAAGTTGACAACCCGCGCGGCCTTGGTTGCTCTGATCGAAGCCTGTGAAGAGGGCGACCCTGAGCAGATAGCCGCCGCCGTCATCCGCGCAAAGGGTACGCTATGAAAATGAAAAATCTAATACTGGACGCGCCGCCTTGTGAGCCACATTATCATGAGTATCACTACGACCACGAAGATTCAGGGTATACCCTTGTCTGCCACCTTGAATATGATGACGGCATACCAGAGGAGGACATAGACCCTCAGATGACGTTATTAGCCGCTTATGTCGGCGGCGTGGATGTTGCGCTGCTGTTGCCTTTTAAACTGATCGACCGTATTGAAAATATGGCCTTGGAGTCGTGTTAGCCATTTGCGCGGCCTTGATTGCCGCTATACTAGCCGTGCTGCTTGGTCTCTAAAGCAGTTGCCTGGAACTTTACGAGCCCCCTCACGGGGGCTCTTTTTTTATCCCTCGACCATATTCCGCAGTTCTGATTTCGTGGCCTTCGCCAGATCAGGGGCGCAGAAAATATGCTTTTTAGTGTCATGCAGTGACGACTTAAGACGACCGCAGTCGAGCCAATTAGCTTCCTTCAAGGCATGAAGTAACGCGGCCTGAACGATCTTCACGCCCCCAGGCGCATACCCTTGCAGGCGGTCACACAAGGCATGGAAAGGGGACGCAACGACACCACGGGAGAATTCACCGACACGGCGGCGCATCTGGTCAACCAAGAACGATTCGGCGGTACTCATGCCGTGCTCGACCATGATCATCTTAGCTTCGGTCACTGGTGGCGGCGCGGTCGGGTTCCAGTCGGACACGTCACGGGTGTGCAGGTAATGGGCGACGGCCTCAAACCCGCCCTGACGCTGGTAAAAATTCCAAAGCGAAACAGCCTGAGCCTCTGCTAGTTTAGGCGCGGCGCACCAGATCACGAACCACCGGCGATCTTCTGAGGGTAACGAGATGGCCACGCGCTCATTAGAGAATGCAATCACGAAAACGCGGTTCAGTGCCATATATGGGTGTAAACCCTTACGGTTGACCATGAGCAGCTCAGGCGGCGCGGCAATGATGGGCTTCAACGTATTCTCAAGGGCGCGGCGGTCTTTGGCCTCGGCTTGGCGCAGCTCGGCGATCTCCATCACTTCGCATTCCAGCGCGTAACCCCACTGGGATGATAAGTCCTCGTTCTTGACAAGTGAGCAGTTGGCCTTGGCGTCCCCACCTATCGCCCAGAAGAACGGCGCAAAGAGGGTATCCTTGCCGCTGCCGTGGTTGCCGCCCATCAGGATGGCGTGGTTGATCTTATGCGCGGGGAATTGCACCTTGTGCGCCAATGCGTTGAGCAGGTGTTCACGCTCAAACGGCTCGGGCACCATGCGCTCGACGTGCGCTAGCCACAGGCTGACGTCACCGGCTTTCGGTGCGGGGCGCGCATCGCGCCAGCGGTTGCCGTATACCATGCCATCACGAGCGACCAGGATAGTGGCACCGGCGGCGTAGGTAATACCGGCCAACGACTTGGCACCCTTGGCCTGCCGGTTCTCGTCAAAACAGTGCGACGCTTCAATGCGACGCTTGCTGTTATGGATCGACTTGCAGTCGATATGCCGAAACAGGGCGTTAAACGTGTTGCGGGCGATCTCACGCCGGTCGCTCAGGTCGAAGTAGCCATCATCTGCTTGGACATAGGCAAACCGTTCGTACCACTCGGCCTTTTCAATCCGGCCAAGCTCTTTGCGCTCGACCTCGGCCACGATCTTGGCCGCTTCGTTTGGGTATTCGATGGTCGGCGTGAGCTTGGACAGCGCGGAATCCATCGCCTGCGCCAGCAGCTCCTCACGAAGGCCAGGTGTGTGGGCAGGGCCACCGTTGTCGGTCACCCATTGCAAGAACATGCGGGAATCGAAGTCCACGCAGTGCGAGTGCAGGCAACAGTAAGCGCGGTTAGCGGGCATGTAACGACCTTCGGGGTTGCCGTCGGTATGCTCGGCACCATTCGGGCAGATCACGCCAGCCCAGCCTTCGCCATTGGGTCGGGATAGCAGCAGACCCTGCTCGGACAACCACGCCATCACGTCGTCTGCGCCGTCGTCCGACAGTCGGATCGGGCGCAGGGTGAGCGAATCGGCTTCGACCGGCACCACGCCCAGGGCGGCGCAAATCTCGGGCAAGGTGAACTCACGGTCTGGGTGAAACTCGACCAGACGCGACTCAAACAGGTTGCGCTCGGGCTTGAGGTTGACCGAGCCAGGCAGCCGGAAGTTGCGAACAGGATTACATGCGCCAGGGTCGGTGTAACCCGCGTCGGCGATGGCGCGAATGGCTGCGCTGAACTCGGCTTTGGTCGGCTGGTCGCTGAAGGCGTAGCCCCACTGGAACGAACCAAGCGACGTCTCCATGATCCACGTCGGGGCGATGGGGGGCGTCTTGGACTTGGTGCCAATGTCGTCCAGCATCATGACAAGGATGTACTCGCAGTTGGCTGCTGACGCTGAGACGCGGCCATCGGCAAAGCGGTCAACGACAAAGCTGGCGGTGTTGGCATACCACGCCTCGCCTGCCTTGGTGCTTTTGGTGGGCAGGTGCGCTGGCCATGTGCATTTGACTGCGCCATCGGCGTGCAGTTGTATTTGACCGTCTTTTAATTGTGGTTTTTGGTGCACAATCAGTGCTGTCTCGCCAGCAGGGGCGAGTTTTATGATAAAGTCCAGAAATTCCAAGTTAGTGCTCCCGTTAAAGCCCGCCTGCCAGCGGGCTTTTTATTTGCCGTAACGCGACATGATCGCTACCTCTGCGCCAAGGGGTAAACCCTTAGCCCATTCGGGCGGCGTACACATCACCTCTTTGAGCCGCACGGCCATCTCTTCAGGCCGGTCGGTTTCCAACACAATTTCATCATGCACATGCAGCACCACGTCGTCGAGCTGGCGCAGTGAGTGGCGCAGCAGATCGTTGGCGGTAGCTTGGGTGATATTCTCACACGCCAACCCTTTCCAAAGCCTTGCACGTGGCCATTCTTTTGCGTCTGCTGCCGGTTTCCAAGCGGCCTTAGCGTACGTCACGCCGTCGGCTTCCAGCTTGGCAAACGGGTAGCACAAGACGCGACCGGAGGGCAGAGCGTACCAGAGATGCTGACCATCATATAGATAGGTAACCCGCCCCACGTTAAACTCATGGCCTTTGTTCCGCATGGCACGGGTGTAGGCTTCTTCCAAGTCTTGCCAGTACGGCACCGACCAAGGGTTTGCCCTACGCCATGCGTCTACCATGCGCTTTGCATCTGACTCGGGCAGGTGCACACCGTAGGCGCGGCCCATCGCTGCAAAGGCACCAACGCCACCGGCAAAGCCGCAGGCCAACTCTTGAACTTTGCCAATCTGGCGCTGCTCGCCGGTGACTTGATCGACCGTCACGCCAAAGGTGGCCGAGGCGTTGACCTTGTACACATCCTCGCCTTGGGCAAAGATGGCCAACTTGCGCTCGCCTGCTGGGCAGTTAGACAGCCAGGGCGTCGCGCGGGCTTCGATAGACGACCAATCGGCCACGACTAGGGACTTACCCTTGGCCGGTATCAGTGCGGGCCTGAGCATTCCTTTGAGGACATCTGTAACGCGCTTGCCAAACTGAGGAACAATTGCATGGCCTCTGACCATTGCAGTTCTAACGTCTTCGGGCGATTTGGCGCACTTGCGAGTGAAATTGTGAACCTGGGCTCCATAGCTTGAGGCTCTGCCTGTGGCTGATCCTCCAGCGAATACAAAGGCTCCGCGTACTCGATTGTCTTCGACGTCTGCAAGAGATGCAAGGCGGCTAAACTTCGCAACCGAAGACGCCCATAGGTCGTCCGCGCATTGGATGACTTCGGCAACAGCGGGCGGTATCTCATCTGGGTTCTCCATTGCAAGCAGGTTGGCTCGCACAGTTTTGTCAATCGAATATTTCTTCTCGCCGTCTTTGTAGGTTTCCATCAACTTCAAAGCCTGCGGGCCGACGCGGTCGATCACCCACTGGCGCATCTTAGGCGACCTGACGCTGGTGATCTCGCCCTCGGTCACCTCGGCCACGATCTGCTCAATCTCGACCAACTCATCGCTGGCGAACTTGATGGCAGCGGCGCACAGTGGCACGTCCACCAGCACGCCACGGTCGTTGATCCGCTCGTTGACGTGGTAGTCGGTCAGCTCGTCCACTGACAGCGGGCGCAGCGCCTTGCTGATGGAACGCATGGCACGGACATCTTGTTCGCAGTACTGGATCATCTCGGCCATGAGGTCGGGGTCTTCGCGGAATGGGGGTATACACATCAAGCGAATCAACTGGGCACCTCGGTGGTCTTTCTTCATGGACGCGCCAGCAAACCGGCCAACGTCTTCCAGCGAGCCAGGGGCGCAATTGGCGCGGGCTTGTGTTGCGGTGCAGTAGAACTGCTCCAGCTTGAAATTGATCTGCAAGACATACCAGAAGATCAACCGCTCAAACGCCGCGTTGTGGGCGTAAATTTGGCCTTTGTACGACTTTACTTTCTTAGGGAAGGGTTCGGTAGGTATCCACGTCGCCACGTCATCGTCGTCAAAGGCGTAGGACATGCACAGCACTTCGGTGCTGGGGTCTTGCGCGTAGTTATAAACGCCGTGCTTGGGTAAGTCGCACCGACTACGCGTTTCAAAATCGCACCAAAGAGTCATGCGTGAGCCCATCGCACTGTGCGGCCTTTGTCACCCCCAGCTTTACGCGCTGGCGTCATCCAAGTGCCATGACGCACAGCGTCGTTAATATTTTCTGACCTCGTACCCCAGCATAGATTTTCAAGTCGATTATCTGCGGGGTCGCCATTTAAATGACGGCATTCATGTTTAGCAGGCGCAACGCCAACAAAAGCCAACAGAACTAGTTTGTGAACGCACTGACTATTTCCGCGCCCCAAAGCCACGCTCAAATGACCGCTGGGCATACGACCTGGGCGCAAAATGCGGCCTTGTGGGCAGCGTTGAAAAGAACGAACGCGTCCTTGATCACTCACTTCGTATTTGCCGTCGTATTCAGGCACAAGTTTCCAGACTTCCATAAGTGTCTCCTTTCCAATGCCGCCTGTCACGCGGCATCAGAAAAGACGCTTAGGCAGACCGGCGACGACGACCGGCTGGCGCAGCGGGGGCTTCCTCAACCTTTGCAGGCTCAGGCTCACCGTCCATGCTGACCCACTCGATCACCTCGAACACAGGCGTATAAATCTTGCCGTAGCTCTTGTGGGCGTAGTGGTCTTTACGCAGACGCACAATGGCCACTGGCTTGGCTTGATCCTTATCGACCTGCTCGGCCAATGCGACTGCGATAGACTGAACCGCTTTTTTACCACCCACTGAAGTGGTGGTGTAACGCGCTTCCATTCCCTTGTCTTCGCCACTGATGCACTTCAAGCTCAGGCCAACCTGTGTTTCCCAACCCTTCTTAGCACCTGGGGGCGCTTCGTCGAGTTCGGGCAACGGCTGGCTGACACTGGCCATCTTCTCGGCCAACACCTCACCATCACCCCAAGCGATGAAGCCGTGGACAAAGGAGAAGGGGTTGATCGCCCACTTGCTGTCGTCTTCGACTTCGGTCTGATCGGCACCGAAGACCCAGTGGCCAGTCTTATCCATTTTGAGGATAGCTGTACCGGCTGGGCCGACATCGGATTGGATCGCCCGCAGCGCGGTTGACAGTGTGGAAACTGCTGGCAAGCCAGCTTGAGAGAACGCTACTAAATTGGACATTTGATTTTCCTTATTGAAGTTTAAAAAAAGCTCCACGCAAGTGAGAGCTTATTTGCAACACTGCTGGGCGCGGGTCATCCACGCTTGCCAATGTTGTGCCTGAAGACACTGACACGACAAGATCGTCGGGCAGCATCAGCTTGCTCTTTTTGAGTTCTTTCTCCGCTTGCGCTGGGGAAATTAACTCAGGTTCTTTGTACGGGGCGATGTTCAATTTAATCAATGCTACTTCGGCTTTGTCGTCGTCAACCCACTGACGTGTACCACGCTTGGCCACCAGTTTATACCCAGGCACCGGCGCGCCGCTGTCAAGAATTTGGTGCGCCAGCGCACGAAGGTCTTTGATCCAATCTTCCAGAATGTCAGCGTTGGCCAAGTATGCGCCCAGCGTATCCACGTCGATCGCTTCAACTTGCGTCTTCAATGCGCGGTCAACAGCGCCGGTCATCTGCGGGCAGATCGGCTTGGCCGCGCACCAACGGCAGTGGTCACCGATCTTAA
>Ga0209500_10001956_pt1 | contig 15072 bp, 24 predicted proteins | sample S_140212_EF_Meta_FD_187323 | JGI IMG/M metagenome (GOLD analysis project Ga0209500, IMG submission 187323) | Freshwater microbial communities from Lake Simoncouche, Canada to study carbon cycling - S_140212_EF_MetaG (SPAdes) (version 2) | ecosystem: Environmental > Aquatic > Freshwater > Lake ... | reverse complement strand
CTTATACGGAAGTGTGGCAGAGTCTGGCTTATTGCTCTTGTCCTGAAAACAAGCGTGCCTGAGAGGGTACCGTGGGTTCGAATCCTACCGCTTCCGCCATTACAGGCTAGTTTCGTGGTTCTCGAGATAAACGAAACTAGGATTGTCATCGGTCCATGTTCCCACCGTGTGATCGCCGATGTAAAAGAAGCCGTTTGGCGAGTCAGGAGCCAGTTAACGGTGGGCAGAATTTACCTCTGTTGGTGTAGCGGTCAAACATACCCGCCTTTCAAGCGTGGAGATCATCGGTTCAAATCCGATACAGAGGACCAAGTGTGGTTGTGGGTGACTCGTTGTGGAACCCTCGTGAATTAAGGACCGATAGCTCAGTTGGTAGAGCAACCGACTCTTAATCGGTTTGTCGTGGGTTCGATCCCCTCTCGGTCTACCAAAATAGTGCTTGACTATAAATACAAAGCACTATATACTATTAGTAGTGTAACAACAAAAAAGGAAACAATATGAACAAGCTTATTACCTCATTTGTCGCTCTTGTCGCTGCCACAGCTGCAAATGCCGCAGATCTCCCTTCAAAGACTGCACCTGCTGCAAAGCCAGTTGCAACTGACACCGAAAAGAATGTTTACGGTGGTCTTAACGGAGGCTTCGTCGTAACTGATGGTCTCAACAAGAACAGCCCATGGGCAATCGGTATTGTTGGTGGTTATAATGTCTATCGCTTTGCTGGCATTACAGTCGCTGGCGAAGGAACTTATGACTACTCAAAGGGTGACGTTAACACTTTCGTTGTTAACTCTGTCGTAAATTACGACGCAGGTTTCGTAACTCCTTACGTTCTTGCTGGTATTGGTTATCGTAACGAGCCACATAACAACAGAACGGTTTACAATTATGGTGGCGGCTTGAAGTATGCTATTAGCACTTCAATCGATCTTGATGGTCGATATCGTCGTACAGAAGATCTTAGGTCTACACCAAAGAGCAAGGCAGAAGATCGCGTAACTCTTGGTGTAAACTACAAGTTCTAAGAGTTTATTTCCCGATAGCTCAGTTGGTAGAGCATTCGACTGTTAATCGAATGGTCCTAGGTTCGAGTCCTAGTCGGGGAGCCAATAAGGTCCGTTAGCTCAGTGGAAGAGCAACTCCTTTACACGGAGAAGGTCGGCAGTTCAACCCTGTCACGGACTACCACTATTGGGGATATAGCTCAGTTGGGAGAGCGTCTGATTTGCATTCAGAAGGTCTGCGGTTCGATCCCGCATGTCTCCACCATAGGTGATGAGTTGTAGGTAAACCTGAATGCGCTAGGGAACCTTCCTAACTGTTGAGTGATGATGTCGTCACGCACTAGTTACTCAACAGTCCAGTTTCGCCCGTATAGCTCATCTGGTAGAGCACCTGTTTTGTACTCAGGAGGCGGTGGGTTCGAGTCCTGCTGCGGGCACCATAGGCAAACAGCATCAGGTTCCAACCTGATAAAGGGGAGTTGCAAATCCCTGCTCAACGGTTGTCAGTGACGATGGGTGATATCGGAACTGTCTCAGTTTATTGCGGGCGGGGGGTTAGTATCCTTTCTGGTTCATACCCAGAAGAACGTAGTGCGATTCTACGGCAGCGCAACCAAATTGCTCACATGAACTAAGCGTAAGTTCTCCTGCTTTGTGGGAGTATGCAGGTTCAAGCCCTGCTGTGAGCTCCTAAACTGCTCTCGTACGCATCTGGTGAGGCGACCCCTCTGTCTAAGGGGCGAGGAGGGTTCGATTCCCTTCGAGAGCGCCATAATACGTGGTAAGGAAAGCCTAGAGCGTCTCAGCTGCAGCAAGAGACAAAGTAGGGTCGGAGTAATTGACCGATAAGAGGAGCATGGGCAAGTTCAATTTATGGAGTCTAAGACTATCCGTTGAACCAGATACCGCACCTGCCACATAAATATAATTATTGGGGATTAGTTAAATTGGTATAACGGAGGATTCTGACTCCTTTGTTCGAGGTTCGAGTCCTTGATCCCCAGCCAATTGGTGCCTGAGGTAGATGGTAAATCGCGGGACTGCAAATCCTTGAGAACCCAGTTCGATTCTGGGAGGCACCTCCAAAGTTAAGCGGGTATAGCTCAGTGGTAGAGCACTTCGTTGCCAACGAAGATGTCGTCGGTTCGACCCCGATTGCCCGCTCCATGTTCCGATAGCTCAACTGAATAGAGCACTGGTCTACGAAACCAGAGGTTGAGGGTTTGAGTCCTTCTCGGAACACCATTAATGCCCGAGTAGTCCAATTGGCAGAGGCGCTGGTCTTAGAAACCAGATGTTGGGGGTTCAAATCCCTCCTCGGGCACCAATAAAGGGAATAGGAAATGACTTACAAAGATTGGGTTTGGCTTATAATATATACACAATGGATGCCAATTCTTGTATTCATTTTCTTATTCTTCACGCTGCCTTAGCTCAGTTGGTAGAGCAACGCACTAGTAATGCGTAGGTCGTCAGTTCGAATCCGACAGGCAGCACCAGCCCATATAGCCAAACTGGTAAAGGCGACGGTCTCAAAATCCGTAATCTGTAAGTTCGAGTCTTACTATGGGCACCAGCCTAACTTAGTGTTGTTGGTCAGCACGGATGATTGTGGATCATCAAGACTAGGTTCGAATCCTAGAGTTAGGACCATAAATAAATTAAAAGGAGATAGTCATGAATAAAGTATTGTTAGCTTGTAGCTTAGGTTTGGTGTTGGCTGGTTGCAATGCGACTATTCAATCTCGACCAACGGTAATTGATTTAGAAACACAGCCACGTCAACGTTTGGTAGTTCCTGAAGTTTATACTCTTCCGCCTCCACGCCCATACGTCGAGCGTCGTAATCATTGTTATACTATGTGGGAAAACACGCCTCGTGGATATGTAGAGCGACGTGTATGTGGTAATCACATACCCTAAATAAAAATACGAGTAGGCTGCAGAGACGGTGGACTGCACTAGACTGTAAATCTAGCCTCTAAGAGCGTTGTGGGTTCGAATCCTACCCTACTCACCATCTTTAAATAACCTTGGAGAAATAAAATGATTAATTTCGAATTTACTATTGAAGAAGCCAACATTATTCTTGGTGCTCTTGGACGTATGCCTTACGAGAGTGTTTTCCAGCTCGTTGACAATATGCGTAATCAGGCTGGTCCTCAGGTCCAGGCATTGCAGGAAGCAGCTGCTGCAGCTGATACCGTTGCTGGCGGTGATACCGAATAATAAGCCGATGTAGCTCAGTGGTAGAGCATTCGCTTCATACGCGACTGGTCGTAGGTTCAAGTCCTACTTTCGGCACCAAAGCTTCTCTGGTATAGCTGGTGCGTACGCTGGTCTGAAGAACCAGAGGATGCGGTTCGATTCCGTGGGGAAGCACCAAATAAAAAATGAAGGGGATTTTATTCCCCTTCAAAATGATTACTCGGTGTAGAAAGTATCTACTTTAGGTAAAGTAGGTGCTTCTTCTTGAATTGGCTCAAGTTGAAGTGTTAGAAGATCCTCATCATCTTCTTCATCTTCTTCTAAGTCAATTTCATTATCAATTAGAGTACTTAGGATTGCATCAATTCTCATTTCAGCTTCAATGAGAAATTCAACTTTAGATTCGAATGAATCAATACGCTCTGATACTTTATCGAAAATTTTGTCTGTCATGGTCAGTTCCTCTATTTTTGCCCATTATAAATATTTCGCACGTCGTTATTTAGCAACGCAATATAAAAGATTTATTAAACAGGCAAGTTATTATGACCTTTTATCAAAAATATACATTAATTATTGACAATATTAGTAAGCTGATTTGGATTGCCCTTATGTTAACTTGGTTATATGATGGTACAAAGATAGTGGATATTTTCAAATGAAAACAATTGCGTTGTTTAGCCATCACCCTGAATGTTCTGACGAGTGCGTTTCTGGTATGATAACAGCGCTGTCGCCTAATTATAGAGTAAAGGTATTTGGAATTTCTGATAATTTAGACAATGTGCTTTCGCAGTCGAACTGCGTGGCTTTTCCAGGAGGAATAGGTGATTCTGATTCGTTCTATCGGTTCTTTAAACGCAGACATGGGAACGCTATCGAGTCGTTTATTTCCAATGGCGGTAGGTACCTCGGAATTTGTATGGGTCAGTACTGGGCGGGATCCGAGTATTTTGATCTGCTGCGAGGTATTGACGTCGTCCAGTATATCAAAAACCCAACCTCGGAAATCAAGAGGTCGTATGGTACGGTCGCCGAAATAACTTATGAGAGCGACTTTAGTAAAGACCACATGTTCTTTTATGATGGTGGTGTGATAACCATTAAAGATATTAAAGCAACGTATCAAGTTAAAGCTAGATACAAGAACGGTCATCCGATGGCTATCATACAGGATAACGTCGGTATAATTGGGTGCCATCCAGAAAGCAATGAGTTCTGGTATGATCTATATCCATACATAAAGCAGTACTGGCATGGCGGTCGTCATCATAAGTGGCTGCTTGAATTCGTTGATGATCTAATGGAGCGTGGGCAGGATGGTAATGCAGCGGTTTGCTAAACCGTGCAACCGCAAGGTTGAATAGGTTCGATTCCTATACGCTCCGCCAACCTTAAAAGGATATATTATGAAAAATGTAGTAGTAGCATTACTTGGTATTCTCGCAGTTAATTCTGTTCAGGCTCAGGAACTATCTTTAGTTGCCCATGGGTTCTCGCATCACCTAGATAATCACAACTTTAATGAGAGAAATTACGGTGGTGCTGTAAGATATGGCCATGATGACTGGGCCATTCAAATCGGTGCGTATCGTAATAGTATAAATAAGAATAGCGTTTATGCTGGTGTTGATTGGTCGCCTCTTAAGTACGAAACTGATAGCTGTTTAAAGTTTGAGGCTGGTGCTTATTATGGGTTTGCAACAGGTTACAAGTTTGATATTACTCCTGTTGTTGGTCTCCAAGCGGCTGTTAAGTGTGGCGATGTGTTCGCTCGAGTTCGTGCGATGCCTGACCCATACTACAATGCCAAAGCAGTAGGCGCTATAGAAATAGGATTTGTTTTAAAAAGATTTTAATATATCAGTGAAGTGTTACGGTAGCACATCTGTCTCCAAAACAGAGGGCGTGGGTTCGACTCCTACCACTGGTGCCATTTTCATATTATGTTTCTGGTGAAGATTTAATTAATTCCTCATAAGGAGCATAATATGAAAAGAATTTTAACTGCGGTAGCTATGCTATTCGCACTAATCACAACTGCATATGCAGATAGCGTCCTAGTTATTGACGCTCAATACGATCAAGTTACCAACAATGTCAAGAGTCGTTTAGAAGCTGCTGGCCATACAGTCACAGTTACGACAAATATCGCATCAATCCCAACAGTTACAAGCACATATCAACAGGTATGGGACCTAAGATATAGTGCTGTTCTTACTGCTGGTGAACAGACAACCTATCAGACATACGTTACGAACGGCGGTTTCGCTTACTTCGTAACTGAAAATCCAGGTTGCTGCCAATCAAGAAACAATTCAGTTGCAGCCCTTATTACTGCGCTTGGTGGTGGAACGACCACCATTGGCGCTAACTCTGCTATGACAAACAATATATCCAGCAATGTCAACACAACCTACATGACTGCTGGTATTACTGTTAACTATGCAGCCGTTTCTGCTATCGTTAACAGCCAGGGTATCCCACTTATCTCCGATGGTGCTGGTGCTGTATCTGGTATGAGTTGGATTGGTCGTGCTGGTAATCTTGGTCAGGGTGTAACAGGAACTATCGTAACAGTTGCTGACACTAACTGGCTTGATGCTTCTCGTTTCAATGTATCTGGTACAACTGCACAACAGCAGAACGTAACTGCTCTTGATGATATTATCAAGGGCATCGTTGCTGGTACTGTTGGTGGAACTATTAGTGCTAATGGTAATGGTGCCGCTGGTCAGAATGGCGCTGGACCTCCTCCAAAGACAGTTGTATCAACTGCTGCTGGAACACCAACTGTAACTTCTAGTGCAGCTAACGGAAATGCTACTTCATCTAATGCTGCCACAAGAGGCACAACTGCTAATGCTACTAGATTAGATCTAGGAACACCTATCGTAACAACCAGCGCCCGTGATGGTGCTGTTAAAACAGCAAAAACAATTGATGTAACTAGAACTACCACAGTTGTTGTTACTACACCAAGAGCAACTACTACAACATCAACAACACCAATTACTACTGTTACAACAACTGTAACACCAAGAACTACTACAACTACCACTGTTCCTGTTACTATAACTACATACTCTGATGGTACAACAGAATCTACAGACGGTACACCCGTAGTAACAACATCTACTGTAAACGTAACAACAACTAGCTCTACAACAACGAATGAAGTTGTAGTAACAACTGTAAATGATTCTGTAGTACAAACAGCATCCTCGAATCAAACAGCTTCTGTTTCGGCTGTTGGGTTAAAGGATGCTCTTGCTATTAGTAAATTCAATCCATTCTTAGTTGATGCTATCACTACTAAGGATGGCGCATGGGTAACACCTCTAGCTGGTTATGCTAAGGCTGGTGGTAGAGTTGATAATAGTTCTATTGGATTCGGTGTTCAGAAAACTTTTGAAAATAATACTTTAGGTATCGCTGGAACATTCGGCAAGGCTGATAGCTCTCAGTATTTGAATTCAAATTCAAAATCTGATTCATATGGCGCTACTGCTTATATTCTTAATAAGCAAAATGCCGTATGGACTAAGGTAGCTGGTGGATTCAATGTTTCCGAATACAACACCACTACTTCTCTGCCTGTATTTGCTCTTGTTAACTCAAGCAAGGTAAAGGTAAACAACTACTACGCTGATCTTACTTTCTATTCAGGTAAGCAGTTCTATGGTTTCAGACCTCTTATTGGTGCAACAATAACCAAGTCAGTTGTTACATCTGCAGTTGAGTCTGGTTCTTCACTTCTATCAACACTACCAGAAAAAGATTCTATTGAAACTCGCCCATACGCTGGTATCAGATATGATCTTGACTGGTTTGGAATTGAAACAAGAGTAACCCAGTCTAAGGACTTCGGCACTGTTGGTCAGCTTCGTGCCTCTGTAAAGAAAGAAATCTTCAAAAACGTTTCTGTTGATTTGACAGGCGGATTTGATAAGGGTAAAAACTATACAGCAGCTGTAGGCATGGTTGGTTTGAAGGTTAACTTCTAAACACTTCCAATACTTTGTTAACATACTTAGAACGCTCCATGACGAAAGTCTGGGGCGTTTTTTCGTCATCAACGGCTATAATGATAGCGATTTGTGGCACAGAGAACTTATACGTCCACTCAAACATCATTGAGTAAACGGTTGACTGAAGAAAGTAGTTCTCGATCCACTCTTCCTTCTTAGGCTTGCGAGAAGTTTTAAAGTCAATGATCGAAAGCTTACCATCATATTCGGCAACAAGGTCAGTGCGCCCTGCACAACCCAGAGCCTTTGAATAAAGAGGAAGCTCAATACCTAGGATATTATCAACACGCTCATCAAGAGTTGACTGTATTGATTTGAATGTTTCAACATTAACAGGCATTTGATCTCTGTAGATGTTCTCTTCATTCAATACATAACGTTCGGCGATCTTATGAATAGAAGTTCCACGACGAGCAGCCTGATTGGAAATTCGATCGGCTTCTGCATCGCCAACCTTCTTTCTCCATTCATTCAAAGCTGTCTTATCTGATTTTTCACCAAGGATAGTCGTAACAGACTTTAACTTGGTTACGCCATCGGGCAGCACGTAGTAGCGCTGCCCATTAATGTTTTCAGTATTCAATTCCACGAACGGAACGAAATTATGTTTGAACTTCTTCATGCTACAATCTTCAACCTATTCTTTTGAATAATATAATCTTTAACCATAGAGCTTCGAACAATATCGTTCTCGTCAAAGTCAATAAATGTAAAGGACTTCATACGCTCAATGATACGCATAAAGTCAATCAACCCGTTTTTGTCCTGTTCTTTGCTAAAGTCAGACTGCCTAAAGTCTCCTGAAAAAATGACTCTGCAATTACGCCCAACACGGGTAATCACAGAGTCAAGTTCATGAAGGGTTAGATTGGCGATCTCGTCAACGATGATAATACAATCGTTTAGAGTGATACCACGAATAAACGATGTGCTGATAAATTCTACAACGTTTTTATTCTTAAGGTAGTCATAAGCATCCCCTCTATTGAAGAGCTCTGAACAGATAGCATAATATGGGGCTTCGTATACCTTGGCTTTCTCTTTCGAATTACCAGGTAGAAACCCCATATCTCTTGTTGGAACGACAGATCTTACAATAACAAGTTTTTTATATCGACTATTTTCAGAAAGTATTTCTTGTAACCCAAGATAGATAGAGATAAAACTTTTACCAGTTCCTGCTATTCCATGAAGCATTAGGTTCTTACCCTGATTATATGCCTCGAAGGAGAGCTTTTGATTTTCTGTTAGTGGTTCTACCTTTTTTAAATTAAAATTTATCTTTTCCTGTATGTTAACAACTTTTTGATTTGATTGACGAAGGATTCTTTTTTCTTTTCTTGTTAATCTTGTCGTTTCCATTATGGTCCTTTAAAAATTATTAATGGTACTCCTTGCGATACCTTTAGAATTCTTTTTCTTCATATCTTTAAGTAGATCACGGAACCCTTGATCGGGTTTACCAAAGCCTCTACCAGAATGAATTCCAGGAGCACCATTTACTAGTTGCGTTACTTGTGGGTTACTTTTCAAATATTCATCTAGAGCCGAGATACTCATAAAGTCCTCGTGCTCCTCGCCAGTGTCATTATTAAGAAATTTATATGTGGGCATTAGCGTCTTTCATCTTCATCTGGCCAACTATCATCATCATCCATTTCATCGTAAATATTATCGTAGGCGTAATCATCTTCATCTTCTACGAGAGCAGTAATATCTTTAGTCTTTAGCGCCCGATCAACTCTCTTTTCAGTTTTCCTCTGAATATAGTTTGACCTAACGACGAAGTTTTCGTTTTCATCGTCGTAGTAATCGTTTTTACGAAACTTTTTAAACTGCTTGCTCATTTGGGATTAGTCCTGGAAGTGCCTCTGTTACATGCTGAAGGGTGATGCCCTTGATGGGCTTCTTGTCTTTAATTGTGCAAAGGAGCTCTGCATCCTTTGGTGCGCAGTTTTCAAGCAACTGTACAAACATCGTTTCACGCTTCATCTGCTTTAGGTTAGGATGAAACCCCTGGATAAAGTATGTAAGCTTTTGAGTTTCCTTGATCAAAACATGTTCCTGATCAACAAGATCGTTTGGCTTATAAGGAGGAGTACCCTCTGGCAATGACCACTTTACATTAGGGTCATAACATCCCTGAAGTATAATCCTCAAAGGCATACTATCATTATACTTAAGAGCATCAATCTTTTCCTGTGTTCTCTTAAGTCTTCCTACTTTTTCCAAAAATTCTGCTAGTCCGACCACCATTAAAATTCTCCAATAGATTCCATTAAATTTTTAAGTTTTTTTGCGATAAAATAATTCATCAGTTTTTCTCTACCCTTACCAGTTTGACCTTGATAAGATTCCATAATCTTTTCTTTAATTTCTTTCGGTATATAGTGTAAATCAATCAGCTTCCTATTGCGCCAGTAGTTGACGAACAAAGGATGATCAAATTTATCCTGTACATCGAGTTCGATCAAAGCATCGATCTTCTTTTGAGTCAGAGGTTTCTGACGGTCCCCAACAACAAAACAATTATCAGAAGAGAGTACGTTAGGTATGCCATCGCCGCTGTCTCCCTTAAGAACGTGTTCCAGAAGATAACGGTCTGGGTCTTCGTGAGTAATCCACTTCTTACGGACAGGGTCGTACTGCTTTACGAATTGATATGTATGAAGCTGAATGAAATCTTTATCGCCTGACAAAATAAGAACGTCTTCGGTCGAAGGAGCTTCTTCAACCAAAGTAGCAATAATGTCATCTGCCTCGGCAGATTCAATGTCGACAACCCTGTAGGGGAAATATACCTTAAGCTCTTCGCGAATTTTATTCATCGTTTCGAAGATAGAACGCCAGTCCATTTCGGACTTCTCTTGGTTCTTTTTGCGGTTAGCCTTATAGTAAGGGAAAACCTGCTTACGCCAGTAGTTAGTATTATCACAGGCGATAACCATCTCGCCGTACTTACTACCGAACTTTGTTTTGTATGAACGCAGAGAGTTTAGAATCATATGGCGAACCATATTTTCCTCTAGCTGCGCATTTGTATGGTTGCCCAACTGCATGAGCAAATTCGACAACATAACCTGATTCAAATCAACAATGATCACATTTCACCTGTTTTAAACTATCTCGACTACTTCGCTCTTTTTCAACTTTAAGTTTAGCTTTTCTACAATTCTAAGAACTCCCTCTTCCTCAGTATCGGGTTCGAAGATGTTATCGGCTATCTGTTGAAACGGATGGTATATATCGTAGTGCTTACAAAGGATGGAGCGTATTGCTTCTACAATGAAAGCACCATCCCTTAGTATTTCTGGGTCCTCATCATCTGAGATACCAAACCCCGCTACCTCTAGATTATTGAAAATGATAGGAGCCAGATTAGAAATCGTTTCTTGAATGTGGTAATGTTTCATCATCTCAACATTGCGAGTAATTTCTTCTATTACTACTTCATCACGATTCTGGTTGTTATTCTGTTTAGGAAATTGAATAACGTTGTTACTATTCATTTTAATATCATAGCCTATAATAAGAGCTTAGTCAATTATTATTTAGGTAGATCAAGTTTTATAATAGAAAACTTCACCTGGAACTTTGCGATCTTCAACCTTATTAAATTGCATCAGTAGATCATCCATGATGATCCTCCACTGAGACCCAATCTTATTCAAGTTGAACCTATTATCAGCATACGCCTTAACGAACCTAAGATAGTTCTGAGCCTCGTCCTTATTGACGATACTGATTGCATGATCAAGGTTGTGGTAGAAAAGAGCAGCATGCTTACGGCGATCATCAAGGAACTGATACATCGAGGTAAGACCACCAGAGGTTTCTGAAAGAGCACAATAATTAGGGTGAACACAAACCAAGCCAGCAGACATTGACTCAATCAATACTCGACAAGAGGTTTCCTGCCAGATAGAGGGATAGGCAAGTATATGAGACTTTGAGATAGCTTCTCTAAGAGTAGCCTGGTCTGCAAACCCATGATATGTCATCTGAGGATGTTGACGAATCTTTTCATAAAGAGGCTCGAATTGCTTATCAGCATCTGGCCATCCATAAATTTCAAAGCTAGAAAACACATCTAGATGAATATGGCTATGCTTCTCGGCAAGAGCTTCAAAAACAGGAACAAGGATCTCAAGACCTCTCTGAGGTGTAGAGAAGTAAATAAGACGAACCTCATCCTTTGACTTTTGAACTTCAGGAAATACATCGAGAGGGTTCTCTATAACGATAACCTTATCATCCTGTGGGAAGTTTAACTTATCGATATAGTTTTGAAGTTGCCAGTTAGATACAAAAACAAACTTGTGGAACCTATCGCGACTCTTTTTTTCTTTCAAATGCAAAACTTCTGGATCCTCAGCAAGGTCATGCTGCCAGTAGATACGAATCTTATCTTCCTGGATATCACGAACTCTTGAAGCAATAACCTGAAACTCTTTTGAAACATCTTCAGGAATAAATTGAGCGATACTGCGCTTTGATAGCTCAGTACCGCCCTGTGACTTTATTGAAATTTCGTTCTCTTCAAACCCACTCATTATTATGCCTGCCTAGTAAGATAATTCGGACGAACGTACTTAGCGCCGAAATATTCCTTAACAAGCTTAATGACGATCTGATCATCATATTCCTTGCAGGAGAATACATCGAGGTACATCGCATTACCACCCATACCATCATCAGGTACAAAGTGAGCGCAGATGTTGGAAGTTTCGATAAGCTGGACAAGAGTGTAGCCAGCCTTATTACCAGATCCAAAATTTACGATCTGTGGTTCACCATAGGCAACCATGTCAATATCCTTGACAAGACGCTTGACGAAATCGTAAATTCTATTATAGTCTGTGATTGCATCGTGATCAAGTTCAGCGCAATCAAGAACGAGATGATAACCCCAGTATGCCATTATTCTTTCTCCATAGTATAGTCAATTTTATTGATGAATTCGAGCTTTTTCTCTTCGGTCCAGCTCTTTAGATAATCATTGTCTTCGTCGAACATCCTTAGATATTCGTCTTTATTTATTTCTCTATAAGACACGATAGTCGGAGAAGGAGTAAGATGTTCTTGAGAGAACTCTTTAAATTCGAGGTTATCATATTCACAGATAACCTCGTCTAGTGCATGATCGATATCATCTTCTACTTCAACACAGTAGCGGATACGAAACTGCGAAAGGCAGTCAACCATAACAAGCTTTTTCATTAGTAATTATGACTCACATCTTGAACGAAAGTTACAGAATCAATTCGAAAAGAACGCCATCCACGCTTTTGAACATCCCAAGCGGCAATGACATTAGGGTTTTCGGTGTGGAAACTCTTTTCCTCTGTAATATCCTGAGCATAACCAGGAGGAAGAAGATCAGGTCGTAGCGTACAACGCATTGCCCGATCTTCACCATTTACCTTTGTGAAGTATATTTCCATAACATATTCTCTTAAATCCTTAAGAATCACATCACGTTCGAACATTAGATAGTACTCGCCTCTGTTAGGAACTTACCTGTTGTGTTTGTTTGTTCATTAATCATCTTCTGTAGCTGGTTAAAGCCACCGATGTTAAATCCATCTACTACAATAACAGGAAAGGTTGTAGCTGATGGGAAAAGCTGCTGAAGGGATTCCTTAGTGAAATCTTCGTTAAGCTTCATTTCGTTATACTGAATGCCCTTTGAAGAAAGAAGCATCTTTGCGCTTGTACAATAGGAACAGTTGTCCTTTGAATAAATTGTTACGTTCATAGTCTGGTTCTCCAGTATTCTGCGACATCCTCGCTATTAGAGGGGTCAAAGCCATTTTCGTACATATCGAATTGAACGAGAAGTTCGAGATCACTTTGCATGTATGCCTCCATACTTATATTATAGCTGGTTTCTTTAAATAAGGCAAGCTAAATCTTTTTGATATAGCTTGCCTTGACATTTTTCTTTTCGAGAACTTCGAAACCTTCGGCGAACAAAATAGCTTCGATAGCATCGTGATCATACATCCAGATGTCATCAAATACAAACACTGTTCCGATATTGCTACGAGTAAGGAAGAAGTTAATTTCGGTTACCATTGCTTCGCTATTATGAGGTCCGTCAAAGAAAACGAAGGCATACTTATTTTCGATCTTCTTTACTTCATCATAAACAGGAACGCCATCGGCATAACGAGCAAAGAACTCTGTATCTTCGAGGCAGAAGAAGGTAAAGTTGAATCCGTTCTGGTAACCATAGTAGTAGAGCGAAGGAATGATACGATTACGCATAGAGTTATCGTAGTCTAGCTTGATAGCCTTCGTAAGCTCCTTAGACTGCGGATCGCCTTCCTTCTCAACTTCTGGGTTATGTACCGAAAGAGAAAGGTTTGTTTGAACGTAGTCGATATTGCCATATGGATCAATACAGAAGAAAGAACGATTATTATCGCCATTCTGTACAAGAGCATCCATAATCATCTTTGCCGAACCACCACGGCGAGTACCAATCTCTACAACTGCTCCTGGTACACCCCTAATCTTAAGAGCAGCATTTGTAAGAACTTCATATTCCTGCGAATCAACACCAAATACTTCTTCATCACTAAAACGAATCATAGCCATTTTATTTCTCCTTAGTAAAAATCAACAATCTCATCGGCAATACCGTATTTCACAGCTTCCTTGGCAGTAAGCCAAACATCCTCAGGAGGAAGCAAATACTTCTTAATATCTTTCTCTTCTAGTCCAGTGCAACGCTTATAGTGTTCAACAACTCTAGTTTGAGTATTATTAAACTCCTTAACACGAGCCATCAACTCGTGCTCTTTGCCCCAGTTACCCCAGCTATATTGGTGAGAAAGAATAGCTGTATTACGAGTTATATAGCGTTTCCCTCTCTCGCCTGCAATAAAAGTCATGAGACCACAAGAGGCAATTTCACCAAGACCATATGTATAAATGGGAATCTTTGATCCCTTCATCGTATCGATAATTGAAAACGCAGAGGCGATCTCTCCACCAGGAGAGTTAATAATCATTTTAATAAGTTTGGGGCGATCTTTGCGCATAAGGTTTCGCGCAATAATAAATTCGATAGCATCTGCTGCAGTGTCAGTATTAAAATCTTTAAAGAGCATATAGTAATGGTGGTCTTCGATATTAGGTATCGACGTTGTTTTTTCTTCTTTATCTACCATTATAAATCACTTTCTGTTTTCAAGAACTTCGATTAAAACTTTAGCAGTTCCGCTATGGAAAAAACCTAACGCTTTTGCTGCGCTACTTGAAACATCGATTTCTTTATTTTTAACGAATGGACCTCTGTCACTAACAATAGCTTCTATAGTATTGCCGTTTTTTACATTCGTTATTTTTAGTAATGTTCCAAAAGGAAGAGTGCGGTGTGCTACGGTATATTTATTAGCGTCGAATTTCTTACCGTTTGCTGTTATTTTACCTTTATCATACCAAGAAGCTGTGCCATGATACGGTTCAGCTATAGATATAGAACTAAACAATATCATGGCACATGCTAGGAGAGTGGTGCGCCGGGAGGGATTCGAACCCCCAACCAGTCCGTTATGAGCGAACGGCACCACCAATTGTGCTACCAGCGCATTAGTATTAAGCAAGGATCTCCTTGAGTCTATCAGCAGCGTATGAGGCTGCAAAGGCTTCTGGCTTCACTTTGGGTGCAAACCCACACATACCACGAATATAGCCAGTTGCCTGCTGAATAACACAAGAAGATCCATGCATTTCGTCAGGATTAATGTCTAGGTGAACTTCACAGTGACGATCACCGATTACTTCGAACAGTTCGATATACATCGCCGAAGCCTTAT
>Ga0209500_10001955_pt1 | contig 15082 bp, 20 predicted proteins | sample S_140212_EF_Meta_FD_187323 | JGI IMG/M metagenome (GOLD analysis project Ga0209500, IMG submission 187323) | Freshwater microbial communities from Lake Simoncouche, Canada to study carbon cycling - S_140212_EF_MetaG (SPAdes) (version 2) | ecosystem: Environmental > Aquatic > Freshwater > Lake ... | reverse complement strand
GATAGGGATTCCACCGCCACTCTCTCCCGCGGTCTTCTTTCACCGCCAAACGACTCGAAAAGCCATGAATAGCCCTCGTCTGGACTCAGAAGGTGGCAAAGTGATTCCAATAGGCTCTAATCGGCCCACAGAGGTTGAAGAGAGACTAATAAATCAGCTTGTTGGCCGTGAATCACCGAGAATTCACTCAAAATTGCTTGATTTGCCCTCTCGTGGACTTGAAATCATAGATTTTGCCGATTCAATTGGGATTCCGATGCTGCCGTGGCAAAAATGGTTGGCAATGGAAGCTCACAAAGTAAAGCCAGACGGCAGATGGGCTCATCCTCTAATTACATGTGTCGTTGCGAGACAACAAGGAAAGACTACGCTCATGAAGCTGCGGATTTTGGCTGGTCTGTTTTTGTGGCGCGACGGCTTACAGATCGGTACAGCTCATCGACTTACGACATCGCTAGAGACTTTTAGAGATCTTGTAAACATTATTGAAGAGAACGAATCGCTTGCATCTCAAGTCAAGAAGATCCGATGGGCACATGGATCAGAAGAGATCGAGCTTCAATCCAAATTCGGTGGATCTCGTTACATGGTCAAAGCTGGTGGATCGGCAGCGCGTGGAATTTCAAAGCCGGAGACGGTTTTCGTGGATGAAACAAGAGAACTCAAAGATGAGACGACTTGGGCATCGCTTAGATACACAATGATGGCTGCCAAGAATCCACAGCTGTGGACACTCAGCAACGCCGGAGACCAACATAGCATTGTGCTCAATCAGCTGCGCGAAAGAGGAATGTCAGCTGCCAAAGGTGATGACATCGGTTATTTCGAATGGTCATCAAATTACGAAAAGATCGATGATTCGCCAGCATTTTGGAAAGGTGCTGCGATGGCCAATCCAGCACTAGGCCACACCGTACACATCGACAATCTGCGAGCTGTGCTCAACGATCCGCCAGATGTTGTAAAGACAGAAGTTTTATGTCGCTGGGTGGCGACGATCTCAGCTGCTATCCCTAGCGAGGAATGGAATGAATGCGGAGAGGATGATTTGGAATTGGATCCAGAGAAAACAACATGGCTTGCCGTAGATTGCTCGCCGGATCGTAGATCGGCAGCTCTTGTCGCCGCTCAGCAAATCGATTCGGAACGATTCTTTGTAAAGCTCTTGCACACTTGGAATAATCCAATCTCGCTGGACGATAAAGCTGTGGCAAATGACATTGCTCCGTATTGTCGCGAATTCCCAGTTGAAGTCGTTGCTTATAGCAAGAGAACAAGCTCTGCGATTGCGGCGCGACTTGTGCCAGCCGGTATCCCAATTACAGACATTGATGGTGCACTCTATGGACAATGTTGCGACGAGCTGTTAGGAGCGATTACATCAAAGAGATTGCGTCACAAAAATCAGACAGAATTGTCCAAGCAGATTCTATCAGCGGCTCGATTACCTTTTGGGGATGGTGGATGGACTATTGGCCGCAGAGCGTCACAATCGACCGTGACGGCTTGTGTGGCAACAGCTCTCGTTACACACTTTGCGACACGCCCAGAGACGGATCTTGACATCATGGTGGGCTAGAGGTACAAGTACTGCGAGAATTCGCGCATGGGATTAAAAGAATTTTTTGTACCGACGACGGTTAAAGCCGCACCGGAGCAAACTACCAATGACATTGAAGCGGCCATTGCGCCGTATTATGCAGAACAAGCAAATCTGTTTTTTGCTGGCATTGCACAAGCTTCTCGATCAGAAGCAATGAGTGTGCCAGCCGTTGCACGATCTTTGGGAATTATTCAGACAATTGCATCTTTACCGATGCACACTCGCAATACCGCTACCGGCGAAAAAGTAAGTCAACCTCGCGTCATCAATCAGCCAGATCCACGCATTCCGGGAGTGACATTTTGGAGCTGGATTATTTCAGATCTCTTCTTCTTTCCGGCCGCTTATTGTTTAGTAACAGAGCGTTATCAAGACACAGGAAAAATTAGAGCAATGGAGCGCATTGCGCCAGAGCGAATCTCCATTACAACATCTGCCAATGGTTATGAAATTGATTCTTATCGAATTGATGGCACTTACATTGATCCAGCTTTCCTTGTTGTCTTTACCGGTACTCAAGAAGGATTGTTATCTCGCGCCGGCCGTACCATCCGAGCAGCTGCGGCACTAGAAAAATCCGCAATGAATTTTGCCGTTGAGCCAATCCCTCAAATGGTGTTGAAATCAAATGGCACATCATTGCCGGCAGATCGCGTTGCCAAATTGTTATCAGCATGGCGCACAGCTCGAGCCAATAAATCAACAGCATTTTTGAATGCGGATGTCACGCTTGAAACTCTTGGCTTTGATCCAAAGTCAATTCAATTGAATGAAGCTCGCAATTATGTTGCTCTTGAATTATCCAGAGCTTGCGGATTGCCAGCGTACTTCACCGATTCACAGCAATCGAGCTTTACCTACTCCAACGCTCTTGACAAAAGGCGCGACCTCGTTGATTTTGCTTTTAGAAATTACATGTCAATCATTGAGGAAAGACTTTCATTTCAGGATTTTACGCCACAAGGCAATCAGGTAAAATTCGATCTTGATGACTTCTTGCGCGGTAATCCATACGAGCGAGCCCAGGTGTATGACATACTCAACAGAATTGGCGCGATGAGCGTCGATGAAATCCGCGAAGAAGAGGACATGCTTCTATGAAAATCACAACACCAATGACAATCACGGCGGCAGACTCAAACGCTCGTACCATAACTGGACGCATCGTTGCATTTGAAGAAGTTGCAAACGCATCAACAGGCAAAGTCATTTTTGCAAAAGATTCTGTCGTACCGGCAGATGTAAAGCTCAACCTTGAGCATGATCGCACTCGTCCAATCGGAAAGACTTTATCGATGACAGTCAATCCAGATTCAATCGATGCAACATTCAAGATTGCTAACACGACAGCCGGATCAGATGCACTTGAAGAGGCAATGAGCGGATTACGCGATGGCTTCTCAATTGAATTGGCCGTGGATGAATACACGATGGAAAAGGACGGATCGATGCGCGTACTTGCAGGAGAGCTCACCGGAGTTGCACTTGTTACAGAGCCAGCGGTGCGATCAGCTCGCGTCGCCGAAGTAGCTGCAACAGAAGCCGAAGAAACACCAACAGATTCTGAATCGACAGTCGATGCAGAGAAAACACCAACAACAGAAGGAGACGAAGTGGACAACACCGTCACAAACGCGGATACCGTCGAGACGGTAGAAGCTGCTCAGTCAGTAACAGCTAGTGCAAAGCCAGCTGTCGGAGGATGGACTTCAAAGCCACGCTTAGAGTTCACAGCCGTGAAGTTGCTTGAAAACACAATCCGAGCATCACTTGGAAACGAAGATGCTCGTCAGTATGTATTAGCCGCGGCAGATACAACAGACAATGCAGGTCTCGTTCCTACACGCCAATTGACAACAGTTATCAATGGCCTTGCTAACACAACACGCAGCAACATCGATGCAATCTCTCGTGGGACATTGCCAGATGCAGGCATGACATTTGAGATCCCAAAGATCACAGTTCTGCCATCAGTTGCCGTAACAGCCGAGGAAGGCACTCCATCAAACACAGATCAGAATTCTGCATTTGTATCAGTTGATGTAAAGAAGTACGCCGGACAACAGACATTCTCTGTTGAATTGCTAGATCGCTCAAATCCTTTGTTCATGAATGAATTGATGAACAACCTTGCCGCGCAATACGCTAAGGCAACAGATACAGCCGTAAACCTTGCATTGTGCACAGGCGCAACAGCTGACTCAACAACAATCACAACCTATCCAACAGCTACCGAGCTTCTCGGTGTAATTGCTCGCGGTGCTGCGTCTGTTTACACAAACACACAGGGCTTTGCTCGTAACATCATTATGAACACTTCACAATGGTCAAATGTGATGACACTTAACGACAGCGGACGCCCTATCTATAACGCACAGGTTCCACAGAATGCTGGCGGCGTAGTTGCACCAACATCTGTACGCGGAAATGTTGCTGGACTAGATCTCTATGTAACAGCCAACACAGCTGCAACAACAGACACAGACGATTCAATCTTGATCGTCAATCCAGATGCTTACACATGGTACGAGGGACCTACTTACCAGCTACGCGCAGATGTCATTGCGTCTGGTCAAGTTTCAATCGTCATGTACGGCTACGGCGCAATCGCGACAAAGATCGCGGCTGGCGCATTTGGCGTAAATAAAACAGCTTAATCGCTGACAATCAATCATGGCCTAGTTCGCTCCCGAGCTAGGCCAGTCGTAGAAGGGAAGAGCTCATGCCATCCGTCATCACAGCTGCACAGTTGCGATCTGTTTTAGGTGTGAGCTCTTCTCTTTACAACGATGCTTATCTGGAGCAAATCATCGATTCTGGAGAGGCTGTAATTCTGCCGCTTCTTGTGGCAAATCAATCCGCCGTCGATGCTTACGAATTAAAAGACAATGTGGCTTATTTTTATTGCCCAAGAGTTCACAATTTTGTAACCGGCCAATCAGTCGTCGTCGCTTCATTGCCAGCACCATTTTCAGCAACATTCACAGTTGTTAAGGTTGGCGATTATTTCTTTACCGCTGCTCTTACAAATGCGGATGTGACAAAGCGACAGATCATTCCAAATGGCACAGCAACGCTTTCAGGCTATTCAGCTGCAACACTTTATGCAGCCAATCCAGCAATCGAATCTGCTATGTATGCCATCTGCATTGAAATCTTCCAGAGCCGAATCGCTGCCGGTGGGCAGATTGAAGGGCTCGATTTTGCTAGTACGCCATACAGGATGGGCCGCAGCCTTACAAATCGCGTGTCGGCTCTCTTACAGCCATTTTTAGATGTCGAAACGATTTGTCAATAATGCCAGCCTCATCCATCGCGGTTGATGTTCGCGGAGCTCTTAAAACAGCAATCACATCCGTAGCGGCTAATGTTTATGATTCTGTGCCGGAAGCACCAATGGTTCCTTTTGCAGCAATTGTCCCAGCTGCACCGTATCTTGAAACCGTGTTGATCGGTAAAGCTGCCGTCAAAGTAAAAGTCAATCTTGTCATCACTCTTGGCGTTGCGATGTATTCCAACGCAGCTGCACTCGATAACATCGAACAGCTCACAATAAGCATTTTGGCGGCATTGCCGGCAAACTACACATTGGGAAATGTGTCTAATCCAATCCCAGTCCAAATCGGTGCTTCTGAAATTCTCGCTTGCGAGATTGAAGTATCAACCTATTACACTCAAACAAACTAAGGAGAAATACTGTGCCAACGACCGTCATTACTGGACGCGATCTCGCATTGACGATCGCGACAGTTTCCTACGACGCCCAAGCAACGAGCGTCACACTTACAAATGAACACACAATTGAGACATACCAAACTCTTGATGGCCGCGCTTACAAGGCAATCGATGATTCTTGGACTCTCGATGTTGAAATGCTTGCAGACTGGGGAGCGACTGGATCACTTTGTGAAGCAATGTGGACAGCTTGCGAAACAGCACCAAATACAACCGTCGCAGCATCATTGACAGGCGCAACAGGCGCGGTCTTTGCATGCAACATTTTGCCGGTATTCCCAAGCGTGGGCGGATCAGCTCCGGGCGCGCAAACCGTCACAATGTCATTTCAAGTAGTTGGAACACCAACAGAAACATTTAGCTAAGAAAAGAATCGGGAGCAAAAATGAAACTCAACATCACAATTGAATACTTCTCTGGGGAGTCTGCAACCTATGTTGCAGCTCCGCCAGAGTGGTCAAAATGGGAATCAAAGTTCGGCAAAACTATCCAGCAAGCCGACTCAATGGGAGTCAGCGATTTACTCTTCTTGGCGTATAACGCTATGAAACGAGAATCAGCCGGTAAAGCAATCAAGCCTTATGAAGCTTGGATTGAAACCGTTGCGGATGTAGAGGCTGGATCGGATAGCCCAAAAGTTATCCCGTCGGAAGCTTAAATCGACTACTTGTTGAGCTGGCCATCGCGACTCACATCCCGATGGAAAGTTGGCAGACGGCGGAGCAGGTTTTAACAGCACTCGAGATTTTGGAGAATCGAAATGGCAGGTAAGCAAGGTGTTTATAGCATCGAAGTTGAACCTGCTCAATTAAAGAATTTGATCCAGACTCTCAACAAGCTTGATAAAGAAACACAAAATGTTGTACGCGATAAAGCAATGGGATTATCTCAACGACTAGCCGGTCAATTGATGATGTTTTCCCATAGTGCTCCAGCTCCACAAACAAAGTTGGTTGCACAGACTATTGCTGCAAAGCGAGATCGATTGATTCGTGTGGACATCGGTGGCCCAAAGAAGGTCGGCCGAAAGTACGGCGGAGAGTCTAGTAAGCGCGGCAAAGGCAATAAAGTCCGACAGAGTGCAGCTCCAGCCGGTGCGCTTTTGTGGGGCACAGAGTACGGATCGGGCCCGGGCGTGGATTCAATTGGTCGCGCTTACACCGGAAGATTTAAAGCTACTCGCAACAAGCGCGGCTATTGGATTACTCCGGCCGTTGATTACTACACACCAATTGTTGCGAAGGAATACATCTCAATGATTCAAGGTGTTATCGAAGATTTGAGGTTAGATTAATGGCGATTCCAAAAGTAAAGATAACCTTTGATGCCGACTTTGATGAATTAAAAAAGGGCGTCAATGGCGCACAAAAAGAGGTTGAAGGATTCTCAGATCGCATTGGTAAATTTGGAAAGGTAGCCGCTGCCGCTTTTGCAGCTGCATCTGTCGCAGCTGTGGCCTACGCTGGCAAGCTTGCAATTGATGGCGTTAAGTCTGCAATTGCCGATGAAGCTGCACAAAAGAAGTTGCAGCTCACATTACAAAATGTTACCGGAGCAACCGACGCACAGGTCAAGGCAACGGAGCAATACATAACGGCAACGCAGCTTGCTTTTGGCGTGTCGGACGAACAATTGAGGCCATCGCTTGAGCGGTTGGCCAGAGCTACAAAAGATGTTGGCGAAGCTCAGAAATTACAAGCTTTGGCGTTGGACATCTCAGCCGGTAGCGGTAAATCGCTTGAGGCTGTCACAAATGCCCTTGCTAAGGCACAGGAAGGCAATACATCCTCTTTGGCAAAGCTTGGTGTGGGATTGTCTGCCGCACAGCTTAAAACGCTTTCAATGGACGAGATCACAAAGAAGCTTGCAGATACTTTTGAAAATCAGGCATCGGCTAAGGCAGACACATTTCAAGGCAAGATGGCCAGACTCTCAGAAGCTTTCAACGAAGGTAAAGAGACGGTCGGATCATTTATCCTTGATGCTATCACGCCGCTTGTATCAGGCTTTGTGGACAATGTAATTCCAGCACTTTCAAAGATGTCAGAATCTCTTGGCAAGGATCTCAAAGATCCAATGAATGCCATCAAGGGAGTTCTAGTCGATTTTGTCATTCCAGCGTTTAAAGCTCTTTATGGCTTTCTTGCTGATTATCTTGTGCCATTTTTTGCCAGCATCTTTGGGCCAGCGATCAAAGGCATTTCTTCAGCCTTTAGCATAGTTAGCAAAGCCATTTCGGACAACGAAGCGGATCTGCAACCTTTGTTCACGCTATTCAAGAGCGTTGCTACATTTGCCAGAGACAATCTCGGGCCAGCAATCGGCACGGTTCTGAAAGTTGCATTTGAAGTTGTAGGCACAGCGATTGCAGCTGTCATTACCGGAGTTTCAAAGCTTGTTGGATTCTTTGATGATGTCATCGATAAGGTAAAAGAATTCATCACTCTTGTGAAAAATAATCCAATCGTGTCAGGCATTTCAGGTGTAATAGACAAGATTTTTGGTGGCGGTAAAGCTGCCGGTGGCCCTGTTTCCGGTGGTACGACTTACATGGTAGGCGAGCGCGGCCCTGAGCTTTTTACGCCATCGAGCAGCGGCACAATCATCCCAAATCATCGCTTGGGCGGTAATGGTGGTGGATCGACCTATAACATCACCGTCAATGGAGCAATCGATCCAGAAGGTACAGCGCGCACCATTATCAACATTTTGAACAATTCAAGCTATCGTGGCACATTGGGCGCAGGAGCGTTTGCATCGTGACCTTGTGGCAGCCTGAATGGAAAATTCTGATTGACGAAATTGATTACAGCTCATCCACGCTGGCAAATCTCAACATCACTTCAGGGCGCACATCAATCTATGAACAACCTGTGGCCGGATACGGTTATGTAGAACTCATCAATTTTGACAATGAAAACTATCCATTTACCGTCGGTGCAGACATTTTGATTTCGATTAAGAATTCTGCCGGCACTTATGTCAATTTGTATGGCGGCTTTATCTCAGACCTTGAAATTTCGGTGCAATCATCCGGATCTATTGGCTATGTCACCACAGCTCGCATCACAGCTCTTGGCGCATTATCAAAGCTTGCCCGGGCTAACTGGGAAGACGCACTCGCCAAAGCTTACGACGGCACACAGATTTACAACATTTTATCTGATCTACTTTTAAATAACTGGAATGAAGTTGCACCGGCTTTGACTTGGGCAAATTATTATCCAACGACAACATGGGCAAATGCTGAAAATGTTGGACTAGGTGAGATTGATACGCCTGGGCAATACGAAATGATTGCTCGATCTGCCGATCCTGTTTCAAGCTATACGATAGCTTCACAAATTGCAGAATCCGGACTTGGTTATTTATACGAGGATTCATCCGGTCGGATTGGTTATGCCGATGCTGTCCATAGACAGAATTACCTTGCAGCTAACGGATACACGACAATCTCGGCAAATCAAGCCATTGGCGTGGGCTTGCGCTCGGTGACACGATCCGGCGATGTGCGAAATTTCATCACTTTGAATTATAAAAACAACTCAACACTTAATCGAAGTGATCTAGCTTCTATCTCAGAATACGGCAAATTTGCAGAAATCTTTGACACCAATCTTCATGATGCCACACAAGCCGGATTGGTTGCCGATCGACGCTTACAGCTAAAGGCTTATCCGCAAGCATTTTTTGACTCGATTGAATTCCCATTGGGATCACCGGAAATTGACGACAGCGATCGAGATGCGTTGCTCACCATTTTCATGGGATTGCCTTTACAGATTGAAAATCTACCGGCAAACATCGTCGATTCGGTATTTCAGGGCTATGTTGAGGGCTGGACTTTTAGAGCTTCTTACAATGCCTTGTCGGTAGTTATCAACGCTTCACCAATTGAATTCTCACAAGTGACACTCCGATGGAATCAGGTGTCGGCTAGTGAGTATTGGAATACACTCAGCCCTACTCTTACATGGGAAAAAGCAACAGGATCGGTGGCATAAATGGCGACGACAACAACAAACTTTAGTTTTCCAATTCCACAATCAACGGATTTGGTCAAGGATGGTGCAACGGCGATTGCCGCTCTTGGCACATCCGTGGACACGCAATTTGTTGATCTCAAAGGTGGGACAACAGGCCAAATGCTTGTGAAGGCATCAAACACAGACCTTGATTATTCTTGGACAACACCGGAAATTGGTGACATAACAGCGGTCACAGCTGGCACAGGTATTTCAGGCGGTGGCACAACAGGTGCGGTTACAGTTACGAATTCAATGGCAACAGCGATTGATGCAAAAGGTGATTTGATTGTAGGCACAGGTGCAGATGCTTTTTCACGGCTGGCGGTTGGCGCAAACGATTTAATTGTTACCGCTGCGAGTGGTGAGGCAACTGGATTAAAATACGCAGGTGCTTGGACAACTTGGTCACCGACAGTAAACAACGTAACTATTGGAAACGGCACTTTAACGGCACGTTATGCGCAAACAGGGAAAGTAGTAACTTTTAGTCTTACTTTTACGTTGGGAACAACTAGTGCCATTTTAGGAAGTCCTAATTTTGCGTTACCAAGCACACCAAATAGTAACTTTTCATCTTTTTGTAATTTACTAGATGCAGGTACGGCGGTTTATTTCGCCAATGGTTATTACCAATCCGGTGGCGTATTTCTTGATGTATTAAACGCAAGCGGTACTTATGTTGGTGCCTCAGCATTTTCGGCGACGGTACCTTTTGTTTGGACAACAAGCGATAAAATTATCGTTAACGGAACTTACGAGGTGGCATAATGTTTATTTTCAATCCAATGTTTCCAGATGCAACAAACGAGCAAAAGTGGGAACAAATAAAACTTTGGCGAAATGGTGAATTGGCTCGCACCGATTGGACAATGCACACAGATGCTCCAACGGACAAAATAGCTTGGGCAACTTACCGTCAAGCCTTGAGAGATTTGCCAGCACAAGGCGGCAAGGCTGAAGATGCAGAATTTCCAACCTCGCCATGAGTAACTATCCAGAAGGCACAATTCAACGCTTTATTGAAATTGCCGCAGCTGAATTAGGCACGATTGAAGAAGGCAACAATCTTACGAAGTACGGCAAATTTACAGGTTTTGATGGTCAGCCGTGGTGCGGATCTTTTGTTAATTGGTGTGCTGCCCAAGCTGGAATAAAAATGCATTCCGTTGTTTCAACAGCTGTTGGAGCTCATAAATTTAAAGAGATCAGTCGGTGGTCAAACATGCCACAAATCGGTCGCCTAGCATTCATGGATTTTCCACATGACGGCGTAGATCGCATCTCACACATTGGCATTGTTGTCAAGCTTCTCGACAATCATCAAGTGCTGACGATTGAAGGCAATACATCAGGCACAGGCGATCAGCGCAACGGCGGCATGGTCATGCTCAAAGTTCGCAATTACGGTGAAGGCAAGGAAATTGTTGGATTTGGATTTCCAAAATTTGTGCCACACAAAAGTGAATTCCAAGATTTTGAAATTCCAACAACAGGGATCGCTCAAAAGAAAGAAGGCAAAAAATGGATAAAGCCAAAGAAGTAGCAGCATCATGGGCACGGTCATTCTTGGCCGCAGCTTTGACTCTCTACATGGCCGGAGTCACAGATCCGAAAACTTTACTCATGGCTGGCGTTGCAGCTGTCGCACCGGTCATCTTGCGCTGGTTAAATCCAAATGACAAAAGTTTCGGAGTTACTGGGGAATGAGTCCGAATGAATGGACGGCCGTCATTACATGCTGCATTGGTGTAGTGGCTGCCGTCTATTCGGGAGTACGCATTATGGTCAGATCGGTCATGCGTGAGTTCTCTCCCAATGGCGGCTCCAGCTTAAAAGATCAGGTAAATAGAATCGAATTGCGACTTGACGCTCTTTACTCAAAATTGATTGACTAGCCTTTACAATTATGCTATGGCCCAAAAACGAAAGTCATCAAGGCGCGTAGCTACGGTTCGAGAAGATAACTACACAGCTCTCGAACAATACGCCATCGCTCTCAATGAGTATTACAAAGCATTGAGAAAGGCTGGTTTTTCGGTCGAATTAGCACTCGGCATTTTGAGTGACAAAGATTCTTATCCGGGATGGATCTTGCCCGAGCCGGTGGATCCTAATAAAATCGGCTCAACGGAATACGAAGACGACGACGAATGAAAAAAATAGTGGTCGTGTCCGATCTTCAAGTGCCCTTTGAAGATCGTAGAGCCACCACCAATCTTGCTAAATTCATCAAAGCTTTTAAGACGGATGAAGTCATAACAATTGGCGATGAAATAGATTTTAACACCATCTCAAAATGGAGTCGTGGCCTTAGCGAAGAGCATGAGCCTACAATTGGCCGCGATCGCGATCGATGCGTCGAGCTACTCTGGGAGCTCACAAGGCATGTGCCAGAGGCCAACATGGTCAGAAGCAATCACACCGACAGATTGTTCAACTCAATCGCCAGCCGTCTGCCAGCATTGCTAGGTGCTCCAGAGCTTAAATACGAAAACTTCATGAAGCTAGATGAATTAGGCATCAATTTTCATCGTAAGCCTTATGCCATTGAAGGAACAAACTGGATAGCAATCCACGGTGATGAGCAAGGTACGACACCAAATGCCGGAGCATCGGCGTTGAGAGCTGCAAGGCTCCACGGTAAATCCGTCGTACAAGGCCACACGCATCGTCTGGGCATCTCAACTTTTACCGAATCCAGCGGATACAAAATGGGCCGGACATTGTGGGGAATGGAAGTCGGCAACCTCATGAGATTCTCAGCTGCAAAATATACAAAAGGCACAGCCAACTGGACTCAGGGATTTGGCATTCTACGCGTTGAAGGTAGCAAGGTCAGTCCTCAGATTGTGCCGATTGAAAGAGACGGATCCTTTATCGTGGATGGCAAGGTTTTCGGCTAGCGACACGCCGAATTTCGAGCGTAGTTCTTGCATTTGTCAGATTCATGCGTCACTCTTTTTCTTAGGTAGCAGGATTTGTTGCCTAGAATCGGGAGTTCAAAATGGTCGTTGACCTGTTAGATGGTGAAACATTATTTCGCCTTGTTGGATTAATTATCTGGACCGTTATTACTTTGGCTATTGGATACTCAATGGGCTTTAAAGATGGCCGTCGCGAAGGCATAGCTCGCGGTAAGGCAATTGGCCGACACACATCGAATGCGATCAGAAAATGACAGAGTTAGCGCAAACGATCAAAGCTGCAATCATCGCTTCATTTGGCTGTTGCCATGAGCTCGAGGGACATGGCTGCCCTAATTGTTTATCTCAACACATAGCAGACACATTGGTTCAACAAGTCGAAAGGAAATCAAATGGGCTTTCTTGATAATTACGAGGGCAACAAAGAGCGCACAGATCGCTGGATCGCTACATTTCCAGAAGGCAGACTGGAAGCTCACATTGTCAATTTTGATGTGGACAAAGGTTACCTTTTGGTACAAGCAAAAGCATGGCGCAATCAAAGCGAATCAGAGCCAGCCGGTATCGATTACGCACATGGTTATGTGGCAGCCTTTAATCAAAACATGAAGCGATGGTATGTAGAAGATACGGTCACAAGTGCTTTGATGCGTGTAATGGCTTTGGTGCTAGGTGGCACGGAGAAATCTACAAAAGAGACAATGGATCAAGTCGAGAAGTTAACTACAAAAGTAGCAACGGCAGATCCAGCCCAGGAGTATGACTATTGGACAACAAAATTTGGTGAGGTCCCAAGTTATGCAACAGCTGAAGAAGCTGAACAATCCGGTGTGCCATCACTCGGATCATCAATCAATGAGATTTCAAAGCAACTAGGCGGACAACTGGTTGAAGCTGCGCCGGAGTGTGCACATGGGCACATGATCTGGAAGCAAGCAAAAGACGGTGCGCCTAAGAATTGGGGCGGATACTTTTGCACAGAGCGCACAAAGGCATCTCAATGTGCTCCGCGTTGGTATGTATTGGCCAGCGATGGCAAATGGAAGCCACAAGTATGAGTGAGTATGTAGAACTCATAAATCCAAACACGATGACATGCAGACTTCTCAAAAACGGTGAAGTCGTGGCGATTTACAAGATGAGCCAATGTGACAAGTGCTCAATGTTATCCAAGCATGATGATTTTGGTTATCAAAAGGGATACGACAATCGCGACAACATCATTTGGTTCTGTGGAGGTTGTCGATGAAGATGAAGATAAGTGACTATAAGGCAGCAATGTGCCATTGTGCAGCTTTAAAATTTAGATCAGCGACAGAGCGAATTGGCAGCGAGCCGAGATACAACTCAAAGCTTAATTTTCACGATCAGATTGCTGAATTGGCGGAGAGCTTTGCAGCTGAATGGGCTGTGGCTGATTACTTTGGTTTACCTTACGATCCGATGGTTGCGACCTACAAAGACAAGGCAGATGTGGGCAATGGCATTGAGGTCAAATGGACTCGCTACGAATCCGGCCATCTCATTATCTATCCGCCAGATCGAAACACCGATGTCGCTGTATTGGTTACTGGAAAGCATCCAGAGTATGTGATTGCTGGATGGATACCGGTATCAATGGCAAAGCGTGATCGATACAAGAAGAGCGATCAGGATTCATGGTGGATCGCTCCGGCTAACTTACAGCCCATTGAAAACTTAAGGAGATCAAACTATGGAGAAACTGCAATTTGAATGTAGGAAGTGCAAGAAGGTAACAACTCAGCTGATTCGTGTCATTACGGATAATCTGCCAGAGCATGTAAAAACAATCCAATGTACGGTGTGCAGCTGCATGACGATTGCCATGATAGGAGATTCCAATGCCTAACTATGACTACATCTGCGAGATGTGTTTAGAAGTAGAGACGGTACATCGATCTATCAATGACAAGCTTGCAAGAGATCCTTATTGTGCCAATTGCACGATACCGATGATTCGTTTGTACACAGCTACACCGGCAATCTTCAAAGGTAAAGGATGGGGAGCAAAGCCATGAAGTTATCCACAGGCTTTGTCCACAGGTGTGCGAAACTTGTGGGACTCGCTCAAGATTACGCTCCTTACTTGACACGATGGATACGATGTCATCGCTTGAAGCGAGCCGCTGATGCGGATAGCTCGCAAGGGCGAATGCATCTAATGGGCGCGGTCTATGTCCTTACGGCATTGCTTTCAATAACAAGCATTCCAACATCACAAGCTACAAGCTATTCAATAGATCATCTAAAGCTGTACGCGCATAGTCGGTTGATTAATTATCAGGAATTCCAATGTCTAAACAAAATCATCACAAAGGAATCTCGATGGAATTATCTTGCACGCAATGGAAGTCATTACGGTTTAGGCCAGATGAGGTCAAAGCATTATGGGACACTAGATCCTTATCGTCAGATTGATGCCACAATTCGTTATGTGCACAAGCGATACTCCACAATGTGCAAGGCATGGGCACACCATTACAAGGGATGGTATTGATGACGCTACATTCACAGCGTAAGAGCAACAGCACACAATGGAAGAAGCTACGCTTACGCATACTCCAGAGGGATGGCTACCAATGCTTCTGGTGTGGAGAAGAAGCCAACACATGCGATCATGTGATACCTGTGGCAAGAGGTGGAAGCGATGATCCCGATAACCTTGTGGCAGCTTGTAAAAGATGCAATTTCAGTCGTCAAGATAGATTGCCAGAAGAGATGAACCTAGTGCGTCAGAAGAAGGCCGGCATTTTTTTAGATAGGGATTCCAC
>Ga0209500_10001953_pt1 | contig 15090 bp, 25 predicted proteins | sample S_140212_EF_Meta_FD_187323 | JGI IMG/M metagenome (GOLD analysis project Ga0209500, IMG submission 187323) | Freshwater microbial communities from Lake Simoncouche, Canada to study carbon cycling - S_140212_EF_MetaG (SPAdes) (version 2) | ecosystem: Environmental > Aquatic > Freshwater > Lake ... | reverse complement strand
AGCCGTCTCAGGTCTTGTACACGCTGCTTGGTACCATCGTCGAAGAAGGTCGTCGCTTTGCTGGCGCTGCTGATTTGCAGGTTAGCGACATGTCCGCCAACAGCCCGGTGGGTACGACGTTGGCTATCCTTGAGCGGACCTTGAAGGTGATGTCGGCTGTGCAGGCCCGCATTCACTACTCCATGAAGCAGGAGTTTATCCTGCTGCGGGACATTATCCGCGACTACACCCCCGAGTCCTACGACTACGAACCTGAAGACGGCACGCCGCGTGCCAAGAAGGGCGACTACGATCTCGTTACCGTTATCCCGGTGTCCGACCCCAACGCCGCCACGATGGCGCAGAAGGTTGTGCAGTATCAGGCGGTGATGCAGTTGGCGCAGGGTGCGCCGCAGCTGTACGACTTGCCCTACCTGCACCGGGAGATGCTTGAAGTCTTAGGCATTCAGAATGCTTCCAAGCTGGTTCCGCTGGATGACGACCAGAAGCCGCGTGACCCCGTCAGTGAGAACATGTCGGTCCTGAAGGGCAAACCCCTTAAGGCGTTCATTTATCAGGACCACAAGGCCCATATTACGGTCCACCAGACCATGATGCAGGACCCCCACGTCGCGCAGCTTATCGGGCAGAACCCGCAGGCACAGGCAATGATGGCGGCTCTTCAGGCGCATATCTCGGAACATCTGGCGTTCGAGTACCGTCAGCAGATCGAAGAGCAGGCTGGTGTCCCGTACCCGGCACCTGACGCTGAGATGGATGAGCAGACAGAGGTCCAGATTTCTCGTCTGGCTGCTGCCGCCGCACAGCAACTGCTCCAGAAGAACCAAGCTGAAGCCGCGCAGCAGAAGGCGCAGCAGATGCAGCAAGACCCGCTTGTCCAGATGCAGCAGAAGGAACTTGAGATCAAGGCGCACGAGACCGAGATCAAGCGCCAGAAGCTGCTTGTTGATGGCGCAACTGCCAAGGACAAACTGGACATTGAACGCGAACGTCTCGCCGTTCAGGAACGAATCGCTGGCATGAATGTCGGTGCAAAGATCGCCACGGATAAGGCCAACCTGTCTGCCAAACAGCAGGAAGCCAAGCTCCGTATAGGCGTCGATATCGCTAGGGAGATGGCTCAGGAAGCCCGAACCACGGCGCAAGGAAGTAAACCAGAGGAGACTGAATGAGGGACGACATACTGAAATATCTTTCAGACAAACTAAGAGACGAACGCCTAGTGCTGTCCGAAGACATGTCCATGGGTAAAGCCAAGGACTTCGGAGACTACAAGTACGCCTGCGGGATTATCCGTGGGCTGCTCCTTGCAAACAACATGCTAATCGAAACCGCAGAAAGGTTGGAAAATTCAGATGACTGAACTTCTCGTCGGCTCAAACCCCGACAATTTGGAAGACACTACCGTACTACCCGATACCCCCGAGCAGAAAGCCAAGCAGCTACCGGAACCTTCTGGGTACCGTATTCTGTGTGCCCTGCCTGAAGTCGAAAAGAAGTTCGACAGCGGCCTCCTGAAGGCCGACGTGACCATGCACCACGAAGAACTCCTCACTACTGTTCTTTTTGTGCTGAAAATGGGCCCTGACTGTTACAAAGATGCAACACGTTTCCCTAGTGGCCCTTGGTGCAAGGAGGGCGACTTTATCCTTGTGCGCCCCCATTCCGGCACCCGGGTGAAAATTCACGGGCGCGAGTTCAGGGTAATTAACGATGATTCCGTGGAGGGCACTGTTGAAGACCCTCGCGGCATCTCCAGAGCCTAGGAGGCACAAGTGGTTGATAATACTAAGGAAAAGGACGACTTCGAATTTGAAGTCGAGAACGAAGCCCCGGCAAATGCCAAGGGGGCTAAGCCGGAAGTTGACATCGAGATTGAGGATGACACTCCGGTAGAAGACCGGGGTAAGACCCCGATGCCCAAGGCTCTGGTTGATGAGCTGGAAGCCGACGAGCTGGAGGACTACTCCGACAAGGTCAAGACCCGTCTGAAGCAGATGAAGAAGGTCTGGCACGACGAACGCCGGGAAAAGGAGGCTGCTGTCCGCGAACAGCACGAAGCCATTAACCTTGCCCGCCGTGTTGTCGATGAGAACCGCCGCCTGAAGAACAGCCTGTCTCAGGGTGAGCGGATGCTGGTCGATACCTCCAAGAACTCTGCGGAAATGGAGATGGCTGCGGCGCGGAAAGCCTATAAGGAAGCGTACGAAGCCGGGGACTCGGACAAGGTTGTCGAGGCTCAGGAAAAGATGACAGACGCTAACTACCGGCTGCAGCAGCTAAAAAGCTATAGGCCTACTTTACAAGCTCCAGAACCTGAGGTAGAAATTGCTCAGGACGTGGCCCAAGCTCCGCGTCTCGACCCTAAGACTACTGCGTGGCAAGAGCGCAATACGTGGTGGGGAACAGACGTGGAGATGACATCCCTTGCTTTGGGATACCATCAGAAACTCGAAAAACAGTACGGCAAGGAATTTGTTGGTACTGACGAGTATTGGCGCAACGTCGATGACACGATGCGCCGCCGCTTTCCAGAGTATTTCGGGGAGCAGGAACAACCGGCTAACGGGGGCGGCAAGCCCGTTACGCGCACCGAAACCAAGCCAGCCACAGTAGTTGCTTCGGCCTCTCGCAGTACGTCCTCCAAAAAGATCGTACTGAAACAATCGCAAGTTCTACTTGCGAAGAAGTTAGGTTTAACCCCCGAGCAGTACGCCCGGGAAATGAGAAAGTTGGAGAACTAAAATGGTTGAGACTAGACTTGCACGCGAACTTGATAGCCGTACCCAGTCCGAGCGTCCCAAGATGTGGCAGCCAGCTTCGGCCCTGCCCGAACCGGATAAACAGCCCGGATATGCGTACCGGTGGATTCGTGTTTCGAACTTGAATGTAGCCGACCCAAGCAACGTTTCTGCGAAACTGCGCGAAGGTTGGGAACCAGTAAAGTCCGAAGAACAGCCCAAGTTCCAAATGATGGTTGACCCCAATAGTCGTTTTAAAAACAACATTGAGGTAGGTGGGTTGTTGCTCTGCAAGATTCCCGAGGAGTTCATGGCTCAACGCGGCGAGTATTTCGCCAAGAAGAACCGAGACCAAATCGACTCTGTAGACAATAATTTTATGCGCGAGAATAATCCGAAGATGCCCCTTTTTAGCGAAAGGAAGTCTTCGTCCTCGTTTGGCAAAGGCAAATAACTAGGAGAAAATAATGGCATACCCTTCTGTCACGGCCCCGTATGGGCTTCTTCCGATCAATCTGATCGGCGGGCAGGTTTTTGCTGGTGCTACCCGCCAGATTCCGATTGCTTCCAACTCCGCGACGGCCATCTTTTATGGTGACGTTGTGAAGCTGGCGAGCACCGGACTTCTGGTTCAGGACACCGGCACTGACGCTGCTACCCCTGTTGGCGTTCTTCTTGGTTGCTCCTATACGGACCCGACCTTCGGAAAGACGTTCCGTCAGTACTATCCCGGCGCTGTCAATGCTTCGGACATCGTTGCCTTCGTGGCGGATGACCCGGACCAGTTGTTCAAGGTTGCGGTAGTGTCTGGTACCACTGTGGTCACTTACGTCAACCGTACCAGCGTCGGCAACAACGCCCTGCTGGTTCAGAACGTTGGTTCCACGATTACTGGTAACTCTGCGGTGGCTATTCTGGCTACCACGGCTACCACCAACACGTACCCCATTCGCATCATCGACGTGGTACCGGAAACCGCTATTGCGGGTAATCCCGGTTCTTTCACTGAAGTGATTGTGAAGTGGAATGTGCCGACAACCGGCGCTGTTGGCGGGCACCAGTATACCCAAGCTACTGGCGTTTAAGGAGAACATGACAAATGGCTATTTCACGCGCACAACTTCTTAAGGAACTCCTTCCCGGCCTGAACGCCCTGTTCGGTCTGGAATATGCTCGTTACGGCGAAGAGCATAAGGAAATCTTTGATACCGAGACTTCGGAACGTTCGTTCGAAGAAGAAACCAAGCTGTCCGGTTTTTCGGCTGCTCCGGTTAAGAACGAAGGTTCTGCCATTGCGTATGACAATGCGCAGGAAGTCTTCACTGCCCGCTACAACCACGAGACGATTGCTCTGGGTTTCTCGCTGACGGAAGAAGCGATTGAGGACAACCTCTACGATTCTCTGTCTTCGCGTTACACCAAGGCTTTGGCCCGTGCCATGGCGTATACCAAGCAGACCAAGGCTGCGGCAATCCTGAACAACGGCTTCAGCGCCTCCTATCCGGGTGGTGATGGTGTTGCTCTGTTCAGTGCTTCGCATCCGCTGGTTTCCGGTGGTACTAACTCCAACATCCCGGCTACCGCTGCCGACCTGAATGAAACCAGCCTCGAAGCTGCCGTAATTCAGATCGCGGCTTGGACGGATGAACGCGGCCTGCTCATCGCAGCTAAGCCCCGTAAGTTGGTTGTCCCGCCGAGCCTGATGTTCGTTTCGACCCGTTTGCTGGAGACTGAACTCCGCACCGGCACTGCCGATAACGACATCAACGCTCTGAAGAGCAACGGTTCGATCCCGGAGGGTTACACTGTTAACCACTTCCTGACCGACACCGATGCTTGGTTCCTGACCACGGATGTCCCGAATGGTCTGAAGCACTTCGTCCGTTCGCCCATGGCGAACAGCATGGATGGAGACTTCGATACCGGGAACGTTCGTTACAAGGCCCGCGAGCGTTATTCGTTCGGCTGGTCTGACCCGCTGGGCATGTACGGCTCGGCTGGTGCCTAAGTAAGATTAGGGGGAAGGGGATAAAACCCCTTCCCTTTTTTCTAATAGGCTGTATGTTTTCGCAATCTAGGTTCCTTTACCTGTACCGACTGTCCTAGCAGACGTTGTAGAGACGGTACGAGGATGTGCTACAACACGGAGAATTTCCATGGCTATTACTACTTTTCAGGGTCCCGTCCGTTCGCTGAACGGCTTCTATACACAGGGCCCCGGCAGCGTCATTAACCTGCCCGACGCCACGAACACCATTACGCTGGATGTCGCCACTTATGCTGGCCGTATTATCCGCACCAACGACGCTACGCTGGTTATCACCCTGCCGTCGCTCAATGCCACGGCTGACCCGGTTTCGTCCGGTCCCGGTAGCGACCCTAACACCTTGAATAACATGGGTGTTTCCTTCACTTTCTTGGTGGAAACCGCTGCCACGACTTGGAAGATCATCACCGCTGCGTCGCAGTATTTGGTGGGTTCTATGCTGGTTATCGACACGGACACCACCGACACGGTCAACGGCTTCGCGGCTAACGGCACTTCCATCCGCTCGGTTAACCTAAACGGTACGACTAAGGGTGGTATTGTTGGTTCTTACGTCACGGTTACGGCGCTGAACTCCACGATGTGGGCTGTTTCGGGTGTGGTAATCGGTTCAGGCACCATCGTCACCCCGTTCGCCGCCTCGTAACAGGAGGCCAGAATGGCTATGCAATATGATGTCAAGTCTGAGCATTCGTCTGCTTCGGGTGTTGCGGTTAACTACCGTACTCGCCTGAAGGGGGTCGTTATCTCTGCTAATACTTCGGCGGCTACTAGAAACGTTGTTTTTGCGGACAACTACGCCCAGACGGGTACCTACAATATTCCCGGTTCTACTGTGTGTACGGTAACGATTACCGCTCATGGTCTGACTACTGGTGATAGGGTTTGGCTGAACTTCACCACGGGAAGCGGTGCGACAAACAACGTCTACGCCGTCACCGTCACCTCCCCCAACGCCTTCACGGTTACCACGGCGAGCCTGACTACAAACGGCAACGTGACGATGTACGCGAATGTTCTTTTGGAAGTAGATGCCTACTACCCTGCGGCGTACAACGTCTTTATCCCCGGAGAAGGTATTCTTGCCGAAAACGGTATCTACGTGGGTCTGGTTGCTAACTTAACCGCAACCATATTCTACGGGTGATGCTGTGGCGGCAACTAAGGGTTACGAACTAGCGGGAAGGCGGCTCTTTGTCGCTCTGCCAGCCTACGATTTCAAGGTTTCCTTGAAGTTGGCGGTGTCGTTGGCTAGCTTTGCCCAGTCCGCAGGGCAGCACGGTGTCAGTATCCAGATAGGCAGTATTTGCGGTTGCTCGGTGGTTTCCCGGGTCCGCAACCTGCTGGCTAAGGACATGCTGGAGTCCGACTGCACGGACCTGCTCTTCATTGATTCCGACATTAACTTCGAACCGGACGACGTTTTCCGGCTTATGGCTTGGGCTTCGGACCCCAAAAAGGGCATCGTTGCCGGGGTTCCCCGCACGCGCAGCGAAGACAAGGTCTACATTACCGACCTAGATCACGACGAGAACGGCCAGCTGACCATGAACGGCATGGGCCTAGTACGTGCGAAGCGGGTGGCTACTGCCTTCATGATGGTCCGCCGCGAAGTCTTCGAAGTCCTGTCTTCCAAGCACCCTGAGTGGGAATACTACGACAAGCGGACTGACCGCCGCCTGAACGCCATGTTCGACTTTAAGGTGACCGACGAGGGCTACATGGGGGAGGACTTCCTCTTCTGTGACCGCGTCCGGGCCGAAGGCTTCGAAGTCTGGATCGACCCCACTATCAAGCTGGGTCACATGGGCGTGCAGGAGTACAAAGGTGCTTTCGGTAACGATGTCCTCTACCCCATGATCGTCCCAGACCAGAAGGTGTCCAATGGCTAAGTCCCCAGCGTGGACACGCAAAGAAGGTAAGAACCCCAAGGGCGGCTTGAACGCCAAGGGGCGTGCTTCCTACAATGCTGCCAACCCCGGGAAACCCGGCCTGAAGCGCCCCCAGCCTGAAGGTGGTGCCCGCAAGAAGTCATTTTGTGCCCGGATGTCCGGGATGAAGAAGAAGCTTACCAGCGCCAAGACCGCTAACGACCCTAATAGCCGGATCAACAAAAGCCTTAGGGCGTGGGACTGCTGACATGAACGATATTGTTGTTGTGTGGAACGTGATCTTGAGTGGGATAGTGTCGGTTATGGGTTTCTTGGTTAAGGGCAAGTTTGACGAGCTAGACCGGCTTGGTATCCTTATGACCAGAACCCGGGAAGAGATTGCCCGGGACCATATTACTAGGGCGGAGTACAGCCGTGATCTTGACAAATTGGGTGACCGCTTTGATGCGGCTTTTCTACGGCTCGAAACCAAAATCGACGAAATCAACAAAAAAGGCTAAGGCCATGAAAAAGTATGCGGATGGTGGTAACGTAGCTTCTGGTACCCCTAATTACGGGTTTAACCAGATGAATCCCATGCCGGGTCCGACGATGGGCACGAATATGCCGACGCAGAACCCTGCGATGGGTACCAACCCCCCGGCGTTTAACCCCCCGGGTCCCATGGCTAGCCGTCCCACCCCGTTCAAAAAGGGTGGTAAAGTAAAGGCCAAGGCCAAGAGCGCCCCGGCCAAGAGTTCAGCTTCCCGTCGTGGTGACGGTATCGCCATAAAAGGTAAAACCAAAGGAAAGATGCGCTAATGAAAAAGTCTAACAAGAAGATGGGTGCGCTTAAGGACATGATGGGTCGCGCCATGGCTGCTCGTGCTGGTCGTGGTGCGATGGCTGCTCCTGCTGCCCCGATGGGTATGGGTATGAAGAAGGGTGGTTCGTTCCGCACTTCCGCTAACGGTATCGCCGTGAAGGGCAAGACCAAGGGCAAGCAGATTAAGATGGCCCGTGGCGGCATGAAGGGCTGCTAATATGCGCCCTTCTCGTGGTATGGGGGCCGTCAAGGCTTCCAAGATGCCTAAGGCGAAGACGATCACCCGCAAGGATGATCCGAATGAGGTTACCATGTACGCTAAAGGTGGCAAGGTGAAGAAGTACGCTGGCGGTAGTCCTGACTCGGTTAAGGGAGACTTTGGCCGGATCAACAAGATTATGACTCGCCCGCGTCCGAAGGCTGAACCGAAGAAGGAAAAGCCCCTTGAGCGCCTGCCTGTTAGCGATGAGGACATCGTGGGTAAGCAGCCTCTGGTCGGTAATGCCAAGGGCGGTAAGTTTATTCAGCAGGCTATCAAGAAGCCCGGTGCTCTCCGGGCCAGCCTTGGTGCCAAGAAGGGCGAGACAATCCCCGCCAAGAAGCTGGCTAAGGCTGCTAAGGCCCCCGGTAAGCTTGGTCAGCGGGCTCGTTTTGCTGAGATGCTGAAGGGCTTTAGGAAGAAGTAAGTGGGCCACACGGATGAGGGCAAGTGGAAACGTGTTGTCGCCAGTGTAAAAGCTGGCGACAAAGGCGGCAAACCGGGTCAATGGTCTGCCCGTAAAGCACAGCTTGCTACTCAGCGGTACAAGAAGTCTGGTGGCGGCTACAAAGGCCCCAAGACTGAAGCCCAGAAGTCCCTGTCCAAGTGGACCAAGGAGGACTGGGGTACCCGGTCTGGTAAGCCTTCGACACAGGGACCCAAAGCAACGGGCGAACGGTATCTGCCTAAGAAAGCCAATCAGGCCCTGTCTTCGTCTGAATACGCTGCTACTACCAGAGCAAAGCGTGAAGGCACAGCCAAGGGCAAGCAGTTCGTTAAGCAACCCAAGTCTATCGCCAGTAAAACGGCAAGGTACAGATGACAACTTCGGGCACCACAACCTTCAACCTAGACCTGAACAATCTGGTCGAAGAAGCCTTTGAGCGTTGCGGTGCTGAGATGCGCACGGGTTACGACATGCGTACGGCGCGGCGTAGTCTGAACCTGTTGACAATAGAGTGGGCAAATAAGGGGATAAATCTCTGGACCATCGAACAGGGGTCGATCCCCATGGTTCAGGGCACGGTTACCTACAGCCTTCCGGTGGATACCATTGATCTGCTGGACCACGTTATTCGTACGCAGTCCGGTATCAACCAGACCGACATTAACATTACCCGTATCAGCGTAGATACTTACTCCACTATCCCCAACAAGCTGACCCAAGGTAGGCCCATTCAGGTCTGGATCAATAGGCAGTCGGGGGCTACCGAGCCAACCACGGGGGTGACTTACCCGAACATCAATGTTTGGCCTTGCCCCGACCAGAGTAACTACTATACATTCGTCTATTGGCGTCTGCGGCGCATCCAAGACGCAGGCAACGGCGTCAATACTCAGGACATCCCGTTCCGTATGCTCCCGGCCTTGGTGGCTGGGCTGGCCTATTATCTATCCTTGAAGGTCCCTGACGCGCTCAACAGGGTAGAGATGCTCAAGGCAATGTACGACGAAGCATGGCAGCTGGCGGCAGACGAGGACCGTGAAAAGGCGTCCTTGAGACTTGCCCCGCGCCAAATGTTCTTCTAGGGGGCGGCTATGCCCAATAGGTTCGCCTCTGGTAAAAAAGCCATCGCCATGTGCGATAGGTGCGGCTTTCAGTACATGCTGAAGGAGCTGCGGCAGCTCGTCATTAAGACTAAGAACGTGAATATCTTGGTTTGCCCCACCTGCTGGGAACCTGACCAGCCCCAGCTCCAGCTGGGTATGTACCCCGTGGACGACCCACAGGCTCTGCGCAACCCAAGGCGGGATACCACGTACCTACAGGCTGGTTTGACCGGTTTGCAGATTTTGACGGTTAACCCCCCAAACCCCACGGCGGCTATATCTTTTGGTGACCCTTCGGGCGGTAGTCGTGTTATACAGTGGGGGTGGGGTCCGGTGGGGCTTAACAACCCCCTTCAACTTTCGGGCCTTACTGATAATTTGCAGGCTACCGGTGCCGTAGGCACTGTAACCGTGACCACTTCCTAGGAGTATAAAATGGCTAAGGAATCTTCGAAGAGCGATATTAAGCAGGACAAGGCTATGGTTAAGTCCGCTGTCCATAAGCATGAAAAGGGTATGCACCCGGGTAAGCCGCTGACTAAGCTGGCTAAGGGCGGCAAGACCAACATGCAGATGAAGGATATGGGCCGTGGTCTCGCCAAGGTGGCGAACCAGAAGAGCGGTTCCAAGGTCAAGAAGACGGGGATTTAAGATGAATACGGATAAGTTCCCCTATTTCCCCGCAACGGCTAACCCGCTGCCTTCTCGTGCTAACCAGCCGGTTACGTATACGCAGGCGGATACCGGCAATAACGGCTACCCGAACAACGTTGCTAATACTCAGACCCTGAAGACTCGGGGCACTGGCGCGGCGACCAAGGGTACCAATAGCAGCAAAAAGATGGGCTAATGAACTACGCCACGCTTGTCGAGACGATACAGGCTTATACTGAGAACGACTTCCCGGACACGGCGGGGTCTGGTGGTCTTACGTCTGCGGAGCAGGTAGCTACGTTCGTTGGGCAGGCTGAGCAGCGCATCTACAATAATGTGCAGTTGCTCGAACTGCGTAAGAACGTGACGGGCAATGCCACGGCTACGAACAAGTATCTGAGCGTACCGTCCGACTGGCTGGCTAACTTCTCACTTGCTGTTATCGACCCGACTAGCGGGGCGTACGAATACCTGCTGAACAAGGATGTGAACTACATCCGCGAGGCGTTTCCGTACCCGGCGACCACTGGCAAGCCAACCCACTACGCCATGTTTGACCAGAACTCCTACATCCTCGGCCCCACGCCTGATGCAAGCTACGACATGGAGCTGCATTACTTTTACTATCCGCAGTCCATCGTGACTGCTGGTACGTCGTGGTTGGGTGATAACTTTAGTTCGGTGCTGCTCTACGGGTCACTTCTGGAAGCTTACACCTTCATGAAAGGTGAAGCTGATGTTCTTGCCCAGTACCAGAAGCGGTACGACGAGGCGTTGGCGCAGCTCAAGGAGCTGAGTGAAGGTAAGAACCGTCAAGATATGTACCGCACAACTCAAATTAGGTACCCCGTCAGATGAGCGACATGTCCATCCTTTTTGGTGTCGATGTTGGCAACGTTATGGTGCAGACCACCAGCAACCGTGGGTTTACGCCTGAAGAAATTGCTGAACGTGCGCTAGACAAGATTGTCTACGTAGGTAGCCAGAGCCACCCCGCTATCCGGGATCAGGCCGAAGCTTTCAAAGACAGCGTCCGCAAGGTGCTGGTGTTCTACATGCACGAGGCCATTAGGTCTAACCACGTTACTCTGGTAAATAAACTCAACAACGTAGGCCACCCAGAGTTGGCTGCAATCCTAGACATTTAAGGAGAATACCATGGCGATCACACAGGCAATGACCACTTCGTTCAAGGCTGAGCTTATGCTGGCTGTGCACGACTTCCGCCTTACAAGCGGCGACTCTTTCAAGCTGGCGCTCTACACGTCGTCGGCCACTATCGACGCCAATACCACGGCGTACACGTCTTCCAACGAAGTTACCGGTACTAACTACACGGCTGGCGGCGGCGCACTGGTTAATCTCGGTGTGACTGCGACTAACACCAATGCCTCGGCGGGTACGGGTTTCACGGATTTCAGCGACCTGACGTTCAGCACGGCCACAATTACGGCTCGCGGTGCGCTTATCTATAACACCACGCCTTCGGCTAACGGCACGGCGAATACCACGCTGACGAACGCTGCGGTGTGCGCGTTGGACTTTGGTTCGGATAAGACATCCACTGCGGGTGACTTCACCATCATCTTCCCCGCCGCCACCAACACGACAGCGATTATTCGGATTGCCTAAATGGCACTTGTAGTTGCAGACCGCGTACAAGAGACGACGACCACAACGGGCACTGGCACGATAACACTTGCTGGTGCTTCCGCTGGTTACCAGTCTTTTGCGGTTATAGGTAATGGTAATACGACGTATTACACGCTTACGAGTGGTAACAACTGGGAAGTTGGTGTCGGTACTTACGCCACTTCGGGACCTACCCTAGCACGTACTACTGTGCTGGCTTCCAGCGCGGGCGGCATTACTCCGATTACCCTTAGTGGTACTTCTAGCGTCTTCGTGACGTACCCGGCTGAAATAGCCACGATGCTGACTAACCCCGTCCCTACCAATGGCGGTGTGGTTTACGGCACTGGTACCGCTATCAACGTAAGCGCGGCTGGCACAGTCAACGGCTACCAGTTCCTCCAGTCTGCCGGTGCGGCCTCCCCGACTTGGGTCCAGATCAACTCCTTCAAGGACGTTGCCGTAGCCCCCACTAGCCCGACGCCCATCGAGGGTGACCGGTTCTTCGATAACACGACGGGTATCGACTACACCTACATTACGGATGTTGACGGCTCGCAGTGGGTTGAGACGGCACCCGGTAACCTTGCCTCCGTAGCTGGCGGCTCCTCGACGCAGGTCCAGTATAATAATGCGGGTATCCTCGGCGGCATAACCGGCGCGACAACTAACGGCACAGTGCTGACGCTGACCACGCCTGTACTGGGCGCGGCTACGGGTACGTCCTTGGCGCTGGGCGGTGCCACGCTGGGTAGTAATGCTCTGGCTGTGACTGGAACGACGGCCCTAAGTGGCCTGCTCACTGCTGCTGGCGGTGTGTCCTCCACCCTAACCACGGATGCCACGTCCAGCACCACCGGCTCCATAATTAGCGCTGGCGGCATAAGCTGCCAGAAGGCCCTGTTTGTGGGGACGACTGCAACATTGGGGATTGGTACTACGCCAGCATCAATTACTCTTAACGGACAAAGCGGAACGGGCGCGGCTAAAGGCTGGGCAATCCTTCCGCAAGTCGCTGGGGTAGCGGCTGGCATTATTGGCAGCGAAAGCTATGTGTTTGGATCGTCTGATACAAATCTAGTCATTCAAGCTGCTACCAGCAAAAGTATAAAACTGTTTGGCGGTGCTGGCGGTAGCGGGCTAACGATTAGTTCTACGGGAACAGCAACTTTCGACGGGCTTATAGATATTTCTGGCGCGTCCGCAGGTCAGATCAAATTCCCCGCCACGCAGAACGCATCCGCAAACGCCAACACGCTGGATGACTACGAGGAAGGTACGTTTACGCCCGTATTTAGTTTTGCGGGCGGCACCACGGGTATGGCGACCAATTGCTCAGGAACATATGTAAAAATTGGCAAGGTCGTTACTGCCAGCATATTCCTAATCCTAACCACAAAAGGCTCGTCAACCGGACAGGCTAGATTTGCGAGCCTTCCGTTTACAACGGTTGCCAACCAATACGGCGCGGGTTGCGTGGTAAATAATTTTTACAACATGACCCTAACGGGGCAAATAGCTGTGAACGCATGGAATACAGCGGGAACGTCAGTGCTTGATTGCTGGGCTTTAAATGACGGCACAATGTCAGCTCTTACCGATACTGCGTTTTCTGCCAGTAGTCAGTTTTACCCATTGTTCACTTACATAACGTCAGCGTAAGGAAAAAATATGCCGCGCATTGCAACTGTTAACCAACGCGAAATCACTGACACGGGTCTTGTGCAGGTCCGTATCGCCAAGCAGGTGGTAGACGCCGGGGAAGTTATCTCCTCGCTGTGGCACCGCTGCGCCGTGGAACCGGGTCAGAATGTCGAGGACATGATCTCCGCAGTTGACGCCGATCTGACCAAGCAGGGCTATGGCCCAGTGCAGGACTGGTCTGGTGTCCGCGCCACTGTGGCTGCTGAACACACCCCGGAAGTTATCAAGGCATACGAAGACGCCCAAGCTGCCGCGAAGGCCGCCAGAGACGCAGAACGCGGACTGTAAATCATGGCTATTAACTTCCCCGCATCGCCCGCGACCAACCAGACGTACACCTTCAACGGGCGTACTTGGACCTACAACGGCGTTGGCTGGCAGGCTACTGGGGCGTCTGGTCTTAGCGTTTATACCAAGACGGACTTCACTGCCACGGCGGCACAGACGACGTTTACTGTGGCCTACACGGTGGGCTTTGTGGACGTATACTACAACGGCTCCAAGCTCTCCATAACAGAGTATACGGCTACCAACGGAACCTCCGTCGTTCTGGGTACTGCCTGTGCTGTTAACGATATTGTCGAGACCATCGCGTGGACCGTATCCACGACACTCAACCCCGCACTAGGCGTTGCCAGCGCCACATCCTTGGCAATCGGCGGCGCAACTATTGGTAGTAATGCTCTGGCTGTGACTGGGACGACGGCCCTGAGTGGTCTTCTCACGGCTGCTGGTGGTGTTAGCTCCACGCTGGTTACGGATGCTACGTCCAGCACGACCGGCTCGATCATCACGGCTGGCGGTATATCCACGCAGAAGGCTCTGTGGGTGGGGACGACGAGCAACTTTGCTGGCACAATGACGGCTGCTGCGGCTAATTTTAGCGGCAATGTTTCCGTAAACAGGGTTGCAAGCGATCTGCTTTTCACTCCTGACAATACTTATGATATTGGCGGAAGTAGCACCACATTTCGTCCGCGTGATGTGTGGTTAAGCCGCACTCTTTTTGTTGGTGGTACGGCGACAGTGGGTGCTGGCACTGCGGTAGCAACTCTTACCCTTAACGGCCAAAGCGGAACGGGCGCGTCTAAAGGCTGGGCAATCCTTCCGCAAGTTGCCGGGGTGGCGGCTGGCATTATTGGTAGCGAAAACTATGTGTTTGGATCGAGCGACACCAATATAGTCATTCAGGCTGCTACTGGCAAAAGTGTAAAAATATTCTCTAATGCTGGTGGAGCTGGCGTAACAGTCAATTCCGCTGGGACAGTGACTATGAACGCTTATGGCGCTGGCACGGCAACATTCGACGGCAGCGGAAACATTACTTCCTCGGACATTCGCATCAAATATGACGTTGCTGAGTTCGTAACGCCCCCCGGTGTTCTGGAAGCCATTACGCCTAAAACTTTTAAGCTGATCTCAGAGCGCGACAATGTTGCGGTTACGTTTGACAAAGACGGCGAAAAAACATCAACCCCTACGCCTATTGATGACACCCATATCGGGTTTATTGCCAACGACATTCAGTCCATTCTGCCAGATGCCGTTGATTGGTCTAACACAGAAGATGAAATCCTAAACTATAGTGACCGCGCACTAATTGCTGTTTTGTGGAATGAGACAAAGGCCCTAAAAGCCCGCCTCGCAGCACTGGAGGCTAAATAATGCCCGCGAACCTCACGACAAAGTTAGGCCAGCTTGTTGATGTGCTGACGCCGGATACGACCAACACCCGCATCGGTGTGGCTAACGCTAGTCCTACGCGCACACTGGATGTAACGGGTACGGGTGGATTTAGTGGAAAT
>Ga0209500_10001946_pt1 | contig 15116 bp, 5 predicted proteins | sample S_140212_EF_Meta_FD_187323 | JGI IMG/M metagenome (GOLD analysis project Ga0209500, IMG submission 187323) | Freshwater microbial communities from Lake Simoncouche, Canada to study carbon cycling - S_140212_EF_MetaG (SPAdes) (version 2) | ecosystem: Environmental > Aquatic > Freshwater > Lake ... | reverse complement strand
CGTCGACTGCGGCCGCAAGTTGTTCGACGTGCCCGCTGTACTCGCAAATGGCAATCGGCTCCACGACTTGTACCTCGTGCTCGTTCTCGTCGAGCTACAGTGATTGCACAAGCATAACGTGTGCCGCCGGCTCCGACGTGCAACAGGGACGTGCGAATGTCTCGCTGAGCGGTGCGTGTGCGCAGTCGAGTGGGATGTCGTCTGGTACATTCTCAGACGGAGCAGGAAATTACAACAACGATGCAGACTGTACTTGGATCATCAGTTCGACCACTCCTGTTGTCGTCTCGTTCTCGTCATTCGATGTGGAATCGACATATGACGTCATCTACATACAAAGATGCACAGAGCAGGGCGTGTGTGATACGGTGCTTCGTAACTCGTGGGGCACGAGCGTGTCAACGCAAGAGATTGCACTGCTGACAGGCCTCGCGCCTATCGGGCCAAAAAATGCAACATTCAGATACGTTCGCTCCACCAGTGACGTACCACCAGCCAAAGCGGCACTGTGTGGTCCCACTGCAAATCCTGCATGTACCGCTGCATTCGGTGGATATTCTGGAACAAATGTTCCAGCGCCGTTTGACTTGTATTTCGGTGTACTCGACGACGAAACAACTAGATTTTTCGATGGCAATCTCAATACACGGTCTCAGGGACCAAGCGCGGGGTATTCTAATTGGCTACGAATTGATTGCGGTGGGAATGTGAATTTCTCCACAGTAGTTCTATGGAACCCAGACAGCTCGCATCATCGGTATTGGCTCAACTACTACGTATGGAATTTAAACGTTTACGCGAGTTCTACATCAAGATTCAACTTGAGCGAATCAGTTAAGTGTGCCGGTCCATTCGCGTACGTTTGGTGGACACGAGCACAGATGGATGCGAACACAGCTTGGGCGACCGCAAACGGGTACTTCAGCCCGACGCTTGTACCGTACCCATGGCAGCAGCGTAGCAAAGTAATAACATGTAATTCTTCGGTTAGCGGTCGATATTTGTATATAACCTACACACCGGGTGGCGTCACATGGCCAGTATTCTCAGAGATTCAAGTCTACGGTAATGCCACAGCGAACCCCGCTGTCTTAGTGCAGGATCGTGGACCGTGGGTGTCGAATACTGGATACATGAAAGTGCAGTTCTCTGCTGACTTCCGAGATTCTTATTCCGGCTTTGAGGGCTCTTGGACTTCCACGTCACAATGCTCGGTCTGCAAAGCCGGATCATACAAGGGCACGTACGATGCACAAGCATGCTCCGCGTGTCCGGCGAATTCGAACTCGCCGAGTGAGAGCTCGGCAGTCGCTGCTTGTGCGTGCAACGCTGGCTACACCGGCGTCAACGGCGGCACGTGCACCGCTTGCGGCGCCGGACAATACAAGAACGTATCGGGACGGGGAGTCGCAAATCAATGCCAGGACAATCCAGATTGGCATCCGTGGAGTCCCGATGAAGGGTGCTCGTTTTTTGCCCCTGGTGGAGCGTACGATGGCTATTGTCTCGACTATACGGATTTCGGAACGTGCAGTGATTGCTGTGCCTCATGCGGGCACGTGTGTCCCGGTGGTGGCGGTGGCGTCATCACATATTCATGCTCGCCGTGTGCAGTCGGAACATTCAGTGCTACTACAGGGGCGACGGCGTGCGCGCCGTGTGCCGCCGGGAAATACACAAGCACGACGGGCACTGCCACGTGCAGCGACTGCCCAGCCAGTACGTACTCAACAACGGCCGGTGCGAATGCCGTGTCCATGTGCACGTCGTGTCCGGCAAACTCCGGCGCTTCGTGCAGTGCGTGTTCTGCGTCGAGTGGCTGTACATGCAACATTGGTTACACGGGCCCCAACGGCGGTGTTTGTACGGCGTGTGCAGCGGGAAGGTACAAGAGCACGACAGGCCCTGGCACTTGCGTGCCATGCGAGGCGGGCACGTACACGAGCACTTTGGCGTCGGGCTTTTGCGTGGCATGTCCGCAAAACTCTGGCGCTTCGTGCAGCGCTTGCACTTCACTGAGCAACTGCACTTGCAACCGCGGGTACACGGGCCCCGCCGGAGGTACTTGCACTGCATGCAGCGTCGGAAAGTACAAGAACACGAGTGGAGCAGATGATTGCACGTCTTGTGGGCCAGGCAAGTACACGAGCACGTTGCAATCGCTCAACTGCACGTCATGCCCGGCGAACTCAGGCGCTTCGTGCAGCGAGTGTAGTGGTTTGAGCAGCTGTCTATGCAACACCGGCTACGCGGGCCCAGACGGAGGTGCATGCACGCCGTGCGTCACGGGCACGTACAAAAACACGTCCGGCTCCGCGAATTGCACGTCGTGCGTTGCTGGTTCGTACTCAACCACGGTCGGTGCGAATGCCGCTTCCAAATGCACGGCGTGCCCCGCCAACTCCGGCGCTTCGTGCAGCGCGTGTTCTGCTGTGAGCGGCTGCGCGTGCAACATTGCTTACACGGGCTCCAACGGCGGTAACTGCACGGCGTGTGCAGCCGGAAAGTACAAAAATTCAACGGGAAGCGCGGCTTGCACGAACTGCACTGCTGGGTCGTACGCAGACACGTCTGGTGCCTCCGCATGCACTGCATGTCCTGAAAACACTGTTGGTGCAACCAGTGGGCTGAAGTTGTGCTTGTGTGCTCTCGGTTATCAACCATATTAATTTCGCGTGTAACCACTAATATTAAACATATATCCTCGAACAAAGGGACTAGGTACTTTATTTATTGTTTTCCGAGTACATACAATTTCATATTTAGCACGCACACGTCATTATAAGTATGAACAGTATACTGTTGCTGCACAGTTATGTGTTGTTGTTATTATTTTATGTTGTCGACGTCAGCGCTCTAAACGGAGACGGTGAGTGCACGTGTGGAAGCGGATATTATATTTATGGCCCGGTGCCTGAGCTTTCGTGTTATTGTGCTGAATGTGAAGTGGGAAAATCTAAAGAGGGAGATAATCGTGCGTTTTATTGTCCCAATTGTCCTGCTGGAACCGCTACTCCTTTCAAGAAACGGGCAAGTTGTCCATTGTGTGCGGCTGGCTCGTTTGCATTTGGGGAAGGCAATAGTTACTGCACAAGTTGTCAACCTGGAACAGCTGTGTCGGGAACCGGCAATGCTGAGTGCACTACATGCACAAATGGTGCATACCAGGACGGCGTTGCTCAAACATCGTGTGTTCAGTGTGAACCGGGCAAGTATGCCGTAAACCAAATTCAGGCTTATTGGCAGTGGTGGACACAATCCTACATTCAAGTACCGAAAGGAAATACGGAATGCACAAGTTGTGCCGCCGGCAAGTATTCGAGTAGCACAGGCGCGACATCCGAGTCAACATGTTTACAATGTGGTGCCGGTACATACTCTTGGTCAGGATATGATAGGTGTGATGTATGTAGTCACGGCAAGTCTTCGATGTACATCAGCGCGACAGCCGAGTCAACATGTGGTGCGTGTGGTGCCGGTACTTGGGCGGGTCAAGCAGCTGCGTCGTGTACACCTTGTGCTGCTGGCAAGGCTTCGAGTAGCACGAGCGCGGCGGCTTCATCAACATGTGGTGCTTGTGCTGCAGGTACTTGGTCGGGTGAAGGAGCTGCGTCGTGTACGTCTTGTGCTGCTGGCAAGGCTTCGAGTAGCACCAGCGCGACTGCTTCATCAACATGTGGTGCTTGTGGTGCAGGTACTTGGGCGGGTCAAGGAGCTCCGTCTTGTACAAATTGTCCGGCAAATTCCTACTCACCAGCGCAGAGCACTTCAAATGCTGATTGTATTTGCATTGGAACATACAAAAGCGCTACCGGAAGTGTGCAATGTTCGGCGTGTAGTCTGAGTAGTCAGCTCAACGCGGCAGGTACTACTTGTATGTGCAACGCCGGTTGGTACGGGCCCGATGGGACCGGCGAATGTACGAGGTGTGAGTTCGCCAAATATAAAAGCTCAATCGGCAATGCATCGTGCTCGTCGTGTCCTGCGAACTCACTTTCGTTTGGCGCAAGCACGACAAGCACTGATTGTGTTTGCAACGCTGGTTATAGCGGGGTCAATGGAGGAACGTGCACCGATTGTGCACCTGGCAAATATAAAAGTGAAACTGGAAGTGCCACGTGCTCGACGTGTCCTGACAATTCATATGTGAGCTCTTTGGCAAGCAGTGCAAGTACTGCTTGTGTTTGCAACGCTGGTTTTACCGGAAATGATGGCAGCACGTGCGCGGGATGTCTGGCTGGTACATACAAAGGTGGCACAGGCAGTGCGTCATGCAGCGCCTGCCCGTCACACTCCAATTCGCCCACCGCCAGCGTATCTGTGATGTTCTGCACTTGCGACGCGGGATGGAGTGGACCTGATGGTGGAACGTGCACAGCGTGCGAGGCAGGCAAGTACAATACACTGACAGGAGCGGCGGTGTGCACGGCGTGCGGGGCAGGGACCTACTCTGCCGCCGTAGCAGCATCGGCCAGCGCGACGTGCAGCGTGTGCCCGTCGAACGCCCGGTCGCCTGCCGGCAGCGCAGCTTTGACGGACTGCATCTGCAACGCAGGATCGACCGGATCTGCAGGTGACACGTGCACATTGTGTGTACCAGGCAAGTACACGACAATTCCAGGAGCGGCGGTGTGCACGGAGTGCGCGGCAGGGACGAACTCTACCGCAGTGGGAGCATCGGCGAGCGCGACGTGCGGCGCATGCCCGGGAGGGACGTACTCTGTAGCACCTGCAGCATCCACGTGTACAGCGTGTGAGACAGGCAAGTACAGGACATACTCTGCAGGAGTTGCAGCAACGACGTGTACAGCGTGTGAGGCAGGCAAGTACAACACATTGACAGGGACGACGGTGTGCATACAGTGCACGGCAGGGACGTACTCTACCGCAGTAGGAGCATCGGCCACCGCGACATGCAGCGCCTGTCCGTCAAACGCCAATTCGCCCAACGGCAGCTCAGCTTCGACGAGCTGCACCTGCAACAGCGGATGGAGTGGACCTAATGGTGGCACGTGTACAGCGTGCGTGGCAGGCAAGTACAAGACTGCGCCAGGAGTGCTACCATGTGCGTCGTGCACGGCAAATAAGTACTCCACGACAGTAGCAGCCTCGACGAGTGCGACGTGCATCGCCTGTCCGTCAAACGGTACGTCGCCTGCCGGGAGCACAGTCTCGACAAACTGCACAACGGTTTGTGCACCGGGCGGTATTCGTATCAACCCGTGGACAGATTGCGTGTGCGGCATTGGTTACGAATACGTCACGCAGGCGACGAGACGAAGGCTTTTGGAGCACAAGGACGAGGCAGATCGTCAAGAGATACACGAAAAGGAAACGAAGCACCGCGAACAACGTCAGAAGCAAGAGGACGAGCAACTGCAGCACACACAACAACGTCAGCGACAAGAGGAAGAACGTCAGCGACAAGAGCAAGAGCGTCAGAAACAGCGTCAGCAGCAGCGTCATCGAGAAGAACGTCAGCGACAAGAGCAAGAGCGTCAGAAACAGCGTCAGCAGCTGCGTCATCGAGAAGAACGTCAGCAACAAGAGCAAGAGCGGGGAAAACAGCAGCATGTGCAGCAGAACTACATCACGAGGCGTCTGCTCGAAAATGAGCGCAAGTTGTTGTCTGTAACACAAACGTGTGTGCCATGCCAGACGTTTTTCTACAAGAACAGCACGAGCAACACAAACTGTATAGAATGCCCGAATGACATGTTCGGTTTACACGGAACGACCTGTACCTATATCCCGGCGAAGGGTAATCTGTCCACAACAAGCACAACAACATCAACACCAACACCGACAAACACATCGACTAATGCAACGACGCCAAATGCAACGACGCCAAATGCAACGACGCGAAATGCAACGACGCCTAATGCAACGACGCCAGATGCAACGACGCCAAATGCAACGACGCGAAATGCAACGACGCCTAATGCAACGACACCTAATGCAACGAAGCCTAATGCAACGACGCCTAATGCAACAACGCCAAATGCAACGAAGCCTAATGCAACGACGCCTAATGCAACGACGCCTAATGCAACGACGCCAAATGCAACGACGCCAAATGCAACGACGCCAAATGCAACGACACCTAATGCAACGACGCCAAATGCAACAACGCCAAATGCAACGACGACTCCGACACCGACAAGTGCCGTAGCAGCGGCCACGCCAACGACGTGGACGCCAGTACCGCACGATCCCATCGTTACCCCAGTGCCGTCAGCGTCTGCCGGCACTGGTGACGGCTCGAGCATAGGCACCATCATCGGCATTGTCGCTGGAGTCGTCGTCTTCATTGCTTCCGTCGTTGCCCTCGGCATATACTGTGCTAAGAAACCAAAGCCAGCGAGAGCTCGACGATAGGCGCCATCATCGTCGCCGTGATTGCTTGCGTCGTTGCGGTCGGCATATAATGTGCTAATAAACAGAAGCTATAATGAAATAAACGTTGATTTTACCGTGTAGTATAAATGAGAACAGGACATATCACATGATGTTGCGGACAAGTCTCTTGTTCTTTCTAATTACACAAACAAGCGCATTAGCAACGTGCGTGTCAGGACAGTACAAGGCGTCAACGACAGCAGCAGTGACGTGCTCTGGCAGCTGTGTGTGTGACTCATCCAGTGGCACGAATTCCGGTGAAATTTCAGACGGTCCGGGAAACTATGTGAATTACGGACAGTGTAAATGGATCATTTCTTCGAGCGGCATTGGTAATATTAGTGTGTCGTTCTCGCAATTTTCGCTAGACTCCAACGGCGTGCCGGGCGACTATCTCGACATAAATAAATGCACGTCGTCTGCATGTACGACTTTCGAAAGGATTATGCAACTTCGAGGCAACAGTACGACTATCCTAGAGAGCATATACACGTCAACATCGGGATATATGCAGTTGGTGTTGCTTTCGGACCTTCAAGGAACATCAAGTGGCTTTGTTGCCGCATGGGCCGTATGCACGGACTGCCCTGCCAATTCCGTGTCAGTCAATTCGAGGTCATCACTTACGGATTGTGTTTGCAATGCTGGTTACGAAGGTCCTAATGGAGGTCCATGTACAAGAAGCCCATTAGCATCGTGCGTGTCAGGACAGTACAAGGCGTCAACGACAGCAGCAGTGACGTGCTCTGGCAGCTGTGTGTGTGACTCATCCAGTGGCACGATTTCCGGTGAAATTTCAGACGGTCCCGGAAACTATGTGAATTACGGACAGTGTAAATGGATCATCTCTTCGAGCGGCATTGGTAATATTAGTGTGTCGTTCTCGCAATTTTCGCTAGACTCCAACGGCGTGCCGGGCGACTATCTCGACATAAATAAATGCACGTCGTCTGCATGTACGACTGTCGAAAGGATTATGCAACTTCGAGGCAGCAGTACTACTATCCTAGAGAGCATATACACGTCAACATCGGGATATATGCAGTTGGTGTTGCTTTCGGACCTTCAAGGAACCTCAAGTGGCTTTGTTGCCGCATGGGCCGTATGCACGGACTGCCCTGCCAATTCTGTGTCAGTCAATTCGAGGGCATCACTTACGGATTGTGTTTGCAATGCTGGTTACAAAGGTCCAAACGGAGGTCCGTGTTTAAGAGATATTTGCGAGGCTGGCTATAGCTATTCTGGGCGTCAGACTGCAAATGTAAGCTGTTCGAATGCTGGTTCTGGTGCATGTCCGTGTACACCTTCTACAGGTACGGATTCTGGCAGGATATGTCCCATTGATTGTACGAAATATGACACAATTCCGAACACACAAAAGTATCAAGCGTCTAGTATATGCAGTTGGCTCATAAGTTCGACAGGTGGCATTTTAATATCTTTCCCATATTTTGCTACATACGATATCAATGACGGTGTCAGTGTTGGTGGTCGCTACCTATTCTCATACTCGTCAAAAATAAATAAAATATATTATCAAAACGTATATCAGGAATTCAATGCCACGACTCAATTCACAAGCGCAGGAAATATGCAGTTGATTTTCCAGAGCGATAGCAACAACCAAGGGTATGGATTTATTGCTCAATGGAGTACTGCAGTGGCTTGCGAGGCTTGTGTTGCTGGAAAGTATAAACGTTCACTTGGAAATGAAAACTGCACACACTGTGGGTCTGGTACATACTCGAGCACAATCGGTCTTAAATCATTATGCACAACCTGTCCGCCAAATTCTGGAGCGTCGTGTATTGGATGTAGTTCATGGACACAGTGCACGTGTGATGCTGGTTACTGGGGCGTCAATGCAAGTGCATGCACAGCATGCGACGCAGGCACGGTCAAACAGTCGAACGGCTTTGCGCAACGGACTGCATGTGTGAAGTGTGGCGCCGGTACATACTCGTCAATCGTAGGCGCGAGCACATGTGTAGCATGTGCACTGGGCACGGTTTCAAATCAAAACGGCACTTCCGCCTGCAAAGTGTGCGAAACCGGCACGACCTCGTCACCAGACAGAACCGAGTGCATTATATGCGCGGAAGGAACGCAGGCGACCAACAACGGAACTTGTCAAAATTGTTCCAAGGGATATTACTCCAACGCGGACTCCAATAGGCGTTGCGTTCAATGCCCGCCTGGATTTTATTCCGATGCACCGGCAGCGAAAATATGTACAAGCTGTCGCGCGTGTCCGGATGGATACTACCGCCAAAACTGCTCAGCAATAGTCGGCGGCGGGACGTGCGTGGCGTGCGGCGCTTGCGACGACGGGTATGTCAACGTTGGGTGCATGAACCGAGCGGGACACACCAACGAAAAAGGAGTGTGTCGTCTTCGAAAGTACCTGTCACGCACTCCGCTATGCGACCAGGAACAATCGGGATTTGGGCTCGGTGGATACACGTTCTTGCGCCTCTTTGGTGTTTCTCAGGACGACAGTAGCTTCCAGTGTCGTCGTCGCTGCGACAACGAACAGAATATACTTTCGACGACGGTGTACCCAGACAGTGGAACACTCGCAGAATTGCAAAAACAATTTCCAAATACATACGCCGACAAACGTACGCAGGCATTCAACGGTGGACACTGCAGCGGGCCGTACGCATGCGATGTTTCCAACTGCAACATCGCTGGCAGTGCTGACGACTCACAGGATGACTACAACCCGCTCAAAGCTTGCCCGCTGTACATCGACAAACAAACCGCGCAAGATTTCTGGTCGGCTCTTGCAGCTGACGGCGCAGGTCTACAGTCGAGCGTTGTGTCCGTTGTCAATGCGATGCGCGAAACTGCATGTCAGACGTGTGCATCGTGCGGGAGCGGCGTCGCGCGTGTTGCGGACTGGGGCCGAGGCTGTGCTCGGGATTGCACACAGCTGACGTGTAAGAGCGGGTTCATATTCGACTGGACCGAGGAGGTGCAAACAGCAAAGTGCAAAAAATGTGCGGATCTCGACGACATACGGTTATGTGTCTCGAGCGAGCAGGGCGCCTTCGCCGGCTACGATGTGTCTGGCAGACTGCCCAAGGTATACATGAAGGATTGCACGCCAAAACGTCAGTTGCCACTGCGAGCGTACGAACACAGTTACGGAAGCTGCGTCCAGTGCGCTGATTTGGAAGCGTGTGTACTGCAAGACGATTACTACGGCACGTGTCAGGACGCAAGCCTGCCTACATGCAAGCCATGCTCACACTCGAGCGGGCGCGACCCGACGACGAGCAAGTACTGGGACGGCGGGCAGTACCGAAAGCTCTACTGCCAGCAAAAGCGATGTGCCGTGCTCGCCGGTGTCGCTTTCACTGGCGTGAACGTAGAATCCACGCCGCATCGGCTATGCAACGAAGCGTGTGCGTCCATGGTATGCGCAGGCGATGCAAAGGTTAGGCTGCCATGCGTGTTACCGCATCAGCAGCGGTGCGAGGACTCCATCAACATGGACAAAGCGGTCATCGACGTCGCGTACGCGGCCGTGCGGCACACACCGGCGCATGTTAACTTGCTCGAGCCTGCAACCGACGAGCTGCACCTCTTCGCGAGCTTCGAGAACTCGCTCGTGAGCACGCACGCGTACCAGCTGTCGCTTCGCGCACAGTGTGTGTGGAATGCGGACTTTATTCCCGACAACAGCATGAACCCCGGCGGCATTTCGAGTCGTTTTCAGAGCGAATGCCGACCGTGGTCGCGCAGCCCGCGCACGATCTACCCACTCCTGCCTCTGCAGAACACGGTAGCACCAGACGCGGCCGACGAAAGTGTCTTTGCCCGGCGCGTGCTGCTGAACACGAGTGCACAGGCTGTTGCGTACGCCGCACACCGATCGCTCGAGCGTCCTGCTGACGTGTTCGCCGGCGACATCTACCTCGAGGTGAATATGCTCAGCACGAACAACGCCACGCTCGCTGTGTTCGTTCCTGACGACCGCAACATCGACTCGGCAGCATGGGTGCCGCGCTGGCGCCTGTCCGTGCACGCTCGGCAGATTATTGGCGACACGACCAGGCTTGTCATAGCGGCCGGATCTGAACAGATGTGCTTCGCGTGCTTCTCGCTCGCAAGCAAACAGTCAACGTCGACGTTTTACACGACGAATATGGCAAGCGCGACAGCGTCGTTTCGCGGTGACAAGTTCGTGTTTCGGCACTCGGCAGGCCTGCTTGTATGCGAGCAGCAGGTGCAGGCCAGGACGCACGAGGTGTTCATGCAGGCCCTGTATAACGTGAGCTTCTCGGAACTATTTGCGAGCTCGCTCACAGACGCCTGTGTGTCCTCCTTTGGCATACGCACCGGACATGTCGACGTACCAGCGGACGTGCTTCGCTCGAGTGAGGTCCTGCTGCGTGGAGAGTGTCTCTTCTACGTCTTTTCGCCGACGGCCGTCTACTGTGCCCGCCGTGCAGGCGGCGTGTACCAGGTGCGGTGGCCCACGCAGCCGCAAGCAAATATACTGGACGTATCCGTGTACAACGACTTCGTGGTCCGTACGGTGCAACAGCAGGACGAGACTACCAAGTTCATTTCGTTCGTGTCGAGCGTGGGAAGTGCGTCTGCGGTCGTTGTGAAGCTTGAAGGACTACTCATGTTTGCCCGCGGAGACCCGCGATTTTACTTGAAGCGAACGTCAGACTACAAGTTGCAGCTGAGCAAGCTCGACGCAGTCGGCAACTTCACATTCAGCTTGAACTCAAGTTCCAGCTACGCACAAAATGACGTGGCTGTGCTGTTTTCGACGCGCGTGCCGATCAGCATGAGGAACACGGTGCTGGAGTACGCGCACGACTTCGTGGTGTTCGCCACGGCCAAGTACAGCCTGGCGCACGTGTTTGTGTATGTGGCGGCGTTAGACGTGCGATCTGCTGTGCTCAGCACGTACGCGATGCCCTCTGCCGTGTACGATATCGCGAGCGACAAGCAGGCCACACGCATCAACGGCGCGTACGAAAGGATGTCGGAAGCTGGAGAGGCAACGCTGTCAGCGGCATGGCTCGCACCGGACACGTTGCTGCTAAGTGTCGCAATCGAAAATGTTCCGACAACCAAGTTCCAGACCGTGCTCATTAATGTCACGAATCTCGAAATCATACAGAATACGATGCACCCCGACTTGCTCCGCGCGTTCAGCGCGCCGTTTGTGCGCCTGTCGAACGCGCTCGCATCGTCCGGCGTACTGCTCAGCTGCACCGAGTGCCAGCCGACGGCGACTGGCCGCAACGTCGCGGGCTTCTTTGCGTACGGCGCATCGTCTGTGTCGTATCGCCGGCTGGTAGCGTGTGAAGAAGCGAACATGTACGTTGAAGAGAACATGGCGGAAAAGCTGCCGATCCAAACATGCGCACGGGTGGTGGCAGATTCAGCGCATGAGTATACGGACGCTTTGTTCGGGTATACGGACGCTGTGTTCGAGATGACATTGACATGTGCGACTCTTGACTCACTAGAGGTTGTCCTCGAAATGCCGGTCGGTAGCACCGTGGAATTCGCGCGAGGGGAAGTGTACTACACGCACGACGTCGCGCGCGTGCTTCTGTATGCGACATGCAACAACTACGAGCCATTGCATTCTGCCAAGGCGTACAAGAGTGGTACGTGTGCACAAGGCTGCGTGGTCGGTCTGACAGACGGCAGCTTCAAGCTGTCGCGTGGCGTGCGGATCGAAAGCGTGCGGCATCGCTCTGGCATGTCGCCCGCGTCGGCCTTGTGGAACCGTTTCGTGCTGCTGCAGGCAGGTGTTACAAGCAACTTGCAGTCGGCGACGGAAGTCACACGCGAGGCGTGGCAAAAACACAGCGTGACTTGCCGCCGCATCGTGCCGAGACAACAGATCCTGATACAGACGCAACGGCATGTGTCCGTAGAGACACTCGCGGCAAATGAAGCAGGCGACGACGACCAGCGGATCGCGTTCGATGCGCTCGCAGTCGTGCCCGTGCTGAGTGAGGGTCTTGTTTCCGTGCTCGCTGGCAATACGTCGAGGCTCATGACAGTAGTGTACGTGCCGTCGTTGTTCGACCTCAAAATGCTTGCCCTCGAGGCGTTGGCGTACGGCGACGACGTGGACGACTGGGCTCGTGTGCACGCGTCGGTAGTCGTCGCCGCGGCACCCTCGCATCTCGCGCACTGCACGTACGCCGCACGGCTTTTGCCCGTCGACGACGATTTGCGCGCGATCGACCACGCGACGAGCACGGGCTGCGTGCTCAACTTGGCGGTTTCGCCGCAGTGTCACATTGAGCTGCCACGGAGTCTCAGGAACGCGGCGTCGGTTGTCGGTGTCGAGGTCATGCCTTTGACGAGCGGCTGCGAGCTGCTCGACGACGCACACGACGTGGCAGTCGAGTTCGCGCCGTTCATGCAGATTTCGCAGTGCCCCGCGCAGCACTTCCTGCATGCTGACAGCTTGACGTGTACGCCGTGCGACGAAGGCGAGCCGTTCTGCGGGCCGGGGCAGTTTGTGAGCGGCTGCCTGGCGCTCATCTACCCGTTCACCGTCCCACAGTGCCTGCAGTGCCCGCTACCGAACCACAGCTCGTTTGCTATCACTTCGAGCGGCTGCAGCGAGTGGCATTGTCTGCAGGGGTTCTACAGACTCGACGGTGCATGTGCTGGATGCACGGCGCAGCTGCTTCTGGGCAGCACGGCCTGCCGTAACATCGGCGGTCGAATGCGCAAGAACTGCACGAACGTCGAGAACGAAAAGTGCGTGGACTGCCCGCAAAAGCCGCGGTACACACAGTGGACAATATCGGCCACTGCGGAATGCACGTGGCAGTGCATGCCTGGGTACTTTGCGGTCGCGGGCGGATGCGAGCTTTGCTTGTCCTTCGACGAAGCCGTCGCGAACCTCGCGATGAGCGGCCTGCGCGGCACCGGCGCGTTCTACCGGTTCCGCTCGTGCACGGCCTCGGCGCAGGCGACGTCTGAGAAGTGCTCCGCGCGCGACTTTGGGTTCGACTTGAACGGCACTTACACGGCGGATGCGCCGGCGTTCGACGAGGATTGCGTGCTGAACTGCGCCGAAGACAGCAACCTGCACGCGGTGCGCGTCAACGTGTCGCGCGCGGAAAACACAAGCGAGTTTCAGTGGAGAGCTCGCATGTGCCGGACGTGCACCGACGCAGCCTGGCCGACCTTTGTCAACGGCACGCACCTCCCGCGGCGTGCGTTTGTCATGAGCTCGTCGTGTGTGTCGACGTGCCTCATCAGCGCGGGCGCTTTTGCGACAAATGACACGCGTGTGTGCCTGTGGTGTCCGCCGGCGGCGTGTGCAAACGGCACGTTCTGGTCGTCCAGCGACAACTGCACGTCGTGCCAGCCGTGCGCCGCGGCGCGAACCGGCGGCGTCTTCACGAGCGCCGGGACGCTCGACGACGCACACTCGTGCTCGCAGCAGTGTCCAACCGGGTCCTACATCCTCGACGCGAGCACTTGCAGGTTGCACTCGACGCTCGCATGCTCCGACGGCCTGCAGTACGCGATTCCGGGCACGTCGTCGTCGGACGCGCAGTGTGGCACGTGTGCAGACTGCAGCGGCGCGCGCGAGAAGGTCGCGTGCAACGCGACAGCCAACCGCCAGTGCGAGAGCTGCGGCGCGATAGACGCGTGGAGCAGCGCGTGGTCGCCGCAGGGGTGTCGGCTGCTGTGTCGCACGACCGAGGGGTACACGAAGCTGTACACTGCCACCGGCGAAGTGTGCCGCAAATGCCTCGCGTGTCCGCTCGGCCGCACGCTGCCGAGCGCGCCAGTCGATTGCACGTGCGCACCGTGCCCGAGCATTCCGCCGAAGGCTTCGTACACCAAAGGCTGCATGTGGACGTGTCCGCTGTTCCACGTCGCGACGTTCGACAGGGTGTCTGCCGCGATGCAGTGCGAGTACACGATCAAGCAGACGTCGAACGAGGTATACAAGCTGCGCGCGAGATCGCCTGTCGCGTGCGCACCTGGGCAGCGGCTCACACAGCAAACGCGCCTCGCAGCGTACACGAGCTTGCAGTGTGAGCCGTGCGCGCTGCCGGCGGGGCTGCAGCTCGCGCAGCTCAATGTTACCTGGACGTGGGACAGGGCATGCGCGTGGCAGTGCCTCTGGAACCTGCAGAAGGTCTCCACGCTCGGTGGCTACACATGTGAACATCTGCATTACACGCACCTAGCACCTGCTCGCGCGGCAGCCGGTCTGTCGTCGACACAGCTGCTGTTGGTGCTCGTGTGCGCTGTCGTCGTGCTTGTATTCGCCCTGTGCTGTCTCAGCAAGATGCAGCGGTAGTTTGCGCGCGACAATTCATTTCTGTTCAGTTTAATAAAGCACGAACAAAGACAAACACTACGTGTGCTGCTGTACGGTCTCGAGTTCGATGTGGTATGCGTGGCCGTACGCGCAATGCGTGCACGTGGCCGGCGGCAGTGCATGCACGTCCTCCTGCACGAAGCCAGCACCGTCGCGGTCGCACACGGGACAGGTGACTATGCACCACCCGGACTTGACTCCGAACACGAGGTGCGCGGCGACGCGCACGACTGGCACGCGAGGCGGACGTGTGGCGAGCGTGGGCGCCGCTGCAGCGGCCGTGGCAGCGTCTGCAGCGTCAGCAGCGTCAGTCACGGCAGGCGTAAGGCACGATGAGGCGGTCATGAGTTGCTCTGAGTCAAGTTCCATTCCTTTG
>Ga0209500_10001942_pt1 | contig 15145 bp, 5 predicted proteins | sample S_140212_EF_Meta_FD_187323 | JGI IMG/M metagenome (GOLD analysis project Ga0209500, IMG submission 187323) | Freshwater microbial communities from Lake Simoncouche, Canada to study carbon cycling - S_140212_EF_MetaG (SPAdes) (version 2) | ecosystem: Environmental > Aquatic > Freshwater > Lake ... | reverse complement strand
AGTGGCAGTTCTTTGATAGGCCATGAACACAGTATAACTTTGTCCGGTAACGTAATTAGGACCTCCATACATAGTATCTGTTGTTGAAGTTCCAGCACCAGTGAAGGTAAACATTCCACCATTACTAGCACTCCATCCTAACCTACTGCCAGCATTGGCCACTGTGATAGTATGTGCGCCAGCGCCAGCCACTGTGCTTCCTGTAGTAGGCACAGCTGAATAGTTGGCTGCATCTAAATCGTATATCAAAGTTGGCAGTGAGCTTCCGCCATAGCTGGTCATTAATGCTGATACGCCTGTCATATTATGTTAGTCCTGTTCCGTTGATGTACCATACGCCAGCTGAGCTTGTGCCGCTGACTTTGACTGCTGTGGCCATACCGTTGGCCGCCAATGTTCTTGAACCCGTTGATGTGCCACCTGCTAATCTCAAAGTATCTGTTGTAATAGCAATGGTCGCTGTGGTAGCACTTGGTCCAGCAATGAATGTAAGAGTGGTTCCTATTGGATAAGCTACTGAACTAGCAGCTGGGATTGTTATGGTCTGACCAGTTGTTGTTATATAAATGTGTTTGCCTGCATCGCCTATGGCCAATGTAGCTGTGGTAGCAGTTGCACTTTGTGGTAGGCCGAGATAGCCAACACTCTTGACGGTGCTGGATGTAGTAGCATCTGCTACTGTGTTAATCACAACACCACCAGTACCGTTGCATTCTAGTTCAAGGTTGGCGTTTGTGACCGTTGTAGTAATTCTATTTCCCACCACAGTGATCTGATCAGTGTTGAAAGTTTCAGCTGTGACACTATTGCTGTATGAAACTTCTTTGGTACTGTCGTTGTATTGTAATACTCCACTGGTAGCACTGATATTTCTAATTGGTGCCACTGTGAATGTGTTGGCAGTGGTTTGATTTAATGTTGCACCAGTGGCATTTAGGATGATTGAGTTAGCGCCCTGATTGGTATAACCAGCCTGAATACCAATGGCCACAGCATTTATGCCTTGACCAGTATAACCAGCACCGGCACCAACTGCCACAGCATTGAGGCCTTGTGAGATTCCACCCGCATCTGAGCCAATGGCCACTGCTGCGTTGCTTTGACCATTATAACCGGCACCGCTACCAACTGCCACTGCAAAGAAGCCTTGTGAGATTGTGCCCGCACCTGAACCAAATGCTACGGCAAGATAGTCAGTGTCTTTTATCACTGCACCATTTGTTAGTGTGATTCTATTAACTACAACACCACCAGTGCCATTGCATTCTAGTTCAAGGTTGGCATTTGTGACCGTTGTAGTAATTCTATTGCCCACAATAGTGATCTGATCAGTGTTGAATGTTTCAGCAGTGACATTATTGCTGTATGAAACTTCTTTGGTGCTGGCGTTGTATTGCAATACTCCGCTGGTAGCACTGATATTTCTAATTGGTGCTACTGTGAATGTGTTGGCAGTGGTTTGATCTAATGTTGCACCAGTGGCATTTAGAATAATTGAGTTGGCGGCTTGATAATAGTAGCCAGCTTTCTTACCAATGGCCACAGCATTAGCACCTTGATACGATTCGCCAGCACTCTCGCCAATGGCCACTGCGCCAGCACCTTGTGTGTAATAACCAGCGTCAGTACCAATGGCTATAGCCGTCGCACTTTGTGAATTTAGTCCGGCACCTTGTCCAAATGCTATAGCACTGTTGGCAAGGTTTCTCAATACCGCACCGTTGGGCAATGTCAAATTACCATCTATGCCAAACTGCCAAGTGTTTCGACCTCCAATAACAATGGTGAATGTGGCATTGGATGAGCCACTTGTGACTGTTATAAGATCGCCGTTGTTGTATCCAGTGCCGGCAGTGGCTATCTCAATAGTGCTGGCATATCCACCAGTCTCGGCAACATTCACAGTCAGACCAGAGCCCGAGCCTCCTGTTGTGGCCAAGGAGAGATTGGGATTCATTTCCCAACTGCCAGTGGTGCTGTTGATAACAGTAACATCGGTTGGCACACCATCGGGAACTTTTATCCCCAACGGTTGGATAGTATCTAATTCGCCGTCGGTTTCAAAGATCCAAGCCGCCTGAGCAGACAAATTTGCAGTGGCGGCTCGTATTTCTACATTGCCACCGTCAACCAACTTGACATAGTGATAGTCATCGCCTAGATATAATTCAGTGGAACCACCTCCTGCGGTCAAGTGTATGTGATCACCTTCTGGTGCACCAGCAGTAGGATAAATTAACAATGCTTGATTAGCATTGGCACCACCTGCGGGTGTGAGTCGAATAGCACCACTAAGTCCACCGCCTTCTGAAATGTTGCCGCCTGAGGGCAATGTCAAATGACCATCCTCACCAAACTGCCATCTGCGCAGAGTTGAATCTGACAGGTTGATGTCAATGTTGATGTTTCCGTTGCTCTTGATATCACCTGGGATAGTTAAGCTACCATCTGCACCAAGGCTTACTGTTTTGGCACCGTTGACCAATGTCGAAGTTCCAGTCCAGGCTGTGGTCTGCGTTGTGCTATCTGGGAATGTGATCTGCCCGCCTGATGCTAATATTAATCTATCAGCATTGATGAACTGAAAGTAATCAACGGAACTAGTTGAACCACCTGTTGCTGACAGGGCTACCAAGGTCGAACCAGGCTTGTCAAACACGCAGTTGAATATTGAGTAGAAACCATTCAACACAACTGGAGCAACGTTATTCAATGCTGAGTTTAGTATTTGACAGTTTGCCAAGGTAACAACTGTTCCAGCACTGGTGGTCACCGCATTGGTCACAGCCGCAATCACCACTGTCTGTACCAGGCTTAGACTTCCCGCAGTTAACACTGGAGCAACAGTAGTTCCGTTTTTAATTAGCACATTTGCGGCAGCGTTGTTGACTGTTACAAAGTTTGTGTTACCACCATAGACATCAACCAATCCACTGCCGGTAATAGTTGCGGCACCACAATCAGTAAAGCGAACCAGTGTGTAGTCACCAGAGCCACTCTTGGTCAGTGTGCCACTGATATCACAGTTGAGTATGTTTACATTTCCAGTACCAGTTGTCGCGGTGCTGGTTACATTTGTTATTTTTAGTCCTGAAATAGTACAGCCAGTGGTTGCAGTCACAGTTCCAGAAATTAAAGTACTACCACCCACAGTTGCCAGAGTAGTCAACACTGTGTATTGATATGTTATTGTTGGGCTTTCAGTGTAAGTGCCCGGGTGAATAATAACTGTACGTCTTTCACCAGTTACCAAAGTCAACGCCTTGGTGATGGATGCTACTGGTTTAAGCAGGTCGCCATTACCACTGGTGTCGTTACCGTCAGTTTGACTAACGTGGATTTCATAGTCATATCCAGTAAAGATACCTGGGTAGGCTGTGCTTTGAACTGTGCTGTCGGGGAATGTTAACTCCCCATCCTCACCAAAACTCCATCTATGCAGTGTGGAATCACTCAAGTTAATATCAATGTTGATATTGCCGTTGCTCTTGATATCACCAGGTATTTGTAAACTACCATCTGTGCCAAAGGTCCACTCTTTGTTGTTATTGATAATTTTACCTGCTGGAGGTAATGTCAAACTGCCAGTATCTCCTCGAAAGGCCCAAGTACTGGTATCGATCCATTGATCGTTACCGCCTGTGTAATTTCCTATTGCTAACCTAATATTTCCGTTGTCTAGATCAAGTTCGAGTTTAGCAATCGTACCCGTAGTAGGAGATGATTCTATTTTCTTTTCTAACTTGGTTCTACTACCACTGTTATCTGTATATAATCTATCAATAAATCCGCTGGTACTGGGTAGTGTTAGATCGCCATCTTCACCAAAACGCCATCTACGCAGAGTTGAATCTGCAAGATTGATGTCAATGTTGATATCGCCTTCACTTTGTATATTGCTGATGTTACCGACTGAAGTCAAAAAACCACTGTCGTTAGATAGTTGACTCACAAGTGTTGGTATAGTTGGCTTGCCAGTTAGGTCAGCATAGGCACCTGTAGTAGCCACAGTGGTCAATGTGGGCGTACCTGTTAGATCAGCATAACTTGTAACCCCGCCACCAACTTGACTGCCGCCGACTGTTAGATTATTGTTGGCATTTAATCCTATGGCTACCCCACCAATATAAATTGTGTTGTTGCTGACATAAAGGCTGCGCCAAGGCAGTGTGCTTGAGCCTAAATCCCCGCCATTGGCAGTCTGTGGCAGAATGTCTCCACCCACTGACAGGTTGCTGGTTATGGTAGCAGCTTGATCGATCACAATGGCTGTGCTGTCTGTGGTACTTAGTGTGCTACCCGCAAATTCAAATGCTCCCAGACTAAGGGTAACATCGTTGACCAATCCCAGTTCAGTGTAAAGTTCTGTGAAGTTGGCATTGACTTTTTGGAAGGCAGCTCGTAGACTATCACCTTTCTTGTCGTTGGCTGCGGTGCCTACATTAATATTTTGTTTTGCCATTTCGCTTCCTTTGATTATAGATATTGGTCATATTATGTCAGTCCCGATCCGTTAATATACCATACACCGCTTGAACTTGCGCCACTGACCTTGACTGCTGTGGCCATACCGTGTGCAGCCAGTGTGCGTGATCCTGTAGTACCTGTGCCTGTCAAGTACATGGTATCTGTGGTAATAGCGATGGTAACTGTGCTGGCACTTGGTCCAGCAATAAATGTTATTGTGGTTCCTATAGGATAGGCCACTGATGTGGCTGCTGGAATAGTCAATGTCTGACCCGAAGTGTTAACATAGATATGTTTGCCCGCATCACCAATTACCAGTGTGGTAGTGGTAGCACTCTGTGGTATGCCCATGTAACCCACACTGGCAGCTGTACTGGCAGTGGTAGCAGCGGCAGCAAGACCTGTGAACGAAGCTGCGGTAACGCCAACCCCGTTGATGATTAAATCACCTCCGATGGTGACCTGACGATTTATAGTTATATCGTTGTCAAAAGTAACATCTGTGTTGAATGTTGTCTGCACATCCACAGTTATGCCGCTGGAGTCGCTGGTGCTGATAGTGCTGCCCGCAAATTCTAATACCGTACTGTATGTAATTTCTTTGGTTGTTGCGTTATACATCAACGGAGTGCCGTTGGCTGTGGTTCTAATTGGTGCTACATAGAAACTATTGGTTTGGCTTGCAACACCGTTAAACTCGCTGCCTGTGGCATTTAAAATAATGGTGTTAGCGGCCTGTTGACTAGCAGTACCTCGGCCTGCATTGTATCCAATAGCAACAGCATTAGCACCTTGATAGTTATTACCAGCAAGCATACCAACAGCTACAGCACCTACACCTTGATTTGAGGCGCCTGCAAGAGAACCAACTGCTACTGATGATGCACCTTGGCTCTGACTTCCAGCATCACTTCCTAAAGCTACTGAATATGCACCTTGTGTATTATATCCTGCTTGGTTACCAATAGATACTGAGTTATTTAAAGGAGTTAATTGCCCAGCACTATTACCTATAGAAACACTATTAGCACCGGCATTGGCATTATTACCTAATGCAATTTTAGTTTCTGCTGTTCTCAATGTTGTGGCTTCTATGTTACCGTAGACTGTGGCAGTGTTGCCATCTATGATCTGAGTGGAACTATCTGTGAAAACAGAGCCTATGAAAATACCTCGCAAGGTGCCACTCACAGCATCTACCATCACAGTGGAATCATCTGCAAATACACTACCTCGTAGATCGAATACTGGATTTACAGCAATGTTTAACGTATCAGTGCCTACTGTTGCAGTTAGAGTGATGGTTGCATCGCTGGTGATGTTTAACACATCACTGGGGGCATCAGCTGCTAGTGTATTAGTGCCGTTGACTAAAACTTGTGTAAATGCATTTACCGCAGGTGCTGAGTTGGTGATAGTTACATCACCGGAGGCAGTATCTAGTGACACTGTGATACCTACACCAGATGATATGCTGATCACTCCAGTATTGGTTACTCTCAAGTTATCCCCGGTCGTGCCGTTGATGTTAATACCAGCGCCTGTGCTTCTACCTGCAGGTAACGCAACAGTACTTTGTAAACTACGAACACCTGCATTGGTTACTGTGGCCACGCCACTGACTGTGGTAGCAGTTATTCCTGATCCTGCCGCCACGCTGAGCACGCCTGTGTTTGAGAACGTAATTGAGTCTGCACCTGAACTCACTGCCAACCCCACACCCGATCCTGATAAGAAATTTACTGTGTCACCAAATGTTGTGGCCACTACTGATAGGTCATTGTTGACCTGTATTTCTTTGAAGAATGTTTTATCAGGATCTATAATCAAACTAGTGCCGATACCAGTGATTGGATCGCCACCTACGGTTGATCCATCTGGTAGATTAACAGTGAAACCAATTCCTTTGATCTGGGCATTACCTAGAAATACTCCATTTAAGGGATCAACAACTGTGGTCTCGCCTGTAAACACCGATCGCCATTTATGAGTAATATCACCCAAATTGCGTAAATTATCTGTAGTAGGAATAACATCAGTGTCTAACGAAGTAAAATCTATAGGAGTTAGGCCGCTGCCATTACCGATGGTTGCTACTAGTATGTCAAAGTTTTCATTTACTTTTGTAAATGCTTCATTGACATCGCTCCATAGTACAGGAGGACGCCCTGGGGTTATATTTGTATTAAAAGGCATTATGTTCTCCCTACCGCTATTTCTAATAGACCTATATGATCGCTATCATAATCTTTTAGAGCCTTACCAACTACTGTACCGACTTTGACATCGCCGTGAGCAGCAGCAGCAACTCCTGGAATTCCAGATGTTACCAAGATATCTCCTTTCTTAATTTTGCCAACAACCTTACATGGAACACGACCTTGCAGAGCAACTAGATTTTTTAGTCCTGGGCAAGCTTCATACATGGTATAAGCAGCAGTGTTAGAAACAACACCTGCTACTCGAGTATCGTTTTTAATGTTAGTTGCTGTGACTTCTTTGTCCCCGCCAAACACAAGAACAGTTCCTACTTCATAATCTCGGTCGCCTTCATAGTTTTCAGCTAAGTCAGCGGAGTATGTGGCTTGAAGTCTTGATTCGTCTGGTGATGTACCACTCAGTGTCCAACGCCCTGTGATTGTGCCAGCTGTGGTATTACCACCTGTGGTCAGTGTCTGAGCCTGTATAGAAGTTGCAGTCACGGTAGAACAGGTTATAGGAGCATTAGAAACACCATTCTGGGTTTTGAATTCATGACTGTCATTCCAATATGCTATTTTTTTATCTGCCGCTAACGATCCATCTTGTATTAATATACCGCCAGCACTGTTGTATCCGAAGTATCTTAAATACCCGCCAGTAGCGGTGGTAGCAGAATCTATGGCTAACTGAGTATCTATTTTAATATTTGATACATCTATAGTCCTTCCACCAAAATCACCGTTACTATCTCTCACAATGATTTCACTGGCTCCAATACTAGCACTAGAACCCGACGATCCTGCGATCACAGTGTAATCGCCATCTGAAGCGGAAGTAGCCCCAATTCTACGCAGGAACCCCACAGTGCTGTACTGTGATTTCTTAATGGCCAATCCTTCGTCTACCACAGTGGCAAAGGTCACCGCAGTAGCGTTGGCAGTAGAAGCAGTACTGTTACCTATCAGTGTGTCAGGAGCCAGCTGTGCAAGATCTCCTAATTGCACACTGTTGGCTTTGAGTGTGACATGGCCACTGGTTACATCAAAATCTAAATTGCTGAAACTGCTTAATCCGCTGGCTGCTTGTATCGCGGCCGCTGTGCCACTAGGAGCAGCTGCCTGTGCAGTGGCAATGGTCATTGCCAGTTTGCTCTGATCAATAGCTGCGGCAGCATTTACTTCTGCATTGTTGACTACACCAGCATTCAACTGCACGTCTACATTGTTTAGTGTACTGTCTACACCTGTGCGCAGATCGAAAGTCAAGTCACCGGTGATGCTGGCGTTGATCAGTGTGTTGCCCACACCGGTGAAGATCATGAACTGACCGCCCTGCACATTTGAACCAGCCCAATTTTGGAAATTAGCCAAGGTCAAGCTTCTGAGATTGAGGGCATCCTGCGGATTAGTTGCGTCAGACACATTGAATATCTTATTGAAATTCAAGTTCATATCCGCTTTCATGCCCAACTGCCCGTCTAAGCTCATGTAGCCGCCAGTGGTTACAGGTATTAGTTGACTGGCAGTAACTGGTGCTCCGGCATGAGTTAATCCCAACCTACGTTCTATATAGATACGTGTGGCGTTTTCAGTGGGTACAGTGTCAGTGGCATTGTCAGTCATTCCGGAATCAGTTGAAAACTCACTGACCGGCACACCACGTTTGAATCCAATACCGTCCAAATTGCTCAATGCAATAGAACTAGAGAATGTGACCTGTCCTGTACCTTGGTCAACTCTAAAGAATGGTCCAACTGAGAAATTACCAAATTGATCAGTGGTCACATAAAACACACGACCCACATCGCGTTCATCGACTTCAGAGTCCGGATCCAGAGCATTAACCGGTGCACCATAAATTTCTGAAGGATAGTTAGTATCAGCATATGATCCTGTGCCTATTTCAAGTAGATCATGCCCTGTGACACGAGTCAGTGAAATACGTATGGTCAGTGTGCCTAGACTGCCACTACTGCGTATAGCTACACCTGCTTTGATAGTATATGCGCTGTCAGTATTATTAATAGCATTCACTAACGCACGATTCAAAATCACTCGACCGAACGGTTGATTGGTCACTGATTCAGGTTGATAAGTGCTGATTACATATTCTTCCCCACGCCATACAAATTTACTGCCTTGTGCTCGGCTCACTGATTGTGCGGCGATAGCAACCACAGCAAATGTATCATCACCTGCACGACCAGTTACCAGTCCAACTTTTTGTGTGCCGCTTTGAGACCCGGTGGTTTCTATGGCTGAGCCGCCAAGAGTGTTACTGATTCTGAAACTGTTTGCGCTCGGTGGCGCATCAGCCAACACATAGACTCTTGACAGTGCAGATATACCACCAGGCAAAGCGCCAGTGGTGGTAAATTTGATCACATCACCGACTGAGAACCCATGACTGGCTAGTGTGATCACAGCTGGATTGGCTATGCTGATAGCACAGGTTCTACCAGTAGGTTCTGATGATATAAACTCACCAGGATTTAATATTGTGAGATCTACGTAATCATAGTTCTCTCTCATATTTGTGAGAGTCAATCCTATGATGTTATATCTATGTGTGCCACTGCCTGCAGTGGTGATACTGATTTGAGAACCATTCTTGATCGCAGACACACGGAATTCTGTTTCAGTGAGTCCAGAAGATGTAACAAAATAAGTTTCTCCTGCTAACAATGGTGCTGGCAATGTACCAGTGGTTGAGAAACTTATGGTATATGATTCCACAAGTTTGTGAGTTTTTACAGCCTTGATGGTCAACGGTGATCCGTCGCTTAGAGTTACTACAGTTCCACCGGGGCTGGTACTGACAGTGAACTGATTGTAGGCAGGCACAGTCTTGATGAAATAGGTCACACCGCTGGTAAACCCGTTGGCTGTACTGGTAGGAATGATTCTATCACCGATTCGCAGTTTGTGGTTACCACTGGTAGTACATACATTTGTGGCTATCACAGTAATGGTCAAAGTCACTTTGAACACAGTGGGAGTAGCTGTATTAACCAGGATGTCATAAGGACCATTCTCGTCAGTGTCTGCATCAAATTGCAGCACTCGATACACAGTGTCTGCAGTTTCTCTCAGCTTGAGACCAGTGGATGGTCTTACTGCAACGTTTTCAAGACCGCCGGTCAACAGTACCTTGTTGCTCATACGAAGAGTCATTTTGGTACCATCTGGTACCGCAGCAAACAAGCCCTCAATATTTGTGTCAGCACCTGTAGATAGATTTAGTCTAGAGACCCCTGTTGGTAAATCATTGGTGGTTGCAGAAGTCACTGGATATCTGAACACAGTATTGCCATGCAGCACTTCTAGTTCCGAACTGCCTAAGGGTTCATATTCGTAGCCTGAGACATATATCAGCAGGCCATTGATCACGTTGGCATATGTGCTGTTGGGGAAATAACAGATTACACCTTGACTGAGTTCTTCATAAAGGTCAGTTGGAGTGGGAACTTCTAGCGGATCTGCACCTTCTGCAACCAAGGCATATACACCGTGCGCATTAGACCCCGCCACTGAACGAATTTGTCCGCCAGTGATAGAGTAGTAGGCAATTTGACAATAATAGGTAAAGATTGAAACCAGTTCGCTGAGTCCGCCATTGGCCACAACAATGCCATAACCTAGGTCATTGATCTGTGTGAAGTCGTTGCCCAACATACTTCTATTTCCAGGCATCAACACTTCATATCTGTTGCCATAAAAGTCCACATAGTTCACAGTGCTGGCCTGCAATGTGGCCTTATTGGTTTGTATAATATTTCTAGCAGTGATGTTATTGGCTGTATAGCCTACAAAGCTGGGTTCTGTAATAGCCACTACTGCCTGCGCTGCTGTGAAATTAGCTGCACCGATGATCGAACTCATAGCAGTCATCAGGGTGTTAATGGTACCAGCTTCTGTGGCTGTGGCAGCAGTACCGGAGGTTCTAGACAGTGCAGAATAACTCACAGCAGGCGCCAGATCCTGTACTACTTGACCTAACAGATAATTTAGATAGGTGTGCCACGCAGCAGTTTTGGCCTGTGACAGACTGGAATCTGTAACCACTGCACCTGTGAGATTGTTATAGAATTTCAGTGCTCTGGTGCGAGTGGCCACATTGCCGCCATAGATAAGATCGTGTATCACTGCTTCTACAGCCTGTCTACACTGATCTTCAACTTCACTGGCTATAAATACATCAAGTGCTGTGAAAGGAGCAGCAGCCGCAGCTATTCGGTTGGCAATATATGCTGTGATTTCAGCTATGGCATATAACTTATTTGCTATCAGCAAGTCATATGCACTAGTGACATTCACTGACAATGCCCCTGGCAGTGTGAATGTAAGACTAGGGGCAGCTACTGTACCTCGGCCAATTATGTCGGCAATAGTGGTATTGCTCTGATCCACAGTGGTTTGAATGGTAGGATATGCAGTCAGTAACGCATTCACTGAATCATGTGCAAATGCAATGGCGTCTATGGTGATCGAACGTTGATCTAGTAGGACCACTGCGCTCTGGCTGAGTCTATAGGTAATACCATTCTGTCGGGTCCAGTAGTTAGTGCCTAACACTATGTCTCTGCCCAATCCATCTAAGATCAGACCTGTATCTCGACTACAGGCAGCATCATTGTAGGTGAATACAGTGTACGGCCATGGTGTGGTTTCATCTAGAACAAATGTAGCTGTGCTGCCGTCTTTGTCATAGACAAAGTCTCGGACATAGTTGATTCTATACACACTGTCATCTACGATGAAAGAACCTGGCAGTTGAGGAAATCTATCTAGATCACTGACTTCCAATCTTGTGGGTGTGACAACAACGTCTATGTTAAATTCTAGATTTCCTGTAAATCCGTCGGTGAACATCCCACCAGCCCACACCTTTCTATCTTTTGAACGTGAAAAACTTGCGCACTCTTGGAAGTAAGGTGATCTAGACAATATCTGACCTGTGGGATCTAGAACACCCATGAATCCGCCATGACCTATCGCAGATATAGCCTGCCAGCGCACAGTGTCGTTGGCCAAGAACACATCCATCTCTTCGTTTTCTTTAGGATAGTTCACGGACCCTGACCCATCTATCACGTCTTGGAGTGCAGCAAGTAAGTCGGTTATCACTGCATCAGCGCCAGTCTCGGCCTGGAACGCAGGATCTATAACCTGTAAGAATAAATCTTGTTTGGCATTGATGATCTCAGTATTAGTGATAATATCCTGCATGAGATCTTCTAAGTGTGCCAATACCGCTATGTATTGTGGTAGTTGAGTAGTTATGGCTACTAATCCACTACTGCTTTGGTAGTATTTCAATCCAGCCGATATTGTTCGATTGTATTCACCATAGTCTAAATCGAATACAAAAGCATCTACTAATAGACCAATATCTCTTTTACAGAGAGTATTATCGTAAGTAAACGTCGAAGTAAACGGAGCAATATTGTTCACTTTATTGTAATTGATCCAGGCTACAATTTCGTCTTGTAAAAAAGTTCTGTTTAATCTTATAAGATCAGCAGCAGCATTGTATCCGCCACCGTTTTGTATCTTTGGATACACAGGTTGGGTGATATCTTGTAGATAATGGTATCCAAATTCTTGACTGGCTATGTCTAACCCATCAATCACTTTGTCTCTACGGAATTTATAAAACGCCCAAGGAGAACTAGAGGTACCTGGACGTGGACGGAATATTACTCTGCGGAATTCATCTCCTACTATAGAAACGTTTGCAGGAACTTTAAGAGGATAGTTTTCGTAGTATTCACCGCTTTCTACTAGCACAGAAATCTGTATGTTTCTAGCAATATCACCGTAGGAGATCGATTCACCTATTTGGAATGAACCATAGATTATGTCTACATCAAATATTTCGTTGCCTCCACTTTCTAGTGCTCCTGAGTGTGCAACAATCTGTGCGAGAGCATTACTGGTCTTGCCTCTGAGGAATAGGCCTTCTCTGATATCTCTGCCTCGTATGGCCTCAGGAGTGGAAGTAGTAACATCACCAGTGAAGTCAGTGCGTTGGCCAGCGGTATAGATAAGGAATCTTGGAAGATCTACCTGGAAAGTTGGCAAACTGGTAAATCCAGTGCCTTTGTCTGTGATAGTGATACTAGTGATCACACCAGCAGTGACCACTGCGTTACCAAAAGCACCTGTACCACCACCACCGGTGATTCTCACAGAAACTAAACTGTATCCAGTGCCACCATTGGTTATACTCACTGATCCCACTTTGTAGGTGACATTAAATTGTGCACCGACACCGATAGAACCGATGCCCACGGGTGCAGCACTGCTGGATATCACAGTAGACACATTGGCACTACCGGGTAACGATCCCTGATACACACCTGTGGATACGATTTTGAATGTAACAATGGCTCCGGGTGTGGTCAGTGTGGACAGCACTTCTATAAAACACTTACCACCGCCACCCGGAACAGTACCACCTACTAGTTCTAGGATATCGCCGGTGAAATAATTTGTTCCCACTGATGTCAGCGTTACAGTATCTACGCTCATGCGTATGGTGCCGGCAAAGCCCGTACCTGAGGTAGGTGATTGTTCAATAGCAGTCAACGAACATTCTGTGGTGCCATTGTTAAATGTCAGAGTCTTTTCATATGGGCCTATGACAGGTCTTGATTCTAAAACCAGTTCTTCTGCACGTTTAAGAGCAGCTTCTAATGTGCGATAAGCATAGGCCAGAGCACGACCTTGTAGTGACGGCGAAACTCCAGGACGATCGTCCGATCCGCTGAGTGCTACATATAGATTCACACTAGAACCAAATGCAGAACTGTCCACATATGATTTTGTGGCTGCAATTAATCCACCGTAAACTGTATCGTCATCTGGTTCCGGACTACGTGACAATATCAGCGGACCACTCATTCTACCAAATGATCCGTCAACGTTGCCTGTAGCAGGATCTATTGCATTGACACCTGCTCTGGCAATTTTAGAATCTGCATAATTTTTGTTGACAAGTTCGTGTTTGAAGATTGGCGCTAGGGGGCTGATTGTGGTACCCGCGTCAATGATGCGATATTGATTACCGCCAGAACGCATAGATAGGTCACCACCTAATTGAGGTGACGGATCTGCTACAATTTCAGCGAAATCAGAATTGATAGCGATCTGATTGGGGTTGGTGGTAAAATCTAAACTGATGCCGTTACCTGCTATCAGCTGTTTGAAAGCTAGTCCCGATTCTGTGTTGTTGACAGTGACCACAGGGGTGTTGCCGGTGGTAGCATCATTCTGTCCTACATAGGTAGCCGGAGCATCTTCCAGTCCTGTGAATTTTAATCTTTCGCCGAGACCTAGCGAGCTATAAAGTTCTCTAAAGTTGTCATTGACTTTACGGAATGAATCTCTTATACTGTCGCCGGTGCCGTCATTGCCAACTGCGCCGATATCAATAGTCTTTCTTGCCATGGTTAGAATCCTAGATTGAGCAAATGCTGTAATATTTAGCCCAAAGTTTTATAAGCCGGATGTAAATAAACTATGTTCTTAAAAATACAAATACAATTAAATCAATATGTTAGGGTCAGTAAGTGTGGGACAACACACAACTACACTAGAAAAAAGACCGTGGCAGTGTTAAGGTGTGATGCCTGTGATTCGATATTTGAACGAGATCTCAAACACATGGACAAGAAGAGACTCAGCAACAATTTCTTTCATTGTTGTGGATCTTGTGACGCTAAACGATTTGCTCAACGCAAGGGAGTAGAGCAGAAGCAGATATGGAATATGCCTGCCAGTGTAGACTTACCTGTGTCTAAATTCTAAATGATTCACCGCAACCACAGCGATCTCGCTCATTGGGATTGATAAAATCAAATCCTTCATTGAGTCCGTTGCGGACCCAATCCATGGTTAGTCCGTCTAAATAGACTAGACTTTTGGCATCTACTAATACTACAAAGTCTTTTTGGGCAAAATTAGTTACACCGTGTTCGGCTTCGTACTTGTCTACATATTCAATGGTATATGCTAGTCCACTGCATCCAGTGGTTTTTACACCCAATCGAATACCCACGCCTTTGCCACGTTTGTCTAAATTCTGTTTGATCCGTTTACTGGCTGTGTCGGTTACGGTAATCATTTACAGCTGCCTTGATAGCATCTTCTGCTAGTATTGAACAATGTATTTTAACTGGCGGTAGTATTAGTTCTTCAGCAATTTGAGAATTTTTAAGGTTAACAGCATCATCAATATGCATACCCTTGACCCACTCTGTAACCAAACTGGAACTGGCGATGGCTGAGCCGCATCCATATGTCTTGAACTTAGCATCTGTAATAACGCCATTTGCACCAACTTTGATCTGTAATTTCATCACGTCACCGCATGCCGGGGCTCCGACCATACCTGTGCCTACACTAGGATCATCTTTGGCAAATGATCCTACATTTCGGGGGTTTTCGTAATGATCAATTACTTTGTCCGAGTA
>Ga0209500_10001940_pt1 | contig 15151 bp, 8 predicted proteins | sample S_140212_EF_Meta_FD_187323 | JGI IMG/M metagenome (GOLD analysis project Ga0209500, IMG submission 187323) | Freshwater microbial communities from Lake Simoncouche, Canada to study carbon cycling - S_140212_EF_MetaG (SPAdes) (version 2) | ecosystem: Environmental > Aquatic > Freshwater > Lake ... | reverse complement strand
ATTTTTTAAATATAATAATTTAATTAATTTTGTTTTTAGGTGATTTAAATACTTTAATATTTTTCTTCTTTTTCATACTAGGTAGTTTACTTATTAATACCAATACAGCATTGCATTTACTATTAACCGCTGAATTATTGTGGATTACTTTATACGCTATAGTTTTATTCGTAGGTCTAGTATATGATAACTTAAACATACTATCTTTAACATTCTTCTTTTTGATTTTTTCTGCAATCGAATTTGGTATAGGTTTAGTTTTGTTATTATTACAACATATATTATCAAGAACTTTAAATCTAAACGATTCTGATAATAATATATTTAAATTTGTCAATAGATTTAAACGTCAGTTAAATAATAATAGAATTAATTGAAAATTTTAATTTATTTTGAAAAAGATTCGCTTTGTTAAATAACGTATGGTTTTATTTATTAGGTAATATTAAAACACTCTCATTCTTTTTAAATACCAGGTTAACATCAAAATTCAGTTCAATTTTTAATGAGAAATTATTTTATGTTAGTAATAGTAGTACTAATAATAATTTTAATGGTTTTCATAAATCTTACGAATGGTTAATAAATGATTCTACCAAGTTTCAGTTTTTCTCGACAAATTCAATTAATATAACTTTAGTAGTTTATAAACTACTTATTTGAAATAAAGCTAGAGTAATATATTATCTTAATAATTGGGTTTATACTACAAATCATAAAAGAATTGCTGTTAATTACTTTTGGTTTGTTATTTTTTCCGGGATTTGTGGTATGGTTTTAGCTACAATAATTCGTTTAGAAATGGCTTACCCTGGTGTCGGTATTTTAGCTGGTGATAGTTTACAGTATTTAAGTGTTGTAACTGCCCACGCTGTTATTATGGTTTTCTTCATGATTATGCCCTTAATGTTTGGTGCTTTTGGTAATTTTTTATTACCAACACAGTTAGGTGTTCACGATGTAGCCTTTCCAAGGTTAAATAGTGCTGCCTTTTGATTTTTACCAGCAGGTCTTATAATGCTTTGTCAGTTAGTTTGTTTAGATAGGAGATATCAACGTATGAATTGTTTTAATATACGTGAGATACAAGCTTTATTAAAAGGTCGTTTTTTCACCGATTTAGTTAATACACATGATCATCACGAGTTTTTGAATAAAACAACTATTGGTATCAGATTTAAGACGAATAATTTAGATTCAATAAATCCTAATATGTTATTATTTTATAGGTACGGTATACACTCTAATACACAAAATAGATCACAATCGTTCTTTTTTAATTTAACTAAACACGATAATTATGAATTCTTTTCTACCAAATCTAAACTAGCATTTTTAACCGACTATTTTAACATCAATTTTGATAATTTTTTAATTAAATACGTTTTTAATAGCTATGTTACGATTGTAAGTATGTTTAATTTAAACGCTTGAAATTATTATGATAATGTTTCCGGTAATTCAACAACTCAATCAGTTATTTATTTTTTACTAAACACTGCAAAGACTGCATTAAAAAGACAGTGAAATAATATTATTAATATCATAAATTTTAATGAACCTACATGATTGTTTATCAACTATTATAAAAATTTTTTACCTACACAAGTAGACAATTTAATGTTTGGTTTAATGGATAATAATATAGGTTTTCATATGAGTAGACAAGTCGTCAGGCCTAAACAAGAACACCCGGATATTATAACAGGTGGTAGTTTACCAGAATTCGTATTTACATTTCTCTACTCAATTGCTAGTAGATCAGTTTTAATCCCAGTAAGAAATTTTAAAACAAATTTAGATATTTTTATTAATCGTTGGGTTGATAAAATACAAAGTTTATTTGGGTATAATATCGAACAACATATTAATCTCGATAATGGTAATTTCATCGGAGATTTTGAAAAATTAAATAAATTAGATAGTAAATCAAGTGTATCTGTATTATTAAATAATATTACATATCTATCCTTTAATATCTTAGTAAATACATACAATACTTTATATACAGTTTTAAGTAATATTATAGCGTTTAATATTAATGTAAGTTTATATATTAACTCATTATATAATGTATTTAATCGTTTATTGTCCCTAAACCTTTTCCTAGGTTTTAATAGTTTTGATTTTTTAGTTTTAAATTTTAAATTTATCACTAAATATAATTTTAACACTGAGTATTATAATAATTCAAATAATTACGTAACTTATCTGTCTCAAAATTGAAACTCATTAGATTTGAATAATAAGTCAATGTTTAATAATGTTGAGAATTCATTAAATTTCAGGTATCAAAAATTTACAAACCCCATATTTAGATATGATTATAAAGCTGGTAATTATATCACTAAACAAGATAAAGAAGCTTTTCCATATCTTTTTACAACTATAAGTGAAGTTACTGGTGGTATTCGAAAATCATCTTGATTCTTTTCCAGTACCTTTTTAGAATTATTTAATTCTAACTTAGCTAATTATTTAAACTTTTTTAGTTCTAAAACGAGTAAAACACCTGAACATTTTACATCATATGTAAATAGTACAGATGGTTTTTATAATTTTTTTTCTATATTATCTACCCAAACAAAGTTTATAAATAACAGGTGACTATCTGTAAATTCTATGGATCAGAAATTTTATAGAATGTTTACAACCAGTTCGATGCAACAAAGGATATATTCTAACTGAAGACAACTAAAGTTTACAAGAGAAGCTTGACGTTGCAAATTATTAGCTGCAAGACATCAAAAAACCATGTACCGTCGTTATGTAAATGAGGATAGTATTTTTTGGGCTGTAGAACGTAACGCTAAAGATGTTTTACCTGGATGAGCTATGATTACACCATTTTCAGCACGTACGCGTTTTACCGCAATAGGTAAAGTAGATATTGGTTTAATGGGTGTCTTTTTAGTTTTAAATTCTTCTATAGTAAGTTCAGCAAACTTTTTAGTAACTTATCGTTATCTGTCGACACTTAATAATCGTAAAATGAGGGATGCTAGATCGTTTTTTACTGAAGGTGTTATAGTTGCTTCTTGAATGATGATTGCTGCTAACCCAATGTTAGTTATTGGTATACTTATGTTATTATCCGATCGTCATTGACAGACTTCATTTTTTGATTACTCAGGTGGTGGTGATACTGTATTATTTCAACATATGTTTTGATTTTTTGGTCATCCAGAAGTTTACGTTATTATGATTCCAGCCTTCGGTTTTAATAATACTATATTATCTTTTTATTTACGTAAACGTGTTTCTGCAAGAGCAAGTTTATTATATTCAATGTATACTATCGCATTTTTAGGTTTTTTTGTCTGAGGTCATCATATGTATATGGTTGGTCTTGCTCATACAACTAGAATGCTTTTTAGTACATTAACTGTTATGATTTCAGTACCAGCTGCGACAAAACTTATGCATTGATGTGTTACTTTAGTAAACAGTGCACTTAGTGTTGAATTACCATTCATATTCTCATTACTTTTTATATTTTTTTTCGTTTCAGGTGGTATTAGTGGTATGGCTGTTGCTCATACAGGTATGGATATATTATTCCACGATACTTTTTACGTTATAGGTCATTTCCATGTAATGTTTGCGGGTTCAGCTATGTTTGCCTCCTTCGGTGCATTCTATTTCTACTTCCCATCTATTTTTGGTGTTAAATATAGTCGTATATGAGGATACTTACATTGTATTTATTACTTACTAGGTCAATTAATGACTGTAATACCTATGTTTTGATTAGGGTATTCTGGTATGCCACGACGTGTTTTAGATTATCCAGCATCATTAGGTGGTTGACATGCTATAGTCTCTGCAGGACATTTGTTAAGTGTTGCTGGTTTAATGGCATTTTTTATCATGATTTTTGATAGTTTAAGACAAGGTAGAGCCGTTACTAGGAATAGTTTTGGTATTTCACGTTTTAATACTAGATTAAACTTTTACTTATACGAAATCGCTAGAAATAGGTTTATACAACGTAAAGGTTTATACATCTCCCGTTTTAATAGACCAAACACTTTATTATTAAATGAATTAAACTACTCTAATAATGAACTTTTAGAAACAACCGTATACTCATATACTTTGACACAAAAATAATTACATCGTGTATAGACAGTGTTTAATGAAATGTTTATTCTTCAAATATTATCCTTTGTAACTCTTTTATTCTTTGTTAGCACATATAATATACTAACTCTTTGATACTTAGCCGGTATCTATTTAATTATTTTAGGTTTTTGATTATTATTAGATGATGGGGATATCTTTATAGGTTTTTTATGAGTTATTGATTTAGGTGTTGGTTTAGTATTTTTTATTTTCATATTACATTACTCAACATTTCTACACCAGAAAGCTAATTTAGATAAATCTAGTAGAGAGGTGTCTTTTATAATATTTTCATTATTTTTTGTTTTATCATTTTTCTATTTCTTTATAAACCCTATAGATGTAGATTATACAAAGGGTTTTTGTAAAACGTGATTTTTTTTTATCAGTTGATACGATTATTATGATTTTTTTTTATCGAATATTACTACAGATTTAAATCTATTAAGAGAGATTTATTTTTATAACAATAGTTTTGAATTTTTTTTAATTAATTTTATGTTATTTTATGGTATTGTATCTTCAATTTTACTATGTTTTTTAATTAAAAGAGTTTTTAGTTTTTTAAATTTTAACCAATTAATGAATTATGACATGTTAAACCAGGTTAACTCTGTTTATTTTATACGTAATCAAAATTTTTTAAAACAACAGGCTACATCTACAGGTACTAGGGTTTGAATTAAGAAAAAATACACAAAGATTTAATGATTTTAAAAAATACTTGACTTAATATTTCAGATAATACTAATGTTAATTGGTTACAAGTTTTTCACCTCTATAAAGGCTTTAATAGGCGTAAGACTGGTTTAGGTTTTTTTATAAAAGGTTCTGCTCGGGTTGTAGAACCCCCTCGTATAGAATATAAGGGTTTTAAATTCAAATTTAATAAAAAAGGTGATATATGCCGTTCTATAATAATTAGAACTAAATACCCTACTAAAAGATTAGATGGTTCAGTAATATATTTTAACAATAACAACGCCATTTTAATTAAGAAAAAACAGGATTTAAAATCTAAGTATTTGTTTGGTCCTATATCTTCGAATCTTAGAAGAAAAAAATTTAAAACAGTTTTTAAAACAGTTATATAATTTTTTAAATTACGGTGAATGTAGCTTAATTGGTAGAGCACTGGATTGTGGCTCCAGAGGTTGTGAGTTCAAGTCTCTCTTTTCACCCAACTATAAACTTTTTAAAACTTTTTAGTATGTATAGCTTATAGTAAAGCACTGATTTAGTCTTAAATCAGTTATTATAGTCCATTAACTATATACATATTTTTGATATGACTTAATATTCTATCACTAGAAAATTATAATAACAATATTTTTTTGCAAAACTCTTTACTGATTTGAGAAAATCTTTTCAGTAAAACTTTTCTAGAATGCATTGCGATTAAAAGTGATTTAGAATTTTTAAGTTTAATAGGTTTAAATATAGATTTTATTTTATTACATAGTAACGTGTTTAATAACGTAAATTTATATACTCATATTAATAATTTTAATTATAGATCTGAAAACAATTTATTTAATATAACCAATAATAGTGAATTTCTATTACCAGCCGCTGAGAATTTAACACTAATAAATCACAATTTAAATACAGAAAATACCAATAATTTAGAGATTAAAGAACCTGAATTTACTTGAGGGGAAACGAAATTGACAAATTACGATGATTACGCACTTTATATGTTTGAACGTGAATTAGATCGTCGTCACAAATTAAGACCTGATTTAACTAGAATGGAACTTTATAAACTTTGGACAGGTTTAGGTATGGATTCGTGTGAATACTCATTATCTCAACCCGTATTACCGACAGATTATAGTAATTTATATGATCATAATGGTAAAATTATAGATGTAAGTAAGATAAGTTTGGGTGAGCTTGTTAAATTATTTTGGTCAATTGATGACATGAGTAAGCTTGACAAAATAGAATCCTTAGCCCATGTAAGGAGTATGTACCATTCTTCTATACCACAAACAAAATTATATTACCCAGAACCTTTTATAGCATCACCATCCTTTATTCATAATGATATAGGTTTTATACATATACTACAATACCAATTCTGACTTTGATTTGCTTTTATCTTTGTAATTGTATTCTTCTTTTTATCGTTTTTATGTGTATCTAGATGATGTAGTATGAGAAATCAACCTAGACGAGAAACAAGGGGTGTAAGTAGATCAAAATGCGGTGATTTAATTACAGCCTGTGTTCCAGTTACTTGAGCGATATCTATTATCGTTAGTGAAACCACCGATGCTATGGATTTAAATGATGGTTTTGGTGCTAGTGAGATTATAATAGGTATTAGAGCTTACCAATGGGGTTGAGAATATTATTACCCTAAAAGTATTGATTTACAGTATAACGTTAGACCTAGTTATGCAACTTTTATTGGTAACTCTTTAAAATATAACAGCTCTTCAGATAAAACATTAAATACAAATCAATTATGAAAATTTTACCAAAATAAAAAAGAAGATTTAATAGTTACTCCAGCACATCTTTTAACTTTACCAGTAGATAATAATAAAGTTTTTAATTTTATGAATTTTAAAAACATAGGAGCTAATACCGCACAAGAATCATCTGCTTTCAAAAAAATTAGAATGCATTCTAAATTGTATAATACAAATCTTGTACATACACCCACTACTTTTACAAATAAATATACTAAATTAAACTCTTTATATACTAACGAGAACTCTTTATACGATTCTTTAAATTATGGTTTAAAGAGACAACATAATTTAACATCAACAGCAGCAACTACAAGTACATACTCTACATTTTTAGATAGAAATAGTATGGATAGGTTTTTAACCTCTAATTTACAGTATAATACTGATAGAAATACGACAGATATGTTTACAAACAATTTAAATAGTTTTTCAAAAAAACAAGTTAATAATTTAAACTTAATTAATTTAAATAAATTAAATGTATTAATGGAGCATAATAATGAATTTAACTCAAAAGGTTTTAAAAACCTCTTAACCCACCCAAATCTTATTATAGAATTAAATGATGATAGTGATAAACCTACTATTAAATTACCTATACGTAAGTTATTAGCAGTACCTCTTATTAAGAATGAGTTAATTAATATCGTTAGTGTTTCTAACTCTACTAATCATAATTATACTACATCTAACATCTCTAACCTAATCGAGAATAGTTTAAATAATAAATCAATTACTACAAAATTATTTAAAACAGCATCTGAATCACAAGGTATTTTACCAGCAGATCAGAGTGTAAGAAAATACTCTAAATTACAAGCTAATAATACAAATTTTAATTTATCATTAGGTTTAAATAGCATAGATTCTAATTTAAAAGCTTTAAATAATAATGTAGTAGATTCTTTATTTAAAACACATACAAATGTAAAATCTAATTGGATTGATTTTTCTGTTTCGCAAAAATTAGCTAATAATAGTTTTTTTTTCGAAGCACCATTCTCACCAATTTTATCCAACAACCCTTATTTATTACCACTAGATTATGATACGACTACCAGTAAAACTATAACAACCAACTCTATTAATAATAAAGTTTATTTAAATGTTGAGAAAAGAAGTAGTGAATCTATTAGTTTATTATCAGGTCGTCGTGATAATGTTATAAAAACTTTAGGTGCTTCTTATTGACAAATGTTTTGAAGTAATACTAACGGTGATTTAAGAATTAATAACGCATTAAAATCATCTTTAGATAGTGATTTATCTTATATACCTTTATTTACAAATTATTATGATTATGATTTCCGAAACGCTCAGTCTTTAGAATTATTAGAGGACTGTTTTTGAGATACATCTTACTCTAATTTCAATCATAAGGATTATTTAAATATTAGTGATACCTTTAATAAATCACAAAGTGCTTTATTACCTATTTTAAGGAGAGATTCTTATTATTTTAATTATAATCTCGGTAAAAACGTAAATAACTCTACATTAACATCACCAATAAACAAAGATTTATCACTTACAGGTAGTTTTTATTCTAATAATATACAGTTTGATGATTATATATCACCTGTTAATTTGTTAAATACTAAAGATTTTTTTATATTCCCTTTAGTAGGTTATTTAATATCTTTGGATGATACTTACTCTAATTATAAGAACACATTAAATCTTTACAATAAGAACTCATCTTTTTTTTTAAATTTAAATTTAAATTACACATACCCACAATCTTATATAGAGGTATTAAATAATTTTAGAGCAGATTTTGATGATTTTAGCTGATATAATGATTTAAGTGTATCAGATAGTAACGAGAAACCATTATATAGTTTAAACGTTACTGATATAGATGAGTCTAATATTAACTTAAACTCAGATTTATCTAAAAATAATTCCTCTAGATTCTCAAACCCGGTAACTTTAAGAAGTACAGCTCGAAATTCAATCGTCACATATAACGCTTTACAAAAAGTTTTTAAAGCTCGTTTTGAAGATGGTAGATCTAATACAAAAATTATAAATTTCGGTAATCTTGGAGTTTCACAACCTTTTATTACAGGTGGTCGTATATCTTATGAAAAACTTTTAGGTAAGAATAAAGATAATTATTATAATACCACATTCTATAAAAACAATACATTTAAAGTTTTTAACGATTTATCGTCAAATACTAACGCTTTAAATTATTATTTTTTCGATTTCCCCTTTTTAATGTCTGCTAAAAGTGACCCATCACGTTATGTTTGATTCGATTGGTTTAGTAAATGATCAGTTTATGAAGTACAACCTTCTTCAGTATCACGTTACTCTACTATAGGTGTCCCTTATACTAAAAAAAATTTCGATTTCAATATTGAAGGTAGTGAAACTTTAAATGATTCAGAAACCTATTTTACACGTATTTCAAGAGCACGTAAAAATTATTTACCTAATTGATTATACACACCTTATTTATACTCTCGTTCTAACTTTTGGTTAAATAATGATAAGATAGGTTTATTAGTAAATAATGATTTATCAAACATTTCTAATACATCATTACTGTTAAATAATATGAGTTGATACTGAACATCTTTATTCTTTGTAAATAATACTACATCACAATTTACACCATCTCATTCAGGAAATAATATTTATGCTAAATCTCTATGAAGACCATATACTTCAATATCAGCTTATTATTATCATACAAGTAATTTAATAGATATTTTAACAAAGAGAGAATATTTATATAGACAGTATTTCGAATCTAATAATAAGATAATAAATTTACCTAATATACTTACATCAAATCCGAACAACCCTTTAATTGATGAGTTGAAAGCTTCTTTCTTGTTCATAGATCCTATAACTTATAATTCAGAGTACTCTAGGGAGTTATATTATAACTCATTATCTTTTTTCAAATTTATGTTACTTAAAGATTGGTTATTATCACTAAGTAATTTTAATAATAACGTGTTTATTAACACAGATTTAGTAAATGATTATTTATTTTATTATTTTTTTAGTTCTAGTAAATCTAATAAGATAGGTAATAACACAGAATTATATAAAAATCAGTATAGACCTTTAAAGAAAGGTTTAAGTAGTATGTTAAGATTACACGCAACCGGTGCTGTAGCTATGCCTACAGAAATTCGTTTACAAATACTTGCTTCCTCAAGAGATGTTATACATTCGTGATCTGTACCGTCCGCTGGTATTAAAATAGATTGTGTCCCTGGTTATACCTCCCACCGTATTATGATCTTCTTTAATTCTGGTATTTATTGAGGTCAATGTCAAGAAATTTGTGGAAGGTATCACCATTGAATGCCTATAGTAGTTTATTTTATGAAACGAGATTTGTTTTTCCTATGATGTACTCACTTTATGCATAATTCAGGCGTTAATGATATGTGAGATATGAATGATCGTCAATTTGTCGATTATATTAAATTTGCCTCTTATGATCAACATACATGACTTACTGAATTAGAAAAACACATGTAATAATAGTATTGTTTTTTATGAAATTATATAATTTTACCCTCCAAAGAAACTTAAATTATTACTTTATAGTTATTTATACCCAAATAAACTTCAGATTATTTAAAAATTTTAATTTTTTACCTAAAAATTTTTTAAAAAAATACAAGTCTTTAGTATGATTAGATTTTAATTATAAATTTGAACCTATATACGGGGTTACTTATTTAACTAAAGTTTTTAAAAAAGATTTTAATACGTTATCTTTAAAAGTTTTCTGCAATACTACTACAGTTTCTAAATATACAAAGTATTTAGAAATATCACTCTTAAATTTTAATATAAATAGATCAGTTTTTGATCAATTAAAGATTACTGATTTAAAAGATGGTGAATTAGCTACTAGTGTTAAGTTTGAGTATAATTTTTTAAGTATATTATTAAATGGTATAAAGTATAATTATACTTTATATTTTTTCAGTAAAATCAAATATTTATTACTATTTAAAAATTTTAATAACCTATACCATTTAAATTGTAAATATATAAATAGGGTTAGTTTACATAAAAACCAATTAAGTCTTAAACCGACATTTAATTTAAATTTCAAATTCTTGTAATTTTAATGAAATACCCAAATCATATACTATTAGATGTTAATAAAATAAGTAATCAACGATCAGTTATTAACTGAACTGTATTATATAAATCAACATTCTTAAATAATACATTTAAAAAATCAATTAAAAATACATTAAATAATAAGGGTATTCAGGTTACATCAACAGGTAAAAATACTATAGTTTTTTCTAAAAAAGTAAATAATGATTACACTAAGAATAATAGTTTATTATGATCTATTTTTGATATAAATTTTTTAAAAAAAGAAAAGATATACACTAAATTAAAATATTCTAGATCACCGGCATATGATATGGTCTCGGGTGGTGTAGCAGCTTTATTCTCTGGGTTTTTAGGTTTTTTAATTTCTGAAAAATTTGGTATCGAGTTAGTAGATTCAGGTGATTTTTATACTTTCTTCATGTATTGTGTTTTTTTATCATTCTCTTTAAGACCGTTTTTAAAAGTATTAAGTAAAGATAATACAATTTGACACTTCTTTAGTTACAAATTTTTATTAAATTACCTTGTTATTTTAGTAAACCTTACCTTTAAATGTTTGTTAAAAAGTTTGTATATATTTAAAAATTTACAATTTGTACCTAAATTTTTAATAAGTAATAATTATATAGTTATTATATTTAATTCTTTTTTTAAATTAATTAATTTTTTAAAAAATTACCCAAAAATTTAACCATAACCGTGTTAGTATTATAATAATATTAATGCATCAGTATTTTGCAGTAGTTTCCGATTAAGTCGTAGAATGAACTTATACGATTGAATGTAGTAAAATCAATTTCTAAGGCTAAATTGTTTAACATCGATAGTGAAGAGTAGTGTGAATGAAAGGTGAAAAGTTATCATAAAAGAGATGTTAAAAGAACCTGAAACTTAATGTTTAACCAGTTAAAGCTTAAGCAATAGCGTACCTTTTGCATAATGGGCTAGTGAGTTAATAGAAATAGCAAGCTTAATTTTTAAATAGGCGTAATGAAAGTATTTTAAAGTTATTTTTATTAAACCCGAAACTAACCGATCTAATTATGAACAAGTTGAAAGTTTTAAACTGGAGGACTGAACCCATGAATGTTGCAAAATTCTGGGATGATTTGTAATTAGGGGTGAAAGGCCAATCAAGGTTAGTGATAGCTGGTTCTCTGCGAAAATTATTTGAGTAATGTAAAAATGAATTTTAATTTAAGGTAAGGTAATCTTCGAATAAAGCAATAGAATATTAGGCAATATTTTGAGAAACTTTAAATGTAAATTAAAAAATATTTTTAATCAGACATAATCGCGCAAAGGTGATATGTCAAGAGGGAAACAGCCCTTACTACACGCTAAGGTGTTAAATATTTATTAAGGTGGAAGAAGTTTAATTAATTTATTATTTAGGGGATAGGCTTGGAAGCAGCCATTCATTAAAAAAAGCGTAATAGCTTACTAAGTAAATATATTATTATGATAAAAAATAAACTATTAATTAGACTTCGATAATGTATAGACAATAAAATAAATAACCGAAGCGCTAGAAGCTTTTAAAGCTTGGTAGCAGAGTGTTTTGTATTTCGTTGAAGATAAGTTGTTAAATTTATTGAAGAAATCAAAATCAATTATACTAGCATTAGTAACGTTAAATAACGTAAAATTCGTTATCGTTGTAAATCCTAAAGTTCTACCACAAGGGATATCCGTGGTACGAATAATATCCCCTTAAAAAAAGATGAAAGTCGTATGTTTAATGGGAAACACTATCTTTACTTTTGATTATGGAAGTAGCTAAAGCAAACTTTGGTGGCGGTGAAAGAAGTAACAAAACAAGAAATAAGTTAGTGCTGATATGTTTTTATACTATTTGTAAAATATATAAAATCCAACACCGGTGGATGGGTAGAGTATACTAAAACGATGGAAGAATGTAATTGAAGGAACTTGGCAAATTAACTCTGTAACTTCGGGAAAAGGAGGATTTTTAATGAAGGACTGTTAAGATTAATCTTAAAAAATTAATTTTATCAAGAATCTTTAAAAATATCATGAAAATAGGGATAGCGACTGTTTACTAAAAACACAGGACTCTGCTAAATTTTATAATGATGTATAGAGTCTGACGCCTGCCCAGTGCTGTAAGATAAAAAATTATAAGTATAGCTTGTGATTTAAGTCCCAGTAAACGGCGGCTGTAACCCTGACGGTCCGAAGGTAGCGAAATTCATTGGCGGGTAAGTTCCGTCCTGCATGAATGGCGTAACGACTTTCCCACTGTCTCCAGTTATAATCCAGTGAAATTGAATACTAGGTGAAAATACCTAGTTAGAGCAACGGGACGGAAAGACCCTATGCACCTTTACTAGAACCTTATATTATTAGAAATTTTAATACTAAACGGGAGGGTAAATCCGTTTTACCGTATATATTAAACTTTCTTTTTAAATAATACTTAAATGATGTTTATTATATTGTAAGGATGCTAGTTTCACTGGGGCGGTGGCCTCCTAAAAAGTAACGGGGGTGTGCAAAGGTTTAATAAAGCATATTTTTATGCGTGCATTATAATGAATTAAATTAGACTTGATTTTTAAACATACCTGTTTAAAAAGGGTGAAGAAATTCGCCTGCCATAGTGACCCAATAATATTATTTGCTTGATAAAGTTATTGATTAACGGATAAAAGGTACGCTAGGGATAACAGGCTAATGATTTCCAAGAGTTCCCATCGACGAAATCGATTGGCACCTCGATGTCGGCTCATCATATCCTGGTTGAGAATAATCTTCCAAGGGTCGGCCTGTTCTGCCGTTAAAATGGTACGTGAGCTGGGTTTAGAACGTCGTGAGACAGTTTGGTCCCTATCTGTTGTTAAATAGAAAAAAAGTAGAACCTTGCTTTAGTACGAGAGGACTGAGGTAGATTAATCTATGGTTTGACGATTGTTTAAATAAAGCAGGTCGTTACGCTACATTAAGACAAGATAATTACTGAATACAATTTTAAGTAAGAAGCTTATCTACATTGTTTTTTCTTAAAGGTATATTAAAGACTATAAGAAACAGATATTTTTTAAATGGAAAAGATGAGAGTCTTGGAGTTTAAAATGATATAATACCGACATTTTAGTATTAAAAGTAAGGGGGCATAGCTTAATTGGTAGAGCATTTGACTTTTAATCAAACGGTTGTAGGTTCGAATCCTGCTGCCCTCATAATTATTAAAAACCGTTGAAACTTTTTATTAAAATATGATGACAAAAAAATAAACTTTAACTGAGTATCTCTATACATACAATTCTACAACCTTTTATTAAAAAACTTTATATTAATAAACAATTTTAATAGTTTTATATTAAAAGGAAAATTATCTATGAAGTTAAACAGTTGTAACATAACTTCATCAGTTAACGAATCGTGGGTAACTCATAAACCCATAGTAAACAGGACTTATACGTTAAAAAGTGTATATAATCAACAATACACTAATTTTAAAAAACTATCTAATGTCAAATTTTTTAAGCCTGTACAGCAAATAAATCTATTTAACCTCTATTTACATTTCTCCAATAATATATCCAATAATTTTTATACACCACATACTAATTTTAAACCATTATTTATTTCACAAACTTTAGGTACGACCCCATTTATAAATATAAATAAACTATTTATTAAATGAGTAAATTCTTATAATTTCCTATTAAATATCTTTTTCAATAAGTTAAATATGTTTTTATTCTCGAATAAAGTTTTTAAGAATGAGGTTATTTCATTTAACTGATCGTTTAATCTATTAGATTATAAACTTTTTAAATACTCTAACCCTTATTTTTATATGAAAGATACTAAATTTGGTGTATCATCTTCTACAATTTTTAAACGTTTTGAGAAGAATGGTTTAAATACTACTTTCGTTTTAGATTTAAAACAACATGAAAAGAATGTAAATTTTTTAAAAAATATAAATTTATACGTAATAGGTTTAGTACCTTATAATATGAACCCTTGACTAGTTAGTTATGCATTACCTATAGCCAATAATAATATATTTATACAGTATTTTTTTATAAAAACACTATTATTTATTAAACAATATACCGAGTTACAGATATTTAATAATTTAAAATCAAATTGGTTAAGTATAAGGTAATTTAATATAAATTTTAACCGCTTTTGACGGTTTAACAACTTAATTGAAGGTTCTCACTTTTAATTATACTACGAGCTATGTTTGGGAACGCTTAAGGTTCATACCCTTCTAGATGTCGGTTCAATTCCGACTAGCTCGCTTAAATAACAAATTATTGTTTATTTCTATCGTGCCAATTACCCCACTTATATTAGTAAGAACACGGAGTAGTAACACGGAGACCAAGTTTAGTAAGAACACGGAGTAGTAACACGGAGACCAAGTTTAGTAAGAACACGGAGTAGTAACACGGAGA
>Ga0209500_10001939_pt1 | contig 15151 bp, 9 predicted proteins | sample S_140212_EF_Meta_FD_187323 | JGI IMG/M metagenome (GOLD analysis project Ga0209500, IMG submission 187323) | Freshwater microbial communities from Lake Simoncouche, Canada to study carbon cycling - S_140212_EF_MetaG (SPAdes) (version 2) | ecosystem: Environmental > Aquatic > Freshwater > Lake ... | reverse complement strand
CCTGATTTCTTTCCAGTTGGCAGCTGCTGAGACAGCTCCCCCCGAAAGTCCGGGTATGAAGTCGCTCTTCAATGGCCAGAATCTCGAGGGCTGGGATGGTGACCCGCGACTCTGGAGCGTGAAAGCGGGAGTCATTCACGGGGAAACCACGCTGGAGCATGTCGCCAATGGAAATACGTTCCTGATCTGGAAAGCGGGTCAGACCAAAGATTTTGAATTAAGACTGTCGTTTCGTTGTAACGCGACGAATAACTCGGGAATCCAATACCGCTCGAAGCACATTACCGAGGGGAAAGTCAGTAACGCGTGGGTGGTGCGTGGTTATCAGCACGAAATTCGTAACGAAACCCTGCTGCCGAACGTTTCGGGCTTCATTTATGACGAAGGGGGAAAACGGGGACGAATCTGCCTGGTCGGTGAGTCGGCCAAATGGGACGAAACCGGGAAGAAGGTAACGCATGCGGAACTGATCGATCAGGCCGCGTTCGGGCAGTTGTTTAAACTCGATGACTGGAACGACGTAGTCATCACGGCCAAGGGAAATCACATTCAGCATTTTCTGAACAACCGGCTGATCCTCGATTTTCACGACCACGACCCACAAAACGCGTTAAGTGAAGGGATCCTGGCGCTGCAGTTGCACGCGGGGAAACCGATGTGGGCCGAATTCAAGCAAATCCGCATTCGTGAACTGCCGTGAATCCTTGGGGTCTGGCTGAAACACGAGGAACATCCGTCGTGTAAGAGGCCAATTCAAGCCAAATCTGCGGAATAAGAGGAAGATCCCTTGCTTATGGGTCGGGGCTGGCGTTTTGATCCGCGATCATGACGGCGAATCAATGAACGCTCGCCCGAATCGCCAGCGAGGGATCTTCGTTTTGTTGTCAGTCAACTCATGTCGCTTCTTCAAAACAACGTCGAAACCATTGCAAAACGACCGCCGCCAAAATGGCAGCGGTCGTTTTTGTGTCGGGTGGATGCCTTGCTGCAAAAATGGCAGACCCGATTCCGATCCGATCCGCCAAGTATCGCCATGCTGGGAAGAAAACCCTATTTTCCCGCATTTCGCGCAGAAAAATCAAACAGAACCTCTCTTGGCGCAATCTTTGCGAATAGGTCGAGGAACGTGAATTTTTCCTGTCAACAACCTCCTGAATTTCGTTTGGAGACGATCACTATGGCGATTCAAGAAAAAATTATCGGTATCGATCTCGGTACCACAAACTCAGTCGTATCGGTGATGGAAGGGGGCGAGGTCAAGGTTATCGCCAATCAGGATGGAAATCGGATTACACCGAGTGTGGTCGCTTATACGGAAAAGGGTGATCGGCTGGTCGGTGATCCAGCGAAACGGCAGGCTGTCACCAACCCCAAGAACACGATCTACTCGATCAAGCGATTCATGGGACGCCGCCACACAGAAGTCGAATCTGAAGAGAAGATGGTCCCCTACAAGGTGATTGGTGGGGCGGCGGAATACGTGAAGGTCGAAGTCCATGGCAAGACTTATACGCCACCAGAAGTTTCGGCACAGATTCTGCGTAAGTTGAAGGAGGCAGCCGAAGCCTATTTGGGTCACACGGTTACCCGTGCGGTGATCACGGTTCCGGCTTACTTCAATGACGCTCAGCGTCAGGCAACGAAGGATGCGGGCGAGATTGCTGGCCTGAAGGTCGAACGCATCATCAACGAGCCGACGGCTGCGGCTTTGGCCTACGGTTTGCAAAACAAGAAGAACGAAAAGATTGCGGTGTTCGACCTCGGCGGTGGAACATTCGACGTCTCGGTTTTGGAAGTCGATAATGAACTGGTGGAAGTTCTCAGTACCAACGGTGACACTCACCTCGGTGGTGATGACTTCGACGAAGTTTTGATCAAACACATTGCTGACAAGTTTCAGTCTGAGCACGGAATTGATCTGCGCAAGGACGCCATGGCCTTGCAGCGGTTGCGCGAAGCCTCGGAAAAAGCCAAGAAGGAACTCTCGGGTCAACAGTCCACCGATGTCAATCTGCCGTTCATTACTGCGGATGCCAGCGGTGCCAAGCACCTGCAACTGACCGTGACCAGGGCCGAATTCGAGCGAATGGTTGATCACCTGATTGAACGTTGCCGCAAGCCAGTGGAAAATGCACTTCGTGACGCCAAACTGTCACCGAGCCAAATCGACGAAGTCGTGCTGGTCGGTGGCTCGACCCGCGTTCCGAAAGTGCAAGAATTCGTCAAGAAGATGTTCGGTGGGAAAGAGCCACATCGGGGTGTGAATCCCGACGAAGTCGTCTCGATTGGTGCCGCCATTCAAGGGGGGATCATCTCGGGCGATGTCAAGGATATGGTACTGCTCGACGTGACTCCGCTATCGCTGGGTCTCGAAACCGAAGGGGGTGTACTGACGGTGTTGATCGAACGGAATACCACGATTCCCAAGACCGCCACGCAGACTTTCTCGACCGCCGCCGACGGCCAGTCGGCCGTGACGATCAGTGTGTATCAGGGTGAGCGTCCGATGGCTCGTGACAACCGGATGCTGAACCAGTTCAATCTGGAAGGGATCCTGCCCGCACCACGAGGGACGCCGAAAATCGAAGTGACCTTCGACATCGATGTCAACGGGATTCTGAATGTCAAAGCCAAGGATCAGGCCACCGGCAAAGAGCACTCGGTGAAGATCGAGAACTCAAGCGGACTCGATTCGGCTGAAATCGAAAAGATGAAGAAGGATGCCGAGTCCCATGCGGCGGAAGATAAGCACCGCCGTGAGTTGGCCGAAGCGAAGAACAAAGCTTCGACGTCGGTCTACGAAACGGAAAAAATTCTCAAGGAACATGGTGCCAAACTGGATGCCGCATCCAAGGCCGCTGTCGAAGCGAGTATCGAAAAGGTGAAAGCTGCGGAAAAGGGTGAAGACATCACTGCCATCACCTCGGCTGTCGAAGGACTGCAACAGGCCAGCTACGCACTCAGCCAGCACATGCAAGGTGCTGCTGCCGGTGCTGCCGGTGCTGACGCAGGTGCAGCCCCCGAAGCAGCAGCAGGTGCTGCCAAGGGTGATGACGATGTGATTGACGCAGAATTTGAAAAGAAGAACTGATTTCTGTTCTGTCTGATCAAAGGGGAGGACGCACCGAGCGTCCTCCCCTTTGATTCTCTGCAACTTGTGATTGAAAGTTTGTGTTTCGGTTTATTGATCCCATGTTCATTAACCCCTGATTGCGTGCATGCTGTTCGATCGCAATCACGCCTTCTCGCCGTGCGAACAGACGGCCCAGGCATGGAAGCCCGAGCGGGGATTTGAAAAAATCCCAGCAAGCCCAGCAGCCTCGCGAAAGTTCTCTACGCACCGTTCCGAACCGACTGTCCTTAACAGACTGTCTCTCACAGACAGTTCATCACAGATCGTTCAGAATACTTGTCTTCCCTCGAACCCTATTCTTAGAGGTGAAACGATGGCCTTTCGTCCCGATAAACTCACGGTCAAAGCTCAAGAAGCCATCCAGGCTGCGCAGCAAATTGCCGAGTCACAAGGGCATGCCCAGCTAGTGCCGCTGCACTTACTTAAGGCCCTGCTGGATGAACAGGGAGGAATCGTTCGGCCGCTGATGGAGAAAGTCGGTATTCGCGTCCCGCAACTTCTGGGAATCGTCGATGCCGATCTGAATAAACTCCCCCGCAGTTCGGGCGGCATGAGCCAGGTTGGTGCCAGCACCGCCATTCGGCAAGTTCTCGACAAAGCGACCGAGTTGGCCGACGGAATGAAGGACTCGTTCGTTTCGACAGAACATCTGTTGATTGCCCTGACGCAAGTCGATGATCAGGCGCAGCGGGTTCTCAAGCTGAATGGGGTGGTCGAAGCGGATGTCATGAATGCGCTGAAGTCGGTCCGTGGATCGCAAACGGTGACCGATCAGCATCCCGAAGATAAGTATCAGGCACTGGAAAAGTACGGCAAGGATCTGGTTGCATTGGCCCGGCTCGGCAAAATCGACCCCGTGATCGGACGTGATCAGGAGATCCGCCGGGTCATTCAGGTTCTTTCGCGCCGCCGCAAAAACAATCCCGTTCTAATCGGTGACGCCGGAGTCGGCAAGACCGCGATCGTCGAAGGGTTGGCTCATCGGATCGTGCTGGGGGATGTCCCCCAGAACCTGAAGGACAAGACCGTCATTGCCCTCGATATGGGGGCACTGATCGCCGGTGCCAAGTATCGGGGTGAATTTGAAGATCGACTGAAAGCGGTTCTCAAGGAAGTTTCCGAAGCGGAGGGTCGCATCATTCTGTTTATCGACGAATTGCACACGGTCGTCGGGGCGGGTGCTTCGGAAGGAGCGATGGATGCAGCCAATCTGCTGAAACCAGCACTGGCCCGTGGTGAACTCCACTGCGTTGGTGCTACCACGCTTGACGAATACCGCAAATCGATTGAAAAAGACCCGGCACTCGAACGCCGTTTTCAACCGGTCCTCGTGAATGAGCCGACGGTCGAAGATACAATCTCGATCCTGCGTGGTTTAAAGTCGCGATATGAATCCCATCATGGGGTGCGGATTACAGACGATGCCTTGATCGGTGCCGCAACCCTTTCCGATCGGTATATCAACGACCGTTTTCTTCCCGACAAAGCGATTGACCTGGTCGATGAAGCGGCCAGCAAGCTGCGGATGGAAATGGATTCGATGCCGATCGAGATTGACGAGGCGACTCGACAGCTGACCCGACTGCAAATCGAAGCGGCTGCCATGACTCAGGAATCGAGTGCCGATAGCAAAGCTCGCCTGCAAGAGCTCCGTCGACAGATTGCCGATCGGGAAGAGAGCGTGAACGCGCTGAAAGCCCGCTGGCAAACCGAGAAAGAGGCGTTAACGTCGATCCGTCCGCTCAAGGAAGAGATCGAACAACTCAGTACCGCCTACGAACAGGCTTTTTCACAAGCACAGCGAACGAATTCGAACGACGATTTCGTCAAAGCCTTTGATGTCGAGAAAAGGCTGAGCGAAGCAAGAACAAGGCTGGTACAGGCGGAAGAGCATGCCTCGCAAGTGAGTGACCCGGAACAGCGGTTACTGCGGGAAGAGGTCACCCAGGAAGACATTGCCAAGGTGGTCGGAATTTGGACCGGTATCCCGGTCTCGCGATTGTTACAGACGGAAAAAACCAAACTGCTCGAAATGGAAGATCACATCCATCAGCGGATGATCAACCAGCAAGAGGCGGTCACCGCCGTGGCGAATGCCGTCCGTCGTTCGCGGTCGGGACTGCAAGATCCCAATCGTCCGATCGGTTCGTTTATCTTCCTCGGCCCCACCGGGGTCGGTAAGACCGAGCTCTGCAAAGCACTGGCCGCGTTTCTGTTTGACGACGAGCGGGCGATGGTTCGGATCGACATGAGTGAATTCATGGAGAAGCATTCGGTCGCACGTCTGATCGGTGCCCCGCCGGGATATGTTGGCTATGAAGAGGGGGGCAAGTTGACCGAGGCCGTTCGGCGTCGGCCCTACTCGGTCCTGCTGCTGGATGAAATCGAAAAGGCACATCGTGACGTTTTCAACGTGTTGCTGCAGGTTCTCGATGATGGTCGACTGACGGACAGCCACGGCCGGACCGTCGACTTCACGAATACGATCGTGGTCATGACTTCGAACATTGGCAGTCAGACGATCATGGATATGGCGGGGAAGGAAGACGACAAGGAAATTGAACGTCGCGTGCTGCATGCGTTGAGGAAAGAGTTTCTTCCCGAATTTTTAAACCGGGTCGATGAAGTGATCGTGTTCCATCCTTTGACGAAAAATGAAATCCGTCAGATCGTGGACCTGCAACTCGCCCACCTGGAAAAACGACTGGAAGAGAACGATTTTACCCTGAAGGTGACCGACGCGGCGCGGCGTCAGTTGGCCGACGAAGGCTATGATCCGGTGTACGGGGCGCGACCGCTCAAGCGCGTCATCCAGCATCGGCTGCAGAATGAACTGGCGAATGCGATTCTGGGAGGCCAATTTGCCGAGGGGGCCCAAATCACGGTCGACGTGCAAAATGGCGACTTTACCTTTGGCAGCAATCAGGAATCACCGTCGCTGAATGGATCCTGACTCGAAAACGAGGAATGACTCGACTGATTTTGTGATACCCGCAGGAGGGTAAACCGCAGCCAACCGAATCCGTTGGGCTTGAACGCTTAAAAAAGCCCAACGGACTTCGCTAAAAACAGCAGTGTCCCTACTGTAACCGAGCTGCCGAGCGTGACTCCTACCCCTTTTTTGCAGACGAACGTCAGCAGGAAGGCGAGCAAGACGATCGAACATTCCATCAGGTTCAGGGTGGCGAATTGGGGGACGGGGAAACGCATGCCAAAGACGTTTCGATTGGTCACTTCACCAAATAGCGTATGGAGTGAAAACCAGAGGGCAAGATTCAGAACGACGCCGACGACGGCAGCCGTGATGGCGGAGAGCGCCGCGCGGATTTGTTTGTGGCCTCTCAGGCGTTCCACATAGGGTGCACCGAGCAAAATCCAATAAAAACAGGGGACGAACGTGACCCAGGTTGTCACCAACGACCCAAGGATGCCTGCTAGCAGCGGACTGAACGGTCCGGGGTTGCGATAAGCCCCCATGAACCCCACAAACTGCACCACCATAATCAGCGGGCCCGGGGTTGTTTCTGCCATTCCCAATCCGTCCAGCATCTCTCCGGGTTTCATCCAGCCATATTTTTCCACCGCTTCCTGGGCGATATAGGCGAGTACCGAATAGGCCCCACCAAACGTGACCACGGCGGCCTTGCTGAAAAAAATCCCTTCTTGAAAATAAACGGACGACGGACCCAGCCAGTACCGGATTAGGGCCAATGGCCCAAACCACAGCGTCAAACAGACCAGACTGACCACGAGACCACGGACAAGCGACGGAGCTGCGATCGGAACCGTCGGCGACGGGATATCGGGATGATGCTCGGATCCCGTCATTTGACTATGTCCTTGCATGATATTGAACCGGTTCGGGTCGATCATCCCTCCGAAATATCCAATCAATCCCGCCACGAAAATCAGCAGGGGAAACGGAATCCCCAACAGAAAAATCGCCAGGAATGAGGCGACCGCCAGTGCGACCATGGTGCTGTTTTTCAAAACACGTTTGCCAATCCGAATCACCGCTTCGGCGACGATCGCCAGGACTGCGGGTTTGAGACCGAAGAACAGGGCCTGAATGAGAATCGACTGTGTACTGAAGGTGTAGAGGATACTCAATGCAAGAATCGAGACAGCGCCCGGCAGGATGAACAATCCCCCCGCCATCAGGGCACCTTTGGTCCCATGCATGATCCAACCAATATAGGTTGCTAACTGCTGTGCTTCGGGACCGGGAATCAGCATGCAGAAATTCAACGCATGGAGAAAGCGTTCTTCGCTGATCCATTTTTTTTCATCAACCAGGTTGCGATGCATCACCGCAATCTGTCCTGCAGGACCGCCAAAGCTGAGTGCCGCGACGCGGCACCACACCGGGAAGGCCTCGTTCAGCGAGACAACCTGAGCGGAATCGGCGGTTTGGAGTTGGTTTTTCAGTTCGATCACATTTTTGACCACGGGGACTTTGGCTATGGATGCCCTGATTGATCTCTGCTCAGCAATCCTGATCGGACTCGGTTTCGCTGCCACTGAATTCAATGAAATCGCCCGTCGAAGTCGGCTTCAACGGGCGATACAAAATCAAAAATGTTTTTACTTCAGCGGGCATGCATCTGCTGTTCCCTATGATATCGGCCCATTCGCTGACGTTTCAGTTGCCGACATTCACGGCTTCATCACGACCCGGCAGTTGTCTGATCGGTTGTGGTGGTTTGGATGCCGCTTCTTTGGCATTCTTCGGTTTTTCTTCAGCCGATTTTTCTGATGTAGACAGTTCCGGCTTACGTGCCGAAGTCATCTCCGAGCCACATCCCAGTATTCCGAAAGAAACCGTTGTCAACAACGCTGCCAGCCAGCCATAACGGATTTTCGTGATTTTGAGCATGCAAATCCCCCTTGCAAACGGGTTTTCCCGGCATCGCATGCCAATTCAAAAACCCTGGTAAGAATCAAATTAGTCTCTCAAAGCAAGTGGAGGCAGAGATACAGATCTCTGCCTCCCGTTTGATTAAACTCACGACCTGGCTCACAACCAAGACGAAACGAGAACAAGAAGGAAAACCTAGAACTCACCCGTGACACGGCCGTCATCGCGGGAGTGCAACAGTCCATACAGTTTGTTTTGAGGTGGTGACGCCGTGACAGCCGAACCTTCCGCATCGCAATCGATGTTGTTCGAGATGAAGCGGACCGAACCATCACAGAACAGGAAATGAACCCCGCCGACATGAGCACTGTTAAACGACTGTCGATTACGACGGATCAAACCACCCGTACCGACGACAGTGTTGTTGGGGGGAGCACGCCCCGTGCGACCAGAGCTTCCCATGTGCAGCGGAGGAAAGGCCCATGCACCCCAAGGATAGGCACCATCACCACACGCTTGCAGGTCGATGGTGGTGTGCCCCGAGGATTCACCCACGGCGATAGTGTTCGAGGTTCCATCGGTCACATCACGAAGTGATACGTAAGGGCTCATCGGGAACATTCCGCGAGTCTGAACCCCATTGGCATCGGGATTTCCATCTCCATAAACGCCTAACGAAGTGTAGTTACCCCAGTTGTTATTGCCGTAACTGGCTGCGTAACTGATATGCCCCATATTATACAAATTGGCCATTTTGGCGGGGATCACGTCTGAGGGGCAAAGGTATGAAGGAATGACTTTCCCGGCATTGTTGTCGGGAGGCCAGACCGAGTTTGACAGGTTAAAGTCCCATGGCGGTGATGCAACCGGAATCGAGATCGCATTGAAAAGATTTGCCTGATCAATCTGCGGCAGAATCATGGCCGACCAGGCATAGCCCCAGACCTGAGCCGAGCCACCAACCACGTCCCCGAAGGAAATCAAACTGGGGAAGCTGTTGTTGATGTCATGGTAATTGTGGAGTGCCAGCCCCATCTGTTTAAGGCTGTTTCGGCACTGTGTCCTCCGAGCCGCTTCCCGTGCTTGCTGTACCGCGGGGAGCAACAGAGCAATCAGAACGGCAATGATGGCAATGACCACCAGCAATTCGATCAACGTGAAACCGCGACGCTTGGTTCTCGACATTTCAACCATCCCTCCAGAAAATGAGTAAGTAAACCGTGTCACCAAAGCGATGAACACACGAAATAGCATTAATCAAATTTTATGAAGACAATTTGGAGACCAGTCCTTTCAGACTGTGTCAGACAAATATTATCGAATTGCCAACTTCCGAACAAAAAATCGACGATGAACAACCGGAAAAATTGAGCAGCAGACCCCGGACTTACCGGTACTCGTGAAAAACAAATCATTTCTTCACAGAGTGTTTACAATCCAGGGTCCGAAAGTCAACCTTTTTTTTGGGGATTGCCCGATTTTTTGGTGAGAAATGTGAATTCGCCATGGAATAAGTTTGCTGATCCACAAACAGATTCCTCAGGAATTTAGGGCTCGCCGAGCCCGCGAAGCCGCTCAGGTTTCACTTACTTTCGTCTTTCCGAAACCGATCCTGATTGGGCGGGAGAACCGAGGAATTACTCGACCGGCTTGGCCGCTTTGATCCACGCAATGAGATCGGCGAGTTGCTGGTGATCCAGATCTTTTTCCAGCCCCTCAGGCATCAGCGATTGACCGGTCGAAATCAGTTCGTCCAGCGTATCACGCAGCACCACATCCTCTTTCGCCTCGGCCCGCTTCAATGTCAGGCTCGCTGCGGTTTCGGCCGAGATGACCCCGGTGTGAATGGTCCCTTGTTTCGTCACGGCGGTGTAAGACTGATAATTTGGCTGAGCTTCGCGGTTCGGGTCCAGAATTGCGACGAGCAGATCCTCGGCGGATTTATTGCGTACACTGACAAAATCGGGCCCGACCAGATGCCCCACCTTTCCATCTCGATGGCATTGAATGCACGTTTTGGCATAGAGAATTCGGCCTCGCTGCTCATCTCCAGTCAGCTCTAGCGACGGCTGATAATTGGCGACAACCTGTTTTCGATTACTGGGTGGGTCTGACAAGACCCGTTTTGCGGCATCCCGGACCGGAACATGAGGATGATTCAGCAGCAACTGACGCTTATCCCGCTCTATTTCACCCGGCTTAATGGCATCCGTCTCGACCGCGTTAATCAGGGATAACGCGCCGAGAGTGGACTGAGCCAGGCTGTCAACGACCTCGCGCCGTGTGCCGGGGCCAAACCCCTTCCAAGGCTCGATCAAGGAATTGATTGCCGTCGGGGTTCCCTGTGCGGCGAGCGCTTTCACGGCGGCCTGCTGAATGCCTGGCGAGGTTTGTGGCGTAAACAATTCGGGTAACGTCTGTTCTGCCAGCCGGCTCCCCCCCTGCGACAACAAAGTAATCGCCTGTAATCGGTCGACCTCGTTCGCGGCAGGATCTTTGGCCATGGCGCTCGACTGGGCAAAAATCTTGGTCAATGCGTCGAGGGTGGCGCCTGAGATCCTGGCATCGGCCAGCAATTGCGAAATGGTCATCCCCCGGCGACGCAATCCTTCTCCGAGCGCCAGCAGCACCGGATTTCGTGTCGCGGGGGGGATCGAATCACGCACGACGGATTGCAGGACATGGAGACTGTCGGTCGAGTCTGCTGCCGAGCCAATCAGACGCGCTAGGGGTATCAGCAGCGGGACAACCGGTTCTGTTGGCCCTGAGAGTAATTCGACCGCGATGGTTCCCATTTGTGAGTGAATCGACGAAAGCCACGCCGTCCGCAAATCGGCATCGGTGGCTGCGTCCCGAGCGACCGCCTTGAGTCCCTCGACGGCCAATTCTCGGGGAAGGTTCCCGAGCGTCAAAGCGAGTTGCCAGCGAACTCGCACCGAGGGATCACTCTGCATTCCAATGACCTGTTTTGCCAGGTGAAGCTGCTCCCCGACCGGTTTGTCCCCGATCAATCCGACAGCCAATCGCAGTCCGTGTTCGCGCACATGGGGATCCGGATCGCGTAACGCCGTTTGCACGTCGGCAATTTTTAATACCTTGAGTCCCTGCAGGATCCAAAGTCCGTGTAGACGGGTCTCGGGCGAAGTACGAGCCCCGCCGACGCCCTCTCCCGAACGAATCAGTTCCGCAAGCCCCGCCGCTGCGGAAGTCGCCTTGCGCTCGACGAGTAACCGCTGCGCGGTATCACGGATCCAGCCATGTGGTGATTTGAGGTATGCCACGAGCTCGTCGGTCTTCGCCAGGGCGAGGTTCGGCGGGGTGATTCGCTGGTAATCAGGAGGGATCAGTCGCCAGATTCGTCCCCGGTCGTAACCACTCTCGAGATCGACCAGGGCTTTAATGTCGTCGGGAATCGATGCCGGATGCTCGATCGTTTCGCGATACATATCCAGAATGTACAGCGTACCATCCGGTGCATTCACAAAATTGGCTGGCCGGAACCAGTTGTCGGTCGAGGTCAAAAATTCGACCTCTTGATCGGCTCGTTCTGCCACATAACTGATCCCATCGGGGGTGAGAGTTTTCCGGTGGATGAGATTGCCGCCGACATCCCCGATAAAAACATTCCCCTGAAACTCCGCCGGATAGGCTCCCCCGCGATACACGGTGACTCCGGTTGCGGAGGTAAAAAAGCCAATCGGAACCAGTTCGGTGGGGGGGAGTCGCTTGCGCATTTCGGGATCAGCAGCCCGCCGTGCGGTCCGGACCAAACGCCACGGTTCGGCGGAACTCGTACGAAAGACGACTGCCGCAGCGCCCTCTTTGGCAATCGACCGGGTCACATCAGGAATCACGAGCAGGGGATTCCGTTCCAGTTCACTCAGTGGCCAAGTGACATGAGCAATATGGTTGCTGTTTGAGCAGATAAAGCGATCACCCCAGTTGTCGATCGTGTGTCCATACTGCATTCCCCCTCCGACCAGAGTCAGTTCATTGGTCTCGGGATCGAGTCGCAGGTCTCTGCGACCCGGGGTGAACTTTTTTTCAGGCTTTCCCGCTCGAGCGGGAACGGTCAGTTCTCCGCCGGCGATTCCGGACGAAAGGTAGATGGCATTGTCACGTCCCCATTCGAGTCCATTGGCGAGTGCTTGAACATTCGATGAATTGAAACCGGAACAGATGATTTCTTTCTCGTCAGCGATGTCATCACCATCGGTATCCCGTAAGAAAAGAAGATGCGGGGGTGCGATCACATAGACCCCGCCTCGCGCACAACAGACCGACTGTGGCCAGCGTAGATTATCGGCAAAAACAACCCCGTGATCCATCCGCCCGTCGTGGTCTGAATCGGTCAGCAACCGAATCCGGCCCCAGGTTTCCGGCCGTTGATCCTGATATTTTTGCACCCGCTGTTCAGGAAGAAAGGGGTAATCGTTCATCTCGACCACAAACATCCGGCCTTGATCGTCGAATGCAGCGTCGATCGGATCCGTGACAACCGGTTCAGACGCGACCAATTGCAACGAAAACCCCCGCTGCAATTGAAAGGATTTCAAAGCCTCGGCGGGAGATCGAGCCGGAATTCGTGGCATCTGTTCGGCAAGGTTCGGTTCGTCGGCTGGCGCGATACCAGCCAGCAGGACCAACATCAAGCCCGTGAAAAGAGACCGATTAGGCCGGAATGGAATGAAATCATGTGGGTTGCATGATCGCCAACGACAGATTTTCCTGACAGCAGATTTTCGGGAAAAAGACTTTGCCACCGATCGACTCCCGTAAAAAACAAGGAAACCGTTTCGAACAGGCTGATCGACGTGATTCCTTACTCACATCAGACCGGGCCAGAATAGTTCGCACGATTCTAACAATCAGGGAACGGGGCGCGTATCAGCAGCCCTCTCTTTCACTGCAATCAAGCACTTCACAGGAAACCGTTTTCCTGATCCTCGGTGACGGTAAGCGATCAGACCTGAAAGGCCTTGGCGAGAAAGTCCGTTCGGATCGGTTGCTTTTCCGGCTGATTTTCCGGAGAGTCTGCGGTGTCAATCTGATCCGGCAATCGGTCCTCCAACCGAATTCCCCATTGCATTCTCCGCTCAAAGGAAGTTGTTCGTGAACCTGAAGGATTACATCCGGAACATCCCTGATTTTCCCAAACCGGGAATCATGTTTCGCGACATCACGCCACTCTTGTCCGCCCCCGCTGCGTTTGGTTATGCCATCAAACAATTTGCCGACCGTTTTCGCGAGGCAAAGCCGACGGCGATTCTGGCTGCCGAGTCACGGGGCTTCATTTTCGCCGCCCCGCTGGCTCTCGAGTTAGGAGCCGCGTTCGTTCCCGTCCGTAAGCCGGGGAAGTTGCCGTTCGCCACTCGAAAGTTTCAATACGATCTCGAATATGGCAGCGATACCCTCGAGATGCACGTGGATGCCGTAGAGCCGGGAAGCCGCGTCCTGCTGGTTGACGACTTGCTGGCGACCGGAGGGACGATCGAGGCCTGCGTGAAGCTGGCAGAAGAAAGTCAGGCGGAAGTGGTCGGCTGTGCATTCCTGATCGAACTGGCATTCCTCAATGGCCGCGACCGCCTGAAAGGCCACGATATCTTCAGCCTGTTAACCTACGATGGGGAAACGTGATTCAGTATTACTGGTCATCGTGGCCAAGCGACCCCCTTGCTGGGGTCGCTGTTCCATTCGGTATCGATTCTGTCTTGGCAGCGAGAGCCTGTGATTTTCCACCCTGAGTTTGGGGAGTCTTCATTGTGCCCATCGGTATTCGTCCCATCAACGATTTTGCCTTCAAGAAAACGTTCGGATCACCGGGAAACAACTTGGCATTGATTAGCTTGCTCAATGCCATTCTTGAACTTCCGCAGCCGATTATTCAGGTGACGATTGAAAACCCGTATCAAATCCAGGACTTTCAAGACGACAAACTTTCGATTCTCGACATCAAAGCGACCGATCAGACGGGTGCGATTTATGGCATCGAAATGCAGTTGTCGATTTGCAGCAGCTTGATCCAGCGGATCGTCTTTTACGGCTGCGAAATCTACGCGGGTCAATTACAGTCTGGAGAGGATTATTCGCTATTAATGCCTGTTTTTTCAATCTGCCTCATCGATGGCGTCCTGTGGAGGGACTCGAAGAAAGTCCATCATGCCTTTGGGTTCACGGATCTGGAATCGGGACGTAAATTGACAAAGACTTTGGAAATTCACACGATTGAATTAGGCCGGTATAATTCTCAAGGGCAAGACTTGGCCACGGCGAGTCCACTCGATTGCTGGCTATACTGGCTGCTTCATGCTCATGAGTATAATTCCGAAGAGTTAATGCAGCTTTTTCCACAGGAAGCCATTCTTCAGGCGACACAGACGATCACACAGATTGCACAAATGACCGAGGACAAAACCATGTACGATGCTCGAGAAAAAGCGATCCGCGACCAGCAATGGGCACTGAATGCATCTCGTAAAGACGGGCGAGAGGAAGGGCTTATTGAGGGCGAAATCAAAGGTGAAATCAAAGGTGAAATCAAAGGTGAAATCAAAGGGAAAATCGAAATGATTCGGATGCTTCAAGAGATTTTGAATCTCCCGTTGAGCACCGATTCGGAGTTCGATGGAAAAACGTTGGAAGAACTTCAGGCACAAACGATGAATCTCCAAAATCATCTGCGAAACCGTGGTGTTTCCTGAAGATTCGTGATTCGTTACGACTTTTTTTGCACCTCGGCGATGAATCGGGCCTGCCTCTGATCAGACGCAGGCCCGACGCAAAAAAGCTCAATCCCCACTCACTTGCCCGAGCGGGTCAGCGCTCGGAAACGGGCCAGCAGGTCCTGGGTGACCGGGCCTGGTTCTCCACCGCCGATCTTTCGCCCATCCAGCGAGACAACTGCGACCACTTCTGCAGCGGTTCCCGTCAAGAACATTTCATCGGCGACGTACAAGTCATGTCGAGTCAGCGAGGCCTCGCGGACTTCATAGCCCCCTTCGACCGCGAGTCCCATCACGGCGTTCCGCGTAATCCCTTCCAGAATCCCCGCGTCAACACCCGGTGTCATCAACACCCGATGCTTGACGATGAAAATGTTATCGCCGGTACATTCCGCAACTTCTCCCTTGTGGTTCAGCATCAATGCTTCCACCATCCCC
>Ga0209500_10001936_pt1 | contig 15173 bp, 14 predicted proteins | sample S_140212_EF_Meta_FD_187323 | JGI IMG/M metagenome (GOLD analysis project Ga0209500, IMG submission 187323) | Freshwater microbial communities from Lake Simoncouche, Canada to study carbon cycling - S_140212_EF_MetaG (SPAdes) (version 2) | ecosystem: Environmental > Aquatic > Freshwater > Lake ... | reverse complement strand
TCACGGGAAGTTTTGCTGTGCCAATGTCCATGCCCTTATAGATCTGCATCGAGTCAGCGTTAATGATTTCAGCCCCTAGATGCTGAGCTAACGAAATCGCTAAATCACTCTTTCCCGTTGCCGTTGCCCCACAGATAACAATTAACTTCATACTTTTAACGTCGGCATTCCCAGTAATGTCGCTGAACTCTTCTTCTCTGCGATGCGAGCAGCGTGAGCATCTCCCCCGCGTGTAGCCCTTACTGAGCCAGGTGTTCCAATTAAGTAGTGCGCTGAGGCTTCGGTAATTGAAACTTCCACCTCATCACCTGGTCGTGCATCAATACTGTTTGAAAAATGTACAAGTCTGAAATCTTCACTTCGCCCAGTCATACGTGCTTGTGCCTCGTCTCTGCGGCCTTCGTAATCGCCTACTAATACTTTGAAATTCTTACCTACTGCTTCTTGATTGACAGATAGAGAAATTGCCTGCTGATGGTTATGCAGTCGCGTATAACGCTCACCAACTACTTCAGGTGAAACCTGATCAGGCATTGAAGCCGCTGGCGTTCCTGGACGCTTTGAGTACTGATAGGTATAGGCAGCTGCAAAGCGCGCCTCGGTACAAAGATCCATAGTTGCTTGGAAATCACTCTCTGTCTCACCTGGGAATCCAACAATGATGTCAGTTGTAATAGATGCATGTGGCATTGCGCTGCGAACTCGATCAATAATGCCAAGGTAGCGATCGGTGCGATAAGAACGTCGCATTGCCTGCAAAATAGTATTCGAGCCTGATTGCAACGGCATATGCAGATGTGGCATGACATTATCCGTAGTAGCCATTGCTTCAATAACATCATCAGTGAAATCACGTGGGTGTGGGGACATGAAGCGAACCCGCTCTAATCCATCAATCTGGCCACAATCTTTGAGTAAGTTAGCAAAAGCGCTTCGATCTCCGAAGTCAACGCCGTAAGCATTGACGTTTTGACCTAGGAGTGTAATTTCAATGACGCCTTGATCAACCAAAGCCCGTACCTCATTCAAAATATCTTTTGCGCTACGGTCTTTTTCAACTCCACGCAGAGTTGGCACGATGCAAAAAGTGCACGTGTTATTGCACCCGACTGAGACTGAAACCCAGGATGAAAATGCTGACAAACGCCTGGCTGGAAGCGTTGATGGAAAATGCTCAAGGGATTCAAGGATTTCTATCTGTGACTCTTCCTCAATCCGCGCACGCTCAAGTAAGACTGGAAGTGAGCCAACATTGTGAGTCCCAAAGACCACATCCACGTAAGGAGCCTTCTTTAAAATTGTCGCCTGATCCTTTTGTGCAAGACATCCCCCGACAGCAATTTGCATATGAGGGTTAGCTTTTTTAATTGGAGCTAAGAAAGATAAGTTTCCATACAGTTTATTATCTGCATTTTCTCGCACCGCACATGTGTTGAAAACCACAATATCTGCCTGCACCCCTGGTTCAACTGGTGTGAAACCAGCTTGATCTAGTAAACCGGCAATGCGCTCAGAATCATGCACGTTCATCTGGCAGCCGTAAGTTTCGACGACATAGGTGCGGTTCATGCACCTATCGTAATGGGGGAAGTTAGAGGTTGATTACTTCAATCTCAAAGGTTGAGCGGTTAACGATGGCGGCGTGATGATTTTCTAAGACGCTCCAGCCTGGTTGACTCCATCCACTTGAAGCAAAGAGAACCCCTTCGGCGTTTTTCTTGTATTTGATGACGTAATAGTCATCCGGAGCCCAGTCTGGTTTCTTTTCAGAGTTATGTTCACTACCAACTACAAAGCTCTCATTATTCATGAGCATGAAATTGAGTGAAGTGGTTTTTCCATGTTCTTTAATAATCGAAAGAGTAGTTTTAATTCCATCGGCTAAACCAAGCTTTTCAATCTGAGTCATCATGAGATAGAAATAACGCTCACTATCTGAGTCATCAACTAATAACTTCTTGAACTTCTCATCAATAAAGTCAGAAAAACAATCTGGTGGAAAAATTGATCCATTATGGATAAATGAATAGTCTCCGTAGACAAATGGGTGAGTGTTGTTCTCACTTATTGATATCCCTTTAGTTGCCCAACGAAGATGTAGTAATGCTCCATCGGCTGCATTGTCAGCTATTACCTTTTGAAAGGTTGCACTCTGGGCCGCTGCTTCAACTTTTTTCTCTAGCACCACATGAGCCTGCGCCCTATCATTTGTAGAGATTCCCCATCCGTCGCAGTGGACAGAGGACAGGGCGATGAATTCATCAAAATCTTTGCCGACTTGTGCGGGAAATGAGGATTCACTGTGCGACACGTAGCCCATGAGACGGCACATTTTTGAGAAAACCCCTTCCATTTCAGTCACACTGTGGAGTAGAAACAGTACCTCAAATGACTCAAGGAGGAGAACATCTTGGCACTTACAGACGAACAACGCTTAGCCGAACTCGGTTATAAGCAGGAACTTAATCGAACATGGAGTTCATTCTCGAACTTCGCGATTTCATTTTCGATTATTTCTATTCTCGCAGGTTGCTTCACAACATTTGCACAAGCTTGGAATAATGGTGGCCCTGTTGCAATCTCAATCGGTTGGCCACTGATCTCTCTTTTCATTCTAATTATCGGCTTCTGTATGTCAGAACTAGCATCTGCTTACCCAACATCGGGTGGAATCTACTGGTGGGCATCAAAGCTTGGTGGAGCAAAAGCAGGTTTCTACACAGGATGGCTAAACCTCATTGGTCTTGTATCCGTAACAGCTTCTGTAGGTTATGGAGTTACCGGATTTATCAATAATCTCATTGGTTTGTACTCACCGTCCTATGCGACAAGCTTTATGGGTGGGGATTACATCAAGCAGCAGTTTGTACTTTTCCTTGTTGTCATTGCTTTTGCTACATTAGTGAATGTTTACAGTGGACCACTTCTATCAATGTTTAATAACATTTCAGTCTGGTGGCATGTTTTTGGTGCAGCAATCATTGTTGGAATTCTTGTTTTTGGTACTGATAAGCACCAAACACTCAATTGGATGTTCACTACACACATCAATAACTCAGGTTTTAGTGATAACTCCTACTGGTATTTTGTTCTACCTCTGGGATTCTTGCTCACTCAGTACACAATCACTGGTTTTGATGCCTCTGCTCACCTTTCAGAGGAAACACACAGTGCACACCTTGCAGCAGCTAAGGGCATCTGGAAATCAATCGCCTACTCAGCAATTGGTGGATATATTCTTTTGTTGTCATTCCTATATGTTGCGACAAACACTGATTATATAAATTCGTTTGATCCAGCAGTTAACCCTTATGGTGGCGGTCAAATCATTGCGTTGCTCTACAGCGCACTCGGTGGAGGCGCATCATTTAAGTTAATCATGCTGATCACCACTGTGGGTCAAATCTTCTGCGTTACAGCGTGCTTAACATCTTGCTCCCGCATGATGTTTGCATTCTCACGCGATGGCGCCGTACCTGGAGGAGATCTTTGGAAGAAAGTTAACAAGCATCATGTTCCTCAGAATGCAGTACTTGTATCTGCAGTTGCCGGAATTGTGATGACTCTTCCAGCGCTTTGGAAGTCACCAACAGGTGCTCCAACTGCTTTCTATGCGGTTGTATCTGTTTGCGTAATTTCCCTTTACTTAGCGTTCATGATTCCCATTTACTTACGTCTTAAGGCTGGCGATAAGTTCAAGGTTGGCGAATGGAATCTAGGCTCAAAGTACAAGTGGATGTGCACCGTTGCAGTTGCTGAAATAGCAATTATTTCGGTCTACTTCATCTTGCCATTCTCACCAGCTGGAACTCCAGGAAATGCAGACTTCACTTGGACTGCAGTTAACTACGCCCCAATCATCACAGGTGGCGCGCTAGTTATTCTCACGATCTGGTGGAACCTATCTGCTAAAAAGTGGTACACGGGACCACGAACTAACCTATAAAAGAGTTATAACTCTCATAAATCCCCCCGCACATAAAGTGTGGGGGGATTTTTTTACCCTGGATTTTAATCTCGTAAATCGTTAGGCTATCGGGCATGACATCAATGACGATTGCTGATTTAACAGCCAAGATCAAGAGCGGTGAGATTGATACCGTCGTAGTAGCCATGACAGATATGCAGGGCCGCTTAACAGGTAAGCGCATCCATGGAAGTTTTTTCCTGGATGAAGTCCTTAAGCATGGCACCGAGGGTTGTAACTATCTTCTAGCTGTAGATGTCGATATGAATACCGTTGATGGATATGAGATGTCTTCATGGGAGCGCGGTTATAGCGATTTCGCTCTAGTTCCAGACATGAACACACTGCGCATGATTGATTGGCAAGAAGGCGCAGCACTCGTTTTAGCCGATGTGCAATGGCTAGATCACACAGATGTTGTTGCATCTCCCCGCCAAATCCTTCGCAAGCAAGTTAAGGCGCTCAAGGATGCTGGTATGGAGGCCATGTGTGGCACCGAGCTTGAGTTTGTGGTTTACAAAGACACATATGAAGAAGCATGGAACAAAGGCTATAAGAATTTGATTCCAGTGAATCAATACAACGTGGATTACTCCATCATGGGTGGATCCCGTATTGAGCCACTCTTGCGCAGAATCCGTCTTGCGATGGCCAAGGCCGGAATGACAGTGGAGTCAGTAAAGGGTGAATGCAACTTTGGTCAGCATGAGATTGCGTTCAAATACTCTGATGCACTTTCAAATTGCGATAACCACGTTATCTATAAGAACGGTGCAAAAGAGATTGCAGCACAAGATGGATATGCGCTTACATTTATGGCCAAGCCAAATGAAAAAGAAGGTAACTCTTCACACATCCACCTTTCTTTCCGCGGATTAGATGGTTCTATGGTGATGGCTGATGATTCAGATAAAGAACAGGGTTTAAGTGATCTTGGGCGCCAGTTCATTGCCGGCCAGATTGCCCATTTGCGCGAGATGTCTTTGCTCTTTGCTCCCAATATCAACTCTTACAAGCGCTATGTCCCAGGTTCATTTGCTCCAACAGCAATCCGCTGGGGTCGCGATAACCGCACATGTGCACTGCGCTTAGTTGGTAAGGGTCAAAGCCTTCGCCTTGAAAACCGAGTTGCAGGCGGTGACGTCAATCCATACCTAGCTGTTTCAGGAATTATCGCTGCCGGTCTAGATGGAATTAAGAACAAAATGGTTCTAGAGCCAGCATTTACAGGAAACGCTTATGCCTCAGATTCACAGCGCATTCCTTCTTCTATGAATGAATCTTTGGCACTGTGGGAAGGCTCTGCCTGGGTTAAGGAAACCTTTGGCGCAGAAGTTCAGGCGCACTATGCAAATATGGCCAAGATTGAAATTGCCGCATATGGCAAGGCAATCACCGATTGGGAATTAGTCCGCAACTTCGAAAGGTTCTAAACCACAGTGTCCACTTCATACGATGTAATCAACCCTGCCACCGAACAGATTGTTAAGAATGTTCCCCATTTAGATTTGGAACAAACTGATGCAGTCATTGCAAAGGCAGCCAAGGCTTTCCAGAGCTGGAAAAATGTGGCACCTGGTGAGCGTGCACGTCTACTTCGCGCTTTCTCACAAGTAGTAACTGATCACCGTGAAGAGCTCGCACAATTAGAAATTACTAATGCCGGTCACACCCGAGGCAACGCCCTTTGGGAAGCTGACAACGTTGCTAATACGTTGATGTATTACGCGGCAGCGCCAGAGCGCTTATTCGGTAAACAAATTCCAGTTCCAGGTGGCGTGGATATAACTTTTAAAGAGCCATTAGGTGTTGTTGGAATCATTGTTCCCTGGAACTTTCCTATGCCAATTGCAGGTTGGGGTTTTGCTCCAGCCTTAGCTGCAGGAAACACTGTTGTTTTAAAGCCCGCTGAATACACACCGCTCACTGCAATTCGCCTGGGTGAGCTTGCATTGCTGGCTGGAATTCCAGAAGGTGTTCTTAACATCTTGCCTGGAAAGGGCAGCGTTGTTGGTAATCGCTTTGTTACACATCCCCTAGTTCGCAAAGTCGGCTTCACTGGTTCAACTGAAGTCGGAAAGCAGATTATGGCTGGATGCGCCGATCAAGTGAAGCGCGTAACACTTGAACTGGGTGGAAAAAGTGCAAACGTAATCTTTGCTGATGCAGATATCGAAAAAGCAGCAGCTGGTGCACCTGGCGCCGTCTTTGATAATGCAGGCCAAGATTGCTGTGCACGTTCTCGAATCCTTGTTCAAAAGTCCGCATTCGATAAGTTCATGGAGCACTTCGAGGTAGCGGTTAAAAAGTTCCGTTGTGAAGATCCAAATCTTGCTACTGCTGAAATGGGACCACTGATTTCAAAGAAGCAGTTTGATGTCGTTGGCTCTTACCTTGATGAAAAGATTGCTTTCCAAGGATCTGCGCCTTCAGGGCCTGGTTATTGGATGCCTCCAACAGTCTTACTACCAAAGAATACCCAAGCTAAGTCTTGGCGGGAAGAGATCTTTGGACCAGTTGTCTCTGTTCTTACTTTTGAAGATGAAGCAGAAGCGATTGCTCTAGCAAATGATAGTGAGTATGGATTATCAGGTTCTATCTGGACCAGAGATGTGGGACGAGCTCTTCGCGTTTCTCGTGCAATTGAATCTGGCGCATTATCCGTAAATTCAAACTCTTCAGTTCGCTTTTGGACACCATTTGGCGGCTTTAAGCAATCAGGTCTGGGGCGTGGTCTTGGACCAGATGCAGTTGATGCTTATACTGAGTTAAAGAACGTATTTATCTCTAACGACTAATTAGATTGTGCGGATTGGCGCAGTTGCGATGCGATCAAGAAATTGATCAACTAAATCGTAACCGCGCTGATTACTTTGCGCCTCAAGTTTTCTAGTCTCAGCACGCAACTGATCAACCACTACGCCTTCAGATTCAACTTCAGCGCATCCCCCATCCATTGCAAGCCACATATCTAAAACTTCTGAGTCAATCTCTGGATGGAACTGAAGTCCTAAGGTGCGACCAAAGTGGTAGGCCTGCGGACAGAGTTGGGTTCGAGCGATTTCTGTCGCTCCTGGTGGGACGGTGAAACGATCCCAGTGATACTGAAACCACGGTCCTTTAGGAATAAAGCTCTCATCATCACTATCTACTTCATACCAACCAAGCTCTGCATGGGGTGAACGAGAAACAGTTCCACCTAGCACGCGCGACATTAACTGTCCCCCAAAGCAAATTCCTAGCACTGGAATTCCTGCATTATGAACTTCGCGCATTTTTGCAACTTGTGGGAGTAACCAATTTCCAATTGCTCCATCATCATAAGCTGCATATGGCGCGCCCATGACAACTACTACATCAAATGAAAGTAAATCTGGCCAAACGGGAGTGACATTGGGGGCTTTGGCGTGTTCTTCGTCAACAATTACAAATCTAGAGATTTCATAGCCACGTTTTTCAAACTGCTTCCAGATTGGACCACCTGCAGAAACATGGTCATGCTCGATGAAGAGTACGCGTTTGGGCATGGGGGAAATACTACTTAATGATTCGTAACGGTTCTTGTCCACGAGCGATAAGGCGCTCAAAATGTAGCTCGCGCTTTTCATTAAAGCGGTTGGATTCATCGGTGGTCTTGGCCAAGAATGCTACAAGTTCATCGCGGGCAGCTAAACCATCACCACTAAGGTCCGTGCGATCAAATACATTCCATGCACGAAGCACTGGCGCAATTACTTCTTCCAAGTGTTGCTGCATGTCATAAATTCCTGCCAGAGCAATCTGCACCGCTTTTCGACCAAAGCCTGGCATGTTTGCTCCAGGCATATCAAAGTTTGTCACCACATCAGCAATTGCCCGCATAGAAGCATTTGGTTCCATATCAAGGGCTGCACCTAATGTGTTGCGATAGAAAAGCATATGTAGATTTTCATCTAAAGAGACACGTTGCAGCAGGGATTCTGCGATGGGATCGTCTGAGATTTTGCCCGTGTTGCGGTGTGAAATTCGAGTAGCTAGCTCTTGGAAAGAAACGTAGGCAATAGTGTGCAACATGTCATTTTCATACGGTGTTTGATAACCCAATGACATGTGTGCCATACGTAGATCTTCAAGCTCATATGGGTCAACTCCACGCGTTGCCATTAAATAATCTCGGATAACAATGCTGTGACGTGCCTCTTCTGCCGTCCATCGTTCAATCCATGTTCCCCATGCACCATCGCGGCCCATTGAGAGCGAAATTTCAGTGTGGTAACTCGGCAAGTTATCTTCAGTTAAAAGATTGAGAATAAGTGAATCTTGGGCAACGGGTGTAAGACGTGAATCTTTTGCTTCCCACGCATCTCCATTTAAGGGGCCAGCAAAATCGCGACCTTCAGACCATGGGACATACTCATGGGGATACCAATTTTTTTGAACTTTAAGGTGCCGATCAAGTTCAACGGCAACGACAGGCTCTAGATCTCGAATAAGTCGAGCTTGAATCTCTTTGCCGTCGTACGTCATAGGCGTAACGCTACGGCACAACCTGGGTTACCCGCGAGTTAAAGGTTGTCTTTCGCACGCTCAATGGCTTGTGCTGCTCGCCACTTAGCGATTTCTCCATGATTTCCACTTAATAAAATCTCCGGCACCGAAATATCGCGCCAGTTTTGCGGCTTTGTGAAGTTGGGATATTCAAGATACCCCTCCTCATTATGTGACTCTTCAGCAAGTGATTCAGGATTTCCTAGAACACCTGGGATTAAACGGGTGATGGCTTCAATCATCACAAGGGATGCAACTTCTCCCCCACCCAAAACATAATCACCAATGGAAACCTCATGGACTCTAAAATTCTTAGAGAGGTAGTGCTGGCGCACGCGATCATCAATTCCTTCATAGCGACCACATGCAAATACAAGATGTTTAGAATTCGAAAACTTCGCAGCCATTGGTTGATCAAAGCGCTTGCCTGCAGGAGTCAGAATAATCAAATCAGTTTCAGTACTCATCAATGGATCTAAAGCTTGTCCCCATACTTCAGGCATCATCACCATTCCGGCGCCACCGCCATATGGGGTGTCATCGACTTGGTTATGAACATTTGTCGCAAAGGTGCGTAAATCGTGAATTCCAAACTCAATAATTCCGCTCTCTTGTGCTTTACCTAATAAAGAGAGTTTGAGTGGTGCGAAATACTCCGGAAAAATAGTAACTGCATCAATTTTCATTTAACTTCCCCTGACATATCAGGTGGAATTACAACAACCCTACGGGCGGCAATATCAACTACTGGAACTAGTTGATGAACAAAAGGAATCAGAACCTCGCCTGTTTCAGTCTTAATCGCTAGTAAATCTTGGCCTGGAAGGTTAATGACATCTGTTACTTCGCCAATGATTTCACCGGACTCCAAATGAGCCACACAGCCGATAAGTTGTAAGACATGGTAATCATCTTCATCTGCACCTGGCTCATTGATATCTACATCGCAATAAATCAGAGTGTTGCGAAGCTTTTCAATTTCATTGCGATTGGTCACGCCGTTGAAGCCGAGCAATAAAATGCCGTTATGGACGCGGCCAGAGATAATTGTTAGCTCACCATGAGTATCTGTTTGAACTTTGCTACCAATGGCAAAACGACGATTAGGTTCATCCGTTCGAACCTCAATCGTCGCTTCGCCAAGAATTCCGTGGGCGCGACCGATGCGCCCCACGAGTAATCGCATTGCTAGCGTGCTTCGTCGGTCTCGATGAGATCGACGCGAACAGTACGTCCTGCAATTGCACTCACGACCGTGCGAAGTGCCTTTGCAGTACGACCATTACGACCAATAACTTTGCCGATATCTTCTGGGTTCACGCGAACCTCAAGAGTTGTTCCACGACGATGATTCTTTTCAGCAACAACTACATCATCGGGATTATCAACGATTCCCTTTACTAAATGCTCTAGAGCTTCATCCATCATTGTTATTCGGCAGCCGCTTCTTCAGTTGGTGTTTCAACAACAGCCTCTGCTGGAGTTTCAACTACTGCTTCAACAACTTCCTCAACTGCAGCCTCAGCAACTGGTGCTTCAACTACTGCTTCTTCAACAACTGGGTTTGCCTTTGCAGCTAACTTCTCTTGTGCTTTCTTCTTAAGAGTAGTTGCACCTTCTTTTGGCTCATCCATTGCCTGCTTCATAGCTGCTTCATAAGCAACATGCTTGCCGACCTTAGGTGCTGCAACACGAAGAGTTCCTTCAGTTCCAGGAAGACCCTTGTATTTCTGCCAATCTCCAGTGACCTTCAGAAGAGCCTCTACAGCCTCTGATGGTTGTGCACCAACACCGAGCCAGTACTGAGCACGCTCAGAGTTGATCTCAATAAGTGATGGTTCCTGTCCTGGTACGTAGCGACCAATTTCTTCAATTGAAAGACCGTTACGTGCTTTGCGTGAGTCTGTTACAACTACGCGGAAAAATGGTGTGCGGATTTTACCCATGCGCATTAAACGAATTTTTGTAGCCAAGTGAGATTGTGCTCCTGTTTATGTGTGTCATAAAAATTAATCGCAGCGGGGTGCGCAATCAATTACATACAACTATCGGTCGTGGATGTTGAACGGGGGTAGAGGGCCCCATCAACAGGTGCCCAATTCTGCCATCTCAGGCCAGCAAAGGTGAAATCGAGCTTTATTTCCCCTCTTCTAGGGCTCGTTTGGCTGGATTACCGGATTTGGACTTCTTCTTGGGCGCAGCACTCTTAATCGCGGCCTTAGGCATCGCAGGAAGACCCATACCCGCCATGCCCTGAGGCATTGCCCCGTTTCGCACCTGCTTCATCATCTTTTGTGCAGCAGAGAAGCGATCAACCAAATTATTCACATCAGAAACTTTTCGACCAGAGCCGAGTGCAATGCGTGCACGGCGAGAGCCGTTGAGAACTTTAGGATCACGTCGCTCAGTCGGAGTCATTGATTGAACAATCGCTTTGGTGCGAACAATCTCGCCCTCATCGAAGTTTTCAATCTGTTTCTTCATCGCCCCAGCACCTGGCAGCATGCCTAACAACTTAGACATTGAGCCCATCTTGGACATGGCTTGAAGTTGCTCTAAGAAATCTTCCAATGTGAAATCTTCACCGCTTGCAAACTTAGCTTCCAGCTTTGCAGATGTATCACCATCAAAGGCTTTTTTAGCCTGCTCGGCAAGTGTTGCAACATCGCCCATACCAAGTATTCGAGAGGCCATACGGTCGGGATAGAAAATATCAAAATCACTGAGCTTTTCGCCCGTAGATGCAAACATAATTGGTCGCTTGGTAATTGAAGCGATTGAAAGTGCCGCACCGCCGCGAGCATCACCATCGAGCTTAGTTAAAACAACACCATCAAAGCCAACGCTATCTAAAAATGCCTGTGAGGTTCTAACAGCATCTTGACCAATCATGGCATCAACAACAAAGAGGATTTCATCTGGATTTACAGCATCCCGAATATCTGCGGCCTGTTTCATTAACTCTTCATCGATACCCAAACGGCCTGCTGTATCAACGATGACCATGTTGTACTGCTTGGCTTTAGCAAACTCAATACCACTTTTGGCAACTTTAACTGGATCGCCAACACCGTTTCCTGGCTCTGGCGCAAAGACTGGCACTCCAATACTTTCACCAACTACTTGCAACTGTGTGACAGCATTTGGTCGTTGTAAGTCGGATGCAACGAGGAGTGGTGTATTTCCCTGCTCGGCATAAAACTTGGCAAGCTTTCCGGCCAAAGTAGTTTTACCAGCACCTTGCAAGCCTGCCAACATGATCACTGTTGGAGGGTTTTTTGCAAAACGGACTCGTCTTGCTTCTCCCCCAAGAATTTCGATAAGAGATGCGTTAACGATCTCAAAGATTGCTTGGCCTTGATTAGTTCCAGATTGCAAAGTTGGAAGTGCAGCTAAAGATTTCTCACGGATTTGTTCAATTAAGCTTTCCACTACAGATAGCGCAACATCAGATTCGAGTAAGGCTTGGCGGATTTCAAGGCAGGTTGCATCGATGTCAGCGCTACTAATTTTGCCGCGTGAGCGCAACGTTGAAAATGCGCTACTAAACCTGGAGGTTAATGACTCAAACATAAGGCGCTAAGACTACTTGAGCAGTTGCAATAAACGCGAGGCAACTTCATTAGCCCGTTCATCACTGAGCGGGCCTCCCGTAAGTTCGGTCACATATAAAGTATCAATTGCTTCAGCACCGAGCGTCGTAACAATGGCCGATCTAATGTCGACCTTAGATTGTGTAATTCCAGCACCAATTCTAAAAAGTAGACCTGGCCTATCGTGACTTCGCACTTCAATAATCGTTGCGTCAGTTGCACCATCATTGAAAAACTCAACAATTGGGTCTGGCACAGGAATAGAGGGAATAGATGCATAAGCCTGTGCTCTTGCAATTAATCTATCTTCAATATGAGATGCATCATTAAATGCTTTTTCGATTTCATTGCGAAGGTTTTGTGCAGTAACAACTGGTGCGTGGGGTTCTGGAGTAACAATCCATTTCATAACAGCTGAAGAACCATGAGTCTTTGTTCTGGCAGAGCGAACATCTAGGCGGGATGTGTTAATTACTCCAGCAACTAGAGAAAGAAGCCCTGGCTTATCTGGTGAAATAATTTCAATCGAATAACCATTCTCACGCTGTTCTAGATTAACTTGCAGCACCCCACTCTCAGCCACCTTCAACTGTTCTGGAGTTATCTCAGGTTGGGCAGCAATAGTGCTCGAGCCCGACATCGCTTTCTTCACTCTTTTGACTAAGTCAGAAACTAACGTGGCTTTCCAATCACTCCACCCGGCACTTCCTGTTGCCTCACCATCAGCGATGCTGAGCGCATGCAATAGTTCTAGCGTCGTCAAGTCAGGAATAACTGCAAGAATAGATTGGATGGTTGCTGGATCATCAAGATCGCGCCTTGTTGCCGTGGCAGATAAAAGTAAGTGATGTTTAACAAGAATCTTTATGACTTCGATGTCTTCTTCAGGAAATCCAATTCGCTTTGCTAGTGGCCCAATTAAGCGCTCTCCCCTGATTGAGTGATCTTCCAGATCACCTTTACCGATATCGTGAAAAAGAGCAGCAAATAGGAGTAAGTCTGGGCGGTGAACTTTTCGTGTAAGGGATGCGGCATGAACTGCAGTTTCAACCATATGTCTATCAACGGTATGGCGGTGCAGGGCATTTCTCTGTGGCAAAGAGCGCAGCGCTCTCCATTCTGGAATCCAGTGGAAAATAATCTCTTCTTGATCAAGGGCTTCAAAGATAGAAACCATTGATTCACCTGCACCGATGAGTGAGATTAAGTGTTCGCGGGCTTCGCGAGGCCAAGGATTAGGAAGTAAACCTTCACCTTCATTAAGTGATGCCGATAGAAGTGAATAGGAATCTAAGGAAATAGGAAGTCCCAATTGGGCCGCCGTTGCTGCTGCACGAAGACCTAGCATCGGATCACTCTGCAAATCAGCTAGTGGATTAATGACAATCTCTTTTTGGGAGACACTAAGATTCTTAGCAACGATATCTATTCTTGGCTTGCGTATAAAGCGGCCAAAACCATCTTTCACTTTTTGATCTAGTTGGTGCCAAATAAATTCAAGCAAGTAGTCCACTGATCGTGCCGCTTGTGCCACATCACTCATCAGTGCATCAGCATCGATGTATTCAAGATCGCGAGCAACGGCATCTTGTTCTTGGAAAAGTAGCCTGTCCTTGTTACGCCCACTTGCTTGGTGCAAAGTTTCTCGAACATCATTGAGCTTTGACTCAGCCCAGCTAATACGCTCAAGTGGAACCGTGGTTGCACCTGATAATGAAATAGCGCGCAATGCATTAATATCTCGCAACCCTCCGCGCGCTTCTTTCACATCAGGTTCGAGTAAATAAGCTAACTCCCCAGCACGCTCATGTCGCTGCTCCAAAGATTTCTTGAGTTCGGGTAAGCGACTGCGCGCATTTTTGCGCCATGCATCCAAGCTATCGCTTTGAACTGAAGCAACTAAATCTGCATCACCTGCAATGAGGCGAATATCTAATAGCCCTAGTGCAACTTTCAAATCACTCACGGCGGCATCACGTGTTTCGGTACGGGTGCGCACTGAGTGATCAACGCTCTTGCTGTCCCAGAGAGGATAAAGAAGATTATTCACAAACTCGCTCAAAGCTTTTTGCGAAAACTGGCCTTGATGCAAAATAACAATATCTAAATCTGAGCCAGGAGATAGTTCTCCCCGACCATAACCACCCACCGCAGCCACTGCTAGACCTTTAGTATTTTTTCCTGCTTTTTCTAAAGCTTCACTAAAAAGCGAGAGAAGGAAGCGATCGCTCTCGTTCGATCGCTCCCTTCGCTCACGTGTACCCATGTATGTATCTTAGATTGCGTCTGGCCCACGTTCTCCAGTGCGCACGCGCACTACTTGATCAACTGGAGTGGTCCAAACCTTTCCATCACCAATGGATCCTGTTGATGCCGCCTTGACGATGACATCAACAACTGCGGCTGCATCTGCATCATCTGCTAATACCTCGAGCCGAACCTTAGGAACTAGGTCAACTGTGTATTCAGCCCCACGATAAACCTCAGTGTGTCCTTTTTGACGACCAAAGCCACTGGCTTCAGAAACTGTCATTCCAGTAACACCATGAGCCTGCAAGGCACTCTTAACATCTTCTAACTTAAATGGCTTCAGGATTGCTGTAATTAACTTCATTAGAAAGAACCTCCTCGTGAAGAACTAGACATTTCATAAGCAGTCTCGGCATGTTCAGACAAGTCGACACCTTCAACTTCAGCATCCTTAGAGATGCGGTACCCAATTGTCTTTTCAATGATGAATCCAAGCACCAGAGTTACGAGGAATGAATACAGGGCAACAAGCCCAACACCCATCGCTTGCTTTCCAAGTAGTGCGGTTCCTCCACCATAGAAGACACCATCCAGACCAACGCTGTTAACAACATGTGTGCCAAATAAGCCGATTGCCAAAGATCCCCAGATTCCTCCAACCAGGTGAACTCCGACGACATCGAGTGAATCATCAAATCCAAACCTATACTTCAAGCTAACAGCAAGGGCGCAGAAAATACCGGCAAAGAATCCGATAACTACTGCTGCCCATGGTGCAACGAATGCACAAGCAGGAGTGATTGCAACTAAACCTGCAACTGCGCCAGATGCAGCTC
>Ga0209500_10001933_pt1 | contig 15182 bp, 18 predicted proteins | sample S_140212_EF_Meta_FD_187323 | JGI IMG/M metagenome (GOLD analysis project Ga0209500, IMG submission 187323) | Freshwater microbial communities from Lake Simoncouche, Canada to study carbon cycling - S_140212_EF_MetaG (SPAdes) (version 2) | ecosystem: Environmental > Aquatic > Freshwater > Lake ... | reverse complement strand
GTATTGCTATAAGTTTTTTAATCATATTATAAATTTAAGGATAAGTCCAGCTATTTGATTCTGCGTCCCATACAGGGGGTGATGGTGGATAGAAGCTAACCCAATTATGTGTTGTGTTATCCCATATATATGGTTTACCATCAGATGGAGGATCAATTGGTGCGACCCATGAAACTTTTTCTTCATCCCAAATCCATGCATCTGGGTGAAAAGCATTATAAGCATTTTCTCTTGCTTCTGCAATTTGTTCTGCGGTAGGTGTTATATTTTCTATCATGTTTATCCTTTATGTTTAAATTTTTTATATTAACGAAAAGCTTGCTGCGGCTAAACTTTGTCTACCAGGATTCACACCTGTTATATCAGCAGAAACCACTCCGGTGTTTGACACTAAGTTGGTCATTGACACCACGCTTGGCGTGTTATTTCTTCCATAACCAAATATACCTTTATCTCCACCGTAGCCTGCGGCTGCTAATCCATTTCTTACAGTACCTACACCTGTTGTATCAGTTGCAACAACTCCTGTATTACTTACTAGGTTAGTCATTGATACTATAGTTGTGGCAGTTTGGCCATATCCAAATATAGCCGTATCAGTACCATAACCTGTGGCAGAAAGAGATTGTCTAGCAGTACCGGCACCGGTAGTATTTGAGGCAACTACACCAGTGTTTGATACTAGGTTGGTTGTTGTTAAAAATGTCTCTGTATAACTAGGTGAACCACTATTGAACACACCAAATCCAAAAATAGCTTTATCTGTTCCATAAGTTGCGGCCGCAAGTCCATATCTAGCAGTACCGACACCTGTACCATTTGTAGCAACAACGCCAGTATTACTTACTAGATTAGTTATATTAGTAGCGGCTGCTGTAGCAAAAAATTGTCCAAATCCAAATATAGCTTTATCAGTACCATAACCTGCGGCTGCTAGTTGCGATCTAGCAGTGCCGACACCGGTGGTATCACTAGCAACTCCTCCAGTATTTGATACTAGATTGGTAATTGACACATCAACTCCTCCGGAGGCCAGTCCAAATCCAAATATAGCTTTATCATATCCATAACTTGCGGCCGCTAGATAACTTCTAGCAGTAGCAAGATTAGTTGTACTTGCGCCAACTACCCCCGTGTTTGATACTATATTAGTTACATTTGTTGATGTGCCCGCGCTCCCAAATCCAAATATAGCCCGTTGTACAATTAATGGGCTATTAATTGTTAGTCCTGCTAGCGTAACTCCTGTAATAGTTGTCATAGTACTATCCTTTGTGTTGTGTAAGTGTTTTTAATATTTTTCATATGATACATGATAGATTTATATTGCTCCAAATCCAAAACTTGCGGCCGCTAGTCCATATCTAGTACTACCCACACCAGTGACGTCAGCAGAAACCACTCCGGTATTTGATACTAGGTTGGTCATTGATACTCCGGGTCCACTTCCGGAAATGGTTGATCCAAAACCAAATATAGCTTTATCACTGCCATATATTGCGGCTGCCAAGTTTTGTCTAGCAGTACCTACGCCTGTTGTATCTGTAGCTACCACACCTGTATTACTTACCAAGTTGGTAATTGCTGTTAAGCCAACTGCATACCCATATCCAAATATGGCTTTATCTGCGCCATATCCAGCTGCCGCTAAATCACTTCTAGCAGTACCAACACCTGTTGTATTAGATGCAACAACACCTGTATTACTTATTAAGTTGGTTACTGATACTGAATTAAGACCGTCATATCCAAATCCAAAAATAGCTTGCCCAGAACTTCCATAACCTGCGGCTGAAAGGAAATATCTAGCAGTGCCTGTGGCTGCAGCTTGGTCAGTGGCAACTACACCGGTATTACTTACTAGGTTGGTTATTGCTGTTACTCCTCCAGAAGTAATACCATATCCAAATATGGCTTTATCTGTGCCATAACCTGCAGCCGCTAGCCCCCATCTAGCAGTACCTGTAAGCGCCGCTTGATTTGCAGAGACCACACCGGTATTTGAAACTAGATTGGTTATGTTAGTGAAGGAGGATGGACTATTTCCAAATCCAAATATAGCTTTATCTGTACCATAACCTGCAGCCGCTACATAAGCCCTTGCACTGCCAACACCTGTAGTATCTATGGCCACCACACCTGTATTTGATACTAGATTGGTTACTGCTGTTTGACCAGTAACAGTATTTGTTCCATATCCAAATATAGCATAGATACCACTACCTGTTACAGGGGTAAATGTCATTCCACCGGTAATAGTAATATTTGCAAAAGTTACTTGAGCCATAATACTATCTCCTGTGTTGTATAAATGTTTTTAATATTTTTCATATGATAGTTTTAATTTGATCCATATGACGCGGCTGATAGCCTATACCTAGAAGTACCTGTAAGCGCCGATTGATCTGTAGCGACCACACCGGTGTTTGAGACTAGATTAGTAATTTTCACACCCGGAACAAAATCAACAATACCAAACCCAAATATAGCTTTATCCACTCCATATCCTGCGGCTGCAAGATTATATCTAGCAGTACCAACACCCGTAGTGTCTGTAGCTACCACACCTGTACTTGATACTAGATTGGTAATTGCAGTAATAGTGCCAGTAGATCCATATCCAAAAATAGCTTTGTCACTTCCATAGCCTGCGGCAGCAAGGTGAGATCTAGCAGTGCCAACACCTGTTGTGTCTGTTGCTACTACACCTGTGTTTGATACTAGATTGGTCATTGATGCGTAAAAGGGAGAAGCAGAGGCAATCCCATATCCAAATATAGCCTTATCAGTTCCATATCTTGCGGCCGCAAGATCGGCTCTAGCAGTACCTACACCTGCTGTATCGGTAGCAAGGGTCCCGGTATTTGATACTAGGTTAGTAGTTGATACGTAGGGGAAACTCGGGCTAATAACAGCAAATCCAAATCCAAAGATAGCTTTATCTGTACTGTAACCAGCCGCAGCCAGTTGATATCTGCCAGTTACACTAGCGTTTGTGACATCACCGGAAACCACGCCTGTGTTTGTTATATAAGAGGTAAGTGATATGCCGGTGGAGGAGGCTAAGCCTGTTTTACCAAATCCAAAAATAGCTTTATCTGTACCATATCCTGCAGCCGCTAGATAAAATCTAGCAGTTGTACTACCTGAGTTTGAAACATCGCTAGCAACGACCCCGGTGTTTGATACTAAGTTGGTTGTTGTTAGTCCTGTACTACCATCTGAAGTTCCGTATCCAAAAATAGCATAAGGGTTGCCAATTTGGTACTCAAAACTAAGCCCTGCTGTAAATAGTATTCCTGGAGTAATAATCATAATAATATATATTGTAGTATATTTATGATTTAAAATTCAATGTGATTAACTTTAAATTCCAACATCTATCTTATAATTTAATATTTTGATATCAGTGCCCATACCAACAACACAACTTAAATCGTTTTTTGTAGCAACTATTGTCCAATTTTTATCAACCGAGTTTATCCAAATACTTACTACTGAATTAGCCTCATCACTAGCTTGTCCGGTAATGAAGGGTAACTCTTTGTATTTTTCTCTTAGACTTTTAAATATTTCTTTTGTATTATAGCAGGGTAAATCTATTGATATAGATTCTTCTACCGGCTGTGAATGTGAGTTAGTTGATAGTACCAAAGATATAATTACAAATAGATAAGTTAATTTCAAAAGATTCTCCTAATCTCTTTATTATAGCACAATAGAGGTAAATGTTCTAATCACATTCACCCTTATACAGTTGATGAGTAACCCGCAGCTCCTAGTCCTGTTCTAAGAGTGCCAACTCCAGTAACATCATTACCGACAACACCTGTATTTGATACTAAATTAGTTGTTGCTACTGTACTTACTCCATCATATCCAAATCCAAATAAAGCTTTATCACCGCCGTAACTAGAGGCTGAAATAAGCCTTCTAGCAGTACCCACACCTGTAATATCGGTACTTACTACTCCGGTATTTGTTACTATGTTGGTAATTGACATAACCGGATTTGAATTATTTTGCCCATATCCAAAAATAGCTTTATCTGTGCCATAGCCGGCTGCCGCTAAACTATATCTAGCAGTAGCAACAGTACCGGTATCAGTGGCAACAACACCTGTGTTGGATACTAGATTTGTCAGAGAATAAGAGACCAAAGAACCGGCACCAAATCCAAATAAAGCTTTATCAGTACCATAACCTGCGGCTGCTAGACCTTCTCTAACAGTACCAACTCCTGCGGTATCAATAGCAACTACACCTGTATTTGAAACTTTGTTAGTTAGGGATTGATTAGTGCCACCACCACCAAAACCATATCCAAAAATAGCTTTATCTGTGCCATAGCCGGCTGCCGCTAAACTAAATCTACTGGTACCTACACCTGTTGTATCAGTTGCAACTACACCTGTATTTGAAACTTTGTTAGTCATTGAATTATAGGTAACACCATTATATCCATAACCGAATAAAGCTTTATCAGTTCCATAGCTAGCGGCAGCTAGTTGTCGTCTAGCAGTGCCGACACCGGCTGTATCAGTCGCCACTACACCTGTATATGAAACAAGGTTGGTTAGAGAATAATAAGTAACACCTTGACCATATCCAAATATAGCCTTTTTAGGTCCTGCGGGTGGATCATTTGTTGTAACACTATTACTTAAGGCACTAGGTGAACCAGTACCTATTGCATTAGTTGCAGTTACTGTAAATCTATAAGTTGTACTTGGAGTTAATCCAGTAACACTAATAGTACCACTACCTGCTTGACTGAGAGTACCTGTTCCGCCGGATGGACTACTAGTTGCGGCGTAGCTTAATATGGTAGAGCCGCCATTACTTGCCGGAGCAGTGTATGCCACTGTGGCAGTTGATTCTCCGGTTGCTGTTGCTAGTCCTATTGTGGGGGCTCCTGGCACTGATGGAGATACATTCGCAGTAGCATTAGAATTAGCAGATGCATTACCGTAACTATTGGTTCCAGTCACTACACATCTAATTGGATTACCAATATCTGCAATTATTAATGTATATGTACTTGATGTTGCCAATGAAATATTTGAACCTGCACGTTGCCATTGATATGTATATACTATTGTAGCCGTACCAGTCCAAGTACCATCAGTAGTTGTTAATACTTGACCAACAGTTGGTGTTCCGCTTACAACCGGCGCTACTGTGTTATTTGGGACAGTAGGTGTTGTAATACTATTACTTGCTGAACTAGAATTACTTGTTCCTACTGAATTAGTTGCAGTTACAGTAAATGTATAGTTTGTTCCTGTTGTTAATCCAGTCATGTTAATAGTACCAGATCCTGCTTGACTTAGTGTACCGGTAATATTTCCAGGACTACTTGTTGCGGTGTAGCTTAATATAGTTGAACCGCCATTACTTGTGGGAGCAGTAAATGCCACTGTGGCTGTTGTTAAACCAGTTGCTGTTGCTGTACTTATAGTCGGAGCTCCTGGCACTGATGGAGATACATTTGCAGTAGCATTAGAATTAGCAGATGCATTGCCGTAATTGTTAGTACCGGTCACTACACATCTAATTGGATTGCCGGTATCAGCATCTACTAATGTGTAAGTGCTGGCTGTTGCACTAGATATGTTAACATTATTGCGTTGCCATTGATATGTAAATGTTATAGGTGCAGCCCCATCCCAAGTACCATTAGTAGTTGTTAATACTTGACCTACTGTTGCTGTACCACTAACAACCGGAGCAACAGTATTAGTCGGTATTATATAAGTTGTAATGCTATTGCTTGTATTACTTGGCGAGCTAGTACCTATACTATTTGTTGCAGTTACAGTAAATGTGTAACTTGTTCCTTGAATTAATCCAGATATGTTAATAGTACCACTACCGGCTTGATTTAGTGTACCGGTGATACCACCTGGACTACTTTTTGCAGTATAGCTTAATATAGTAGAACCTCCGTTATCACTTGGAGCAGTAAATGACACTGTTGCTGTGGTAGAACCTATAGCTGTTGCGGTACCTATTATAGGATTATTTGGTATAGTTATACCGGTTGCACGTGTCATTGCAAGACCACCTCCTAATGTGATACCGGTACCTATAGTTAAAGTCATTTCGGAGCCTTTCGTATGCGTCTAATAGTCTATTTATGATTTAAAAATTTGATATGATTACCTTAAAATTGTACTTTGATATCAATCAGAGGTACATGTGCTAATAACATTTACCCGTATTACGGTGATTTAGTATTCTGCAGCTGCTAGTCCGGCTCTAGCAGTACCAACACCTGTTGTATCTGTAGCAACTATACCTGTGTTTGTTATTTTGTTGGTCATTGATACTACCGTGCTACCATTGGACCCATAACCAAATATAGCTTTAGTAGAGCCATATCTTGCGGCTGCAAGATTATATCTAGCAGTACCAACTCCTGTTGTATTGGATGCTACTACGCCGGTATTTGATACTAGGTTAGTTATTGATGTTACTACAGGAGTATTTTTAGATCCAGTATTTCCATAACCAAATATTGCTTTATCAACTCCATAACCTGCGGCTGCAGGACTTCGTCTAGCAGTACTACTGCTAGAAAAATCATTACTACCAACTACACCTGTATTTGTTACTAGATTGGTCCAGTTAATATTGCTATTGTCTCCTCCAAATCCAAATATAGCTTTATCAGTTCCATATCCTGCGGCAGCAAGATCATCCCTTTGTTGTCCAACAGTTGCAGTGTCATTACCAACTACACCTGTATTTGATACTAGATTGGACATTGATCTATAACCCAGGCCAAAGCCAGTTGCACCAAATCCAAATATAGCTTTATCAGTGCCATAAGTTGCGGCTGCTAGGCTAAATCTAGGTGTACCTACACCCGCAACATCATTACTAACCACACCTGTGTTTGATACTAGGTTAGTTATTGAAGAAGCAGTAGCAACAAAACCATATCCAAATATAACTTTATCTGTGCCATAACCTGCGGCTGCCAATCCACTTCTAGCTGTACCAACACCTGCAGTATCAGTAGCAACTACACCAGTATTTGATACTAGATTGGTTAATGAATATGTTGATGCACCGGAGCCATATCCAAAAATAGCTTTTCTAGACGGTAATATTGACGGAGTAGTAATGCTATTACTGGCTGAACTAGCACTACTAGTACCTGCGCTATTTGTAGCAGTTACTGTAAATGTATAATCTGTATCTTGCTCTAACCCAGTTACATTGATAGTACCACTGCCCGCTTGACTTAGTGTACCGGTTATATTACTAGGACTACTTGTTGCTGTATATGTTGTAATAGTAGCACCACCATCACTTGCCGGAGCAGTAAATGCTACTGACGCCGTTGTGATACTAGTAGCTGTTGCTAGGCCTATAGTTGGAGCTCCTGGGGCAATAGCTGCCACATTAGCTGTAGAATTAGAATTAGCTGATGAATTTCCGTAACTATTGGTACCTGTTACTACACATCTAATTGGATTGCTAGCATCCGCATTTACCAATGTATATGTGCTAGATGTTGCACTAGATATGTTAACATTATTGCGTTGCCATTGATATGTAAATGTTATGGTAGCAGTACCAGTCCAAGTACCATTGGTAGTTGATAACACCTGACCTACAGTAGCTGTACCACTAACTACAGGAGCAACAGTATTAATTGGTGTAGAAAGTGTTGTAATACTATTACTTGCACTACTCGGTGAACTAGTACCTGCGCTATTTGTAGCAGTTACTGTAAATGTATAACTTGTAGCTTGACTTAATCCAGTCATATTAATAGTACCACTACCGGCTTGACTTAGTGTACCGGTGATACCACCTGGACTACTTGTTGATGTATATGTTGTAATCGTAGCCCCGCCGTCACTTACCGGAGCAGTAAATGCTACAGTAGCGGTTGTTGTACCTGTAGTTGTAGCAGTACCTATTGTTGGAGCGCCTGGTGCAATTGCTGATACATTACTAGTAGCGTTAGAATTTGCTGATGAATTACCATACGAATTAGTACCGGTCACTACACATCTAATTGGATTACCAGCATCCGCATTTACCAATGTATATGTAGCACTGGTTGCACTAACTATATTAACACTGTTACGTTGCCATTGATATGTAAATGTTATTGTAGCTGTGCCAGTCCACGTGCCATTAGTAGTTGATAAAATTTGACCCACAGTAGCAGTTCCACTTACAACTGGTGCCACAGTATTAGCTGGGATAGTAAAAGTTGTAATGCTATTGCTGGCTGAACTAGCACTACTAGTACCTGCGCTATTTGTAGCAGTTACTGTAAATGTATAACTTGTGCCGGTTGTTAATCTAGTCATATTAATAGTACCACTACCCGCTTGACTTAGTGTACCGGTAATACCACCCGGACTACTTGTTGCTGTATAACTTAATATAGTTGAACCGCCATTACTTGCCGGAGCAGTAAATGCTACTGTAGCTGTTGTTAAACCTGTAGTTGTAGCAGTACCTATCGTTGGAGCTCCTGGGGCAATAGCTGATACATTACTAGTAGAATTAGAATTAGCTGAAACTACTCCGGTACTATTAGTAGCGGTGATCACACAACGAATAGCATTACCTGCATCAGCATCTACCAATGTATATGTACTTGATGTTGCCAATGAAATATTTGAACCAGCTCGTTGCCATTGATATGTATATGTTATAGGTACTGCGCCAGTCCAAGTACCATCAGTAGTTGATAAAATTTGACCAACCGTAGCTGTGCCACTAACTACTGGAGCAACAGTATTAACTGGTGCGGTACCTGCAGTAGTGATACTATTACTAGAAGCACTAGGAGAACTAACACCAATACTATTTGTTGCAGTTACAGTAAATGTATAACTTGTGCTAGGTGCTAATCCAGTCATATTAATAGTTCCACTACCAGCTTGGTTTAATGTTCCGGTAATACTATCCGGAGTACTAGTTGAGGTGTAACTTAATATAGTAGAGCCTCCATCATCAGTGGGAGCAATAAATGATACTGTTGCTGTAGTAGTACCTGTAGATGTTGCTGTACCTATAATAGGATTATCTGGTATGGTTGTGCCTGTTACCGGTGTTATACTAATACTACCGACTATACTGATACCAGATCCTATAGATAAAGACATGTAATTACCTTTTGTGTAAGTTTAGTAGTATTTATGACAATAAAAAAGGCTCCGTAGAGCCTAATTAGTGTGATTATATTACGTTTACTTTTATGATTTTTCAGTCACAAGAGGGGCATCTAATGTAGTCTGTTCATCATTAGCAGAAGAAGATGGTTTGTTAGTAAGTTCTAACATAATATCTTTTTGTTCTAATAAAACAGTGCCTTGTGGAACAAGCCCAATTTGCATTAGTGCATTTAATGTTTGTGGGTTACTCATAGCATTTAGTAGTTTAGCTGGACTAGGTCTACCCAGAGCAATGATTTCTGATTGTATCTCACGGCCGACAGTTACTGTAAATTCATAATTAGCATTAGCTTCAAACATTTCGTCATCGGTGTATGGTGTACCATCGTCATGTTTTAATCTTGTGTGTTCAACTTCAGCATACAATTCAGCCATATATTTTTCTAGTATTTTAATCTCTTTGCGATTAAGTTCAAAAGCGTGTTTTTGGTCTTCCAAATGTGATTCTAATTCAAGTATTTCTGCTTGTAGATTAAGTAGGATATGAGGTAATGCCGGAACTGTTTTTAGATGTTTTAGTTCTTCCAGTTTAGCCTGATATTTTAATTCGGCACATTCTTCAAGTACTGCGGCACGTGTTCTGCCAACATAGAAACCTTGAAGTGTTTTAATTTTTTCCCAGGGGGTACTACCGATAACCTGATAACGATAGTTAAATTCTGAATTTAGATTTGAAGCCATTTTTTCCTCTATAAGTTGTGTATAGAGATATTTATAATGTTATGTAGCTGCCTAAAAATTTTTAGGGTTTATTTGTTATTTTTAACAAACCAATAATGTTTTTGTAACTCTCTAAGTACCTCACTTTCGGGTTGATTAAATTGTCTTGCTGCCATTTCAACAAAATCTAACCAACGAAAATTATAATCGTCATTTCCCTGACACCATTGTTGATACATTAATTGTAGTTCTCTACCGGTCATTTCTTCTTTTTCTTATCTATATCTTGTTCTGCTAATTTAGCTTTTACACCAGTTACCTCAAGTTTTATCTCTTTTAGTATCTTTTCTGCTATAGGACTTGTGTGATATACGTGTAATTTTGGGGGTGTTTTTGTTCTGGGTTTATGTTTGAACCAACTCATCGGCGTTCTCCTTCAGATTGGGTATAAATATATATTTAATTGATTAAATTCAATCAAATAGCATAAGTCATAACTAAAGGAAACTAAATGAAACGACTATTAGCAATTCTAGCATTTTTAATGCTATCAAACCCCGTATTTGCTCAACCATCCAAAGATGGAATTACTACATGCAATGGTGAATACGCACTATGTGCCGCAAGTACTTGTAAGCCTACTGGTAAAACAATTACTGGTAATAACGGTGTACCTTACCCTGAAGTAGAATGTCGTTGTCCTATTCTCAATGGTACTTCTATTGCTGATACTAGTGCTGGTAATATGAAGGGTAGTTGTACTGCAACAGATAGTAATCATGTTTGGAGTTTGTTTGCACCTAAACTGTTTTATCCACAAGAAGCCAATAACTTTAGCCCACTACCTTGGAAACAAAAAGCCACAGTACAAAAGTGTGATGCCAGTTTAAATCTAGGTGCACAATCTAGCAATTGTTTCAGTTGGAATTGTAAGAAAGGTGCAGATGGCATAGCAATATGTTCATGCCCCACTGGTCAAGTACCACCGGCAACATCATTCTTAACCGAAGCAGGTCAGGGTAACCCAGACGCATGTTCTCAATACCCGGTAAGTTTACCAATCAAAGCACAAGACAAAGCAGAAGCTAAAGGAAGTAAATGAGAAAAATCTTATTAGTATTCTTATTGGCTCTAGCTAGTCAATATGTTGTTGCTGAAGATGCACCTACAACGTTGTTAAGCTCAGGAACCATAAGCCCTTATAAGGCTCAACGAAATGGACTATTCATGGCTGCAGATTTTCTTGCGGCAGTTCCTGGCAACACACGATTTGAAATAAGTACACAGCCTTGGATGGATACTTCAAACAACACCGTGGTTATTTCAAAGATGCCATATGTTAGTGGTACCAAATATGCCAAAGACTATGCCAAGGAAGGCAGTGTGTTTACTATAACCGAAGATGCCAAGTATCGTTATTTTGTGGGCAATGGATTGCCAAACACTGCAATGGGCGACTTTCCTGTGCAACCTGGCACTCCTGCTTACAAGTATTACCAGGCTGCCCCAGGTGGACATGATTTTAGAACAGGCATTCCTGGTTCAGATTATTCAAGTGCCGCGGCTATTGGTATCAGTCCTTATGAGTTAAATATTCAACTACCTAAATATCCTAAGGTGAGTGCTAAGCCAAATCCCATTGCCGCATTGCCAATTGGTGTCACACTCACAGGCACTGTGTGGCATGCCGAGATTGCAAACGCCAGTAGTACAGCATGGTATCCACCAGCGTCAATACTACCATTTGACCAATGCTGGGGTCATCCTTATGCTCAACAATATCACTTGCATGGTTATTCATGGAAGTGTTTCCCTAATCAAGGAACAGAAGGGCATTCACCCCTGTTTGGTTATGCACTAGATGGATTTGGTATCTATGGCCCTAGAGGCGATGATGGCAAAATGGTCACTAATGAGCAACTGGATGAATGTCATGGACATACTCATCCAGTAATGTGGGACGGCAAGATGCAGAATATCTATCACTATCACTTGAACCGTGAATTTCCATATGCTGTTGGTTGTTTCAGAGGTGAAGTCAACTATGACCAAGCATTGGGGTCGGCTGATATGAGAGCACACAATAAACCTCACGGGACACCAAGTAAGGCACATGACCATAAACATGACCATAAGAGTCACGGGCCAAAAGGTATTATTGCAATACCAATTGGTGCATTTCAATAATTATTAAAAAAGGAAAATAAAATGACAGAAGTAAAACCACTATCACGTAGTGAACGTGAAGCACAAATTAAAGATAGAGCAGGATGGGTCATCACTGTCATTGCATTACTATTAGCAGTTACAACATATATGGCTAGTGGATTTAGTAGCAAGATATTAAGTAACACTATTAAAGCAAACGATACTTGGAATTTTTACCAAGCTAAAAGTATCAAACAAAGTATCGCTGAAGGTCAATTAGACACTACTACAGATCCAAAACGTAAAGAAATATTACAATCTAAGATTGATAGATACGAATCTGATCCGGCTAAAGGTGAGGGTAAGAAAGAGTTAATGGCTAAAGCATTACAGATTGAAGCTGAACGTGATGAAGCCAAAAAGCATACACCATGGTTAACATTTGCCGCAATGGCATTTCAGTTAGCTATTGTATTACTTTCCGCTAGTATTTTAGCTGTAGATAAACGTATGTTTTGGGGAAGTATTGGGGTAAGTATATTTGGAACAATGTTATTAACCCAAGGCATTTGGCTTGTTATACCAGTTGTGATATAATAACTAAATGAAACTTAAGGAATTAATGGAAGATACTAACAAAAAAATGCCACATCTATACTTAGATATGGATGGAGTACAAGCTGACTTTTTCGGTGCTTGGGCCGCAAAACATAATGTTGGTAATTATAAAGAAATTCCTGATACTGAAACATCAATCAATGAATTAGCCTCAAGTAGCCCTGAAGAAGTATATAAGTTTTTTAGAGAACTAAAACCACTTCAAGGCGGGGACAAAGTTGTACAATGGTTAAATCAACATAACATTCCATACACTGTACTAAGTGCCCCATTACGTGGACCATATGCTGTTGCTAGTGTAGAAGCTAAAAAAGATTGGTTAGATGAACACAATCCAAATGCTACACAAAATGCTATCTTTACTCAACATAAACACAAATACGCATTGAGTAATGGTCAACCAAACGTCTTAGTAGATGATTACGGTAAGTATTTGAATCTTTGGAGTAACGCAGGAGGTATTGCTGTTAAACATGAAGATGAGAATACTGACCACACCATTGAATCATTAGAAAAGATTTATGCTCCCTATCTAACTAGATAAGTATTGATATGAAAAAATCTAACAATGACTTAGTTCGTTATGAAGTAATTACACAAGAAGATCCGGAAACGGGTGATTTGATGTTGCCCATACCACAGAAATTATTAGATGAATTGGGTTGGCGTGAGGGTGATGAGATTGAATTTGCCATAGATGAAAAGGGCAAGTACATCTTAAAACGAGCAAACAAATGAGTTACCCAAATTACAATAACACTATGATAGGTGATTCATTAGATTCTGTAACTATAACTGTACCTAATAATACTTCCAATGGGTTGTATTGGGGTTTGAATGGTACTTCAACCATTACTTTAACTGAACCCAGCCTTAAAGGTTCTACCCTTAAGGTTAATGGTGATGCTGATATCACAGGTGAACTAACTGTTCAAGGTGTTAAGCTAATTGATAGGTTAGACAAGATTGAAGAAAGATTGTCGATTCTTCACCCAAATCCTGAACTAGAAGATAAATGGGATGAGTTAAAAGAATTGGGTAAACGCTATAAAGAACTTGAAGCCGAGATCATTGAAAAAGAGAAGGTTTGGAACATTTTAAAGAAGTAAAAACTTGACAAATACTCCATATTTTGCTATAATAGAAACTGTTTAATAACTATGACCCACACATCATGACCATGCATTTAGAAGGGCCCTGGCTTAGTACCGGCGGCAAACGTAAAGGCAAGATTAAGTTTCGCAATAGTGCAGAGGCACAAAAAGCCCGTCAACTTGATGCCGACTGGAAAGAACTACAGAAAAAATGGGATGTTGATGCTGATGACAAAAAGCGAAAACGAGCATTAATGGCTGAACCATTATCATATACACTATCTCCGCCGGCCGGTCGTGAGTCTGTGCGTATTAACAGCTTAGATACCGGTCACAAAGGTGCTGTTCGTACAAAAGATATTCCACAATATACGGGTACTGAAGTTTTGGGCGTGACTATTGTTCATAAAAGTTGCCTTCAACCTGTATTTAATCAGCAGGAAGCAATTGATGCGGCTTCTATGCGTAGATAATATACTGGAAATAAGATGGTAGGCATAAATATATTAATGAAGAAATTTATTCCTACCTATCTTTACATTAAAACTCATAATATCACCGGTTTAAAATATTTTGGAAAAACTGTAAAATCTAATCCTTATTCTTATACTGGATCAGGTGAATATTGGTTAAACCACTTAAAAATTCATGGCAAGGATATATCTACTGAAATAATTGGTTTTTTTGAAAATAAAGAAAAATGCGTAGAAGTTGCCGTAAACTTTTCAAAAGAGAACAATATTGTAAATGCTATAAATGAAAGTGGTAAAAAGATTTGGGCTAATCAAGTATTAGAAAATGGATTAGACGGTGGTGATACTGGTAGAACTAATTATGAACCTCACACCGAAGAAACAAAACAAAAAATATCTTCATCTAAACAAGGTCAACTACCATGGAATACAGGGAAAAAGGGTGTTAATCCCGGAAATAAATTGCCAAGAAGCGATGCTACAAAGAAACTACTATCAGAAGCCAACATTGGGAAAAAAAGAAACCCAGAATCAGTTAAAAAAACTGCTGAAAAACTAAGAGGTAGAAAAAGACCTGAAATAAGTGAAAAACTTTTAGGTAAGAAAAAAACACCCGAAACTATTAAAAAAATGAAATTGGCCCAACAAAATAAAGGACCAATGAAAGATGAAACTAAACAAAAAATAAAAGATAAAAGAAAACTTCAAGTGTTTACTGCTGAAACTAAAGAAAAACTAAAAGGTAAAATTGTATGCATTAATAAAATAGGTGAAATTAAAAAAATAGAAAAAGAAATTTTTTATTCACAACTAGGTTCAGATGAACAGAAAGACTGGGTCTTTCACAATTCTAAAGAAGGTAAAAAAAGGAAACAAAATTGAAAGAAGAAGGTTTACGAATGGATGGTACGGTAACTGATGTGTTACCCAACGCCATGTTTCGTGTCAAAATAAACGAAACAAATGTAATAGGTTATATC